>Ga0115005_10000698_pt1 | contig 26024 bp, 23 predicted proteins | sample ArcOceMetagenome_FD_87163 | JGI IMG/M metagenome (GOLD analysis project Ga0115005, IMG submission 87163) | Marine eukaryotic phytoplankton communities from Arctic Ocean - Arctic Ocean - Greenland ARC118M Metagenome | ecosystem: Environmental > Aquatic > Marine > Oceanic | place: Arctic Ocean...
TAAATTTATCAACTCTTCCTTCTGTATCAAGAATTTTTTGGTTTCCTGTATAGAATGGGTGAGATGCTGCTGAGATATCAACTTTAACGTATGGGTAAGTTTTCCCTTCGTGCTCAATTGTGTCTTTAGCAGCAATAGTTGATCTAGTTAAGATTTTACTGTCAACAGAAATGTCGTGAAATAAAACTTCTCTGTAATCTGGGTGTATGTCTTTTTTCATCTTTTATGTCCTATTTTTAAAAAAACTGTCATTAATAAAAGTACGCAAGAATTTAAACTTTAAAATGAGTTAAGTCAATATCTTTCTCTATAAATTTAACTATTACTTACCTGCTTCTTGAACGATTTTAACTATTTGAGCTTCTGTAAGCTCTTTTATCTTATCTTCTTTTTTCAAATCTTCAGGAAGAGCGATATTTTTAGTCCCCGCTTTCACATAAAAACCGTATTTTCCATCAAGAACTTTCACTGATTTTTTAAGTTTTTCAATTTTACCAAAATCTCTAATGACTGTTCCACCACGGCCAAATTTCGGCATATTTAATATCTCAAGTGCTCTTGCAAGACCTACTGTATACACATCATCTTCTTTTTTTAGAGATCTAAACTCTCCATCATGCATGACATAAGGACCGAACTTACCATTATTAGACTGAACCATCTTTCCCGTTTCAGGATGAAGCCCAATATCTCTTGGAAGAGATAATAATTTAAGCGCCACTTCTAACTCTAATGTCTTTGGTGTAATTCCAGGTGTAAGGGATGCTCGCCTTGGTTTTGGGTTCTCTTCCGTTACTTCTCCCAGTTGAACATATGGGCCATAGCGGCCGACCATACAAAAAATTGGCTCTTTGGTTTTTGGGTCATGACCTATTGGCTCTGGTCCGCGCTTACTCATCTCAATTAATTCATCAATATCAGAAGCTTTAAGGTCTGCTGGAGCAATATCTTCAGGAATAGAGGCATGAACTTCTTCACTCCCTTTGCCTTGAGAGATTATATAAGGTCCAAATCGTCCAACTTTTACATCAACATTACCATTAACACCCTCTAGGTGAATCGTTCTTGATTCCTCAGGCTTAATTGATTTCTCTTGATCTTCAACAACTTGTTTTAAACCTTTCTTTCCACTATAAAAACTTTTTAAATATTTTAAATATTCAACTTCACCCTCAGCGATTAAATCTAGCTTTTCTTCCATATCACTTGTAAAACCGTAGTCCACATAGTTTGTGAAATATTTTTCTAAAAGCTGAATAACCGCCATTCCTGTAAAGGTTGGAACTAATGCCGATGCATCTTTTCTCACATATCCTCTATCTTGAATCGTTCCAATAATAGATGCATATGTTGAAGGACGTCCAACACCTTCTTGTTCTAATCTTTGAACAAGACTTGCTTCAGTAAACCTTGCAGGAGGTTTTGTTTCATGAGAGAGAGCTTCAACTTTTGCACAATCAACTTTTTGTCCCTCTTTTAATTTTGGAAGGATGACTTCTTTATCGTCTAAGGCCTTTTCCGGATCGTCAGAACCTTCAACATAAACTCTTAAAAATCCTGGAAATAAAATCCTTGATCCATTAGCGTTAAACTGATTTCCATCAACTTCTATCTTTATAGACATATTTGCTTTTAGGGCCTCTTTCATCTGACTTGCGAGTGTTCTTTTCCAAATAAGCTCGTACAATTGCTTCTCTTTACCTGTCAAACCTGTTTTATCAGGGTGAACAAAGTCTGAACCAGCGGGTCTGATGGCCTCATGGGCTTCTTGAGCACCTTTCGTTTTTGCACTAAATTGTCTTGGTTTATCAGATAAGTACTCCTTACCATATAAATCTTCAACTGAGCTTCTCGCTCCCTCGATTGCTTCTTTAGATAAGTTTGGAGAATCTGTTCTCATATAAGTAATCAAACCCTCTTCATAGAGCATTTGAGCTGTTCTCATCGTCTGCTTTGCACTCATTCCAAGTTTTCTAATCCCCTCCATCTGAAGAGATGAAGTAATAAATGGCTTGGTTGGGTTTGTTGTACTTTCTTTTTCTTCAACAGATATAACTTTCCAGTCAGATTTTTCTATCTTTTTTTGAAGAGCAGCTGCTTTTTTATCATCTAGAAGAGTTAAATCTTTTTTTAGAAGTTTACCTGTGTTTGCATCAAAGTCCTTACCAGAAGCAATTCTTTGTCCTGCAACATACATAAGTTTAGCTTCAAATTCTTTTCCATCAGATTTTAAATTTGCTTTTAAGTCCCAGTATTCAGACTTAACAAATTTTCTTCTCTCACGTTCTCTTTCTATGATAAAACGAAGACCTGTTGATTGAACTCGTCCAGCACTTAATCCGTAAGCAATTTTTTTCCAAATAAGTGGAGATAAAGTATATCCATATAATCTATCTAGAATTCGTCTTGCTTCCTGAGCTTTAACTAATTTATCATCAAGGTCTCTTGTATCTTCAAGAGCTTTTAGAATTGCAGATTTTGTAATTTCATGAAAAACCATTCGCTTAACTGGAATTTTTGGTTTTAAAAGCTCTATTAAATGCCAAGAAATACTCTCTCCCTCACGATCCTCATCGGTAGCAAGATAGATGATTTTGCATTCTTTCATTTGCTTTCTAAGAGCGGTAACAATTTTTGTTTTTCCTTTTGGAACAACATATAAAGGTTCAAAGTTTTTTTCGACATTTACGCCAAGCTTTGTCCATTCCTCTTTTTTGAGTTTAGCAGGAATATCTGTGGCCGATTGAGGAAGATCTCTCACGTGGCCCATACTTGCTTCAACAATATAATTTTTTGGTAAAAATTTTCTGATTGTTTTGGCTTTTGTTGGGGACTCAACTATAACTAAATATTTATCCATTATATATCCATTTATCTAAAGGTTAATTTTAGAATTAAAGCTATTTTATGTGTTAGTCAATATTTCTCACTCAAATATAAACTCTTATTTTCATAACGCAAAGAAATAAATGCACAACATTAGTACTTGCTTTTACGACTAGCATTATGAAATGATGAGATGATGAGTACAATATTTTTTTCAACAATCAATATAACTGAGTTCAAAGATCAAGTTCCTCTTCCAAGAAAATTTGAAAATACAAATAGAAATGCCTCATATTTTTCAGCGAGAGAGTGTCTAAGTAAAATATTTAAACATGAAAAACTAAGCCAAAAAAGTTTTGAAGAAATTGAAGTCACTGATTTTCATAAAGAACTAAATCATCCATCAGTTACAGTCTCTCTGGCCCATACTAAAACCTTTGCCATAGCAACAGTGGCTTACAATAACCAGCTCAAAGGTCTTGGAGTAGATATTGAACACCAAGAGAGAAAAATTAAAGATGATAGTCTTAAATATTTTAAAAATGATTTTGATGTAACAGGTCTATCTACTCTTGAGTTATGGTGTGTCAAAGAAGCTTGTTATAAAGCGTTATCAAATAGTGGGCATGAAGTTAAATTACTTAAAGATGTCATCATTCATAAAGATATGTTTTATTTGGAGAATAAAAAAGATACAATCTTTGCACAATTTCAAATCATAAAAATAAATGAGCATATTATTGTCATCGCTTATGTATTAAATGAATACAAAACGGTAGATATAAAACGAGTAGAATGAAAAAAATCTTTATAAAATTAATACAATTAATTTCAATACTTCCCTTTGCAAAGTCCATTCTGTCTGTTTTTTATTTTTATTCCATAAAAAAAATCAGAGAGCATTTTCAAAAACATCCTCATATTAAAGATATCATTCTCACTTCAGACATGAGTTCTTCAAGTTTCATATATGGACTCAGTGATCTTAATTTTTTAATTATCGTAGAAAATAATATTCATCCCAAAATTATTCTCAATGAATTTAGAGACTTTATTAAATATCATTTTATATTAAATTTCACAGTTCAAAAAGTTTACATTCCAATTCTAACCATTGATGAAATTAATACGGATATTATTAAAAGTTATCTTATTAGAGATAAAATTAGTAATCACCTAAAATGGATTTCCGTTCTAACAACACACAAATACGACTTCAAACTCTCAAAACAGGATTATTTCTCAATGGCCTTTAGCTCATTTGGAAATCTTGACTTTCAACTATTACAACTAAACCATATCAAATCAAAAAGATTGTTCATCAAGGCCATTTATAAGGCGATACATTCATTAAAGAAGATTCATCCTAAAGATTTCTCAATCTCAAAAAACTGGGAAAAAACTTATTATAGAATCTCCACTTTTCCCTTATTCATCTATATCGGTCATAAAGTTTTTATGCAAGAAACTTGGAATATTCTCTCAAAAGATCTGTATAGCTACGAGCACACTGAAAACCATTACTCATATATTCATAAGAAAAAGGTAAATAAATATTTATCAAAGCTTCTCAAAAAAGATTTTATTGATGATATTACAATGACACCTGCATTAATTCAGCAAACCAATAATGTGAAAGGAAAACTATATTTTGATATACATTTGAATCATAAAGTATCAGAAAATCTGAATTTCAAAGAGCTTGAACTTATTAAAAATAAACTTAAAAGCTTTGATCATGAAGAATTAAGATATAGAGTTAGATTTACGACCTCTTCCCTCTATCAATTGCAAAATAGAAATGCCTATTATCCTTTCCCACTCGAACCTTTATTTAGAAAAAGAAAAACTCTTTCATATGGTAACTTGAACTATAATATTGAAATTCACGAAGATGCCATTCACCTATCGTCAGTTCACTTTCTTGTTTCCCAATTTATGAGGTTTAGATCTTTTAAGCAAAAAACCGATCTTATTGGATCAAAGTTTATTAAATCTCTAAACCTTATGTATAGATACTACCTTTTATCTTATTACCTGAAAGGAAATGAAGTTGAATTTTTAGGAAATGAAAAGATCATCAGAGAACGACTTACCCCTCAGTTTAATACAATAAAAAATACTGATATTGTCACTGAGGAGCAATGGAGAATTATAAAAGCTCAGTTACTTTATCTTTTAAAAGATATTAGAAATGAGCTTGCCAAAAAAGATCCAACGTTAAAAAAACTAAAGTTCTAGAGTGAAAAGCATTCAAGAGCTTTTTTCTCATCGATAATACTTATCGCTCTAAGCACTCTTACTCCCTTATTCATTAAAACTTCAATATTAACAAGGGTCCCTAATCTAGAAACTAAAAAATTATATTTTTTATCTACTTGTAACATTGATTGTAAATGATCGCTGTCTGACTTTAAAAATCGTATCCCATTAATAGAGAGTATTTCATCTTGAGCATTAAGTCCCCCTTGATAGGCAGAACCATCCAATTGAACACTCGATATGATCACTCTGTCTCCTTCAAAAGAAAATGAACAACCAAGATCAGCTTTATCAGAATCTTGCCATTCTAACTTCATTCCAAAGTCGCTATAATATGTATCAAAATCGATATCTTCGGTTGTAGAGATTCTCATCTCAAATTGATCTCTAATTTTTTTATTCCCAATACTCTCAATCATATCGAGAACTTCATTTGTCTCTAGACCAACAGCAGGGTTATCTAAATATCTTTTCCATAAGGCATTTAAAAGGTCATTAATATTTTTACCTATCTTTTTAAATTCAAAATGAAGTGTGCTGAAAACAAGTCCACCTTTTAAATAATAACTTATGGAGGAATTTTTACTATTCTCATCAGGACGGTAGAGCTTTATCCATGCATTAAACGATGATGCCTCAAGGGAATGAAACTTTTTCCCAGGAGTCGAATAATAAACTTGCAAGTTTCTTGTTTGCATATCGAGGTACTCGGTTAAATTACAGAGATCTGCTCTCAAAACAAATAACTCATCCATAAAGCTTGTTAAGCCTTCTGTTAACCAATGCATACTTGTATAGTTTTCATTTAAATAATCAAATGGTCCAAGCTCAATTGGTCTAATTCTTTTAACGTTCCAAGTATGAAAATACTCATGGGCCACAAGTGCCAGCCAATTAACATAATCCTTTCTATTAGAAAATTTTCTTCCATCAAAATGAAGTGCTGTTGAATTTAAATGTTCAAGACCACCGTAGAGACCTTTTTTTAAATGGGTTATAAATAAATATTTATCATAAGGAATTGATGAAAAATGAGATGATACAGTCTCAACGATTTTTTTTATATCGCTTTTAAGATCATTTTCATGGAGATACTGCTCTCCATAAAAAACAAGATGATGCTCCTTATTGTCGACCATAAATCCATCAGATTCATGGCATCCGATTTCAACAGGTGCATCAATTAGAACATCATAATTTTCAGCTTCAAAAATAAATTCATCTCTTTTTTCTGATATTTCATTCAGACCGGTGTGAAGCTTAGACCAAAGAGCTGGAAATCTAAATTCAATAATAGGCTTCATTTCCATTCCATTGATTCCCATCAAATAACTAGGTCCATGTAAATAAGCATGAGATTCATCAATATGGCTTGTTCGAACAGTTAGTTCATGGCAATACACTTCGTATTCAATTATAACTTTCTCACAGTTCTTTTTTAAATCTGAATGTTCAATATCAACGAGCCAAATTCCTTTCGTTTTTTGAGTGAAGTTTAAATACTCACCATTTGCACTTAGGGCCTTAAAAGTTCTAATATTTCGCGAGTACTCTCTCATTAAATATGACCCCGGTGACCAACTTGGTAGAAAAAGTTCAAATTGATTCCGATTATCTCTTTCAAATTCAATTTTCACTTTTACAATGTGCGTCTTAGGATCTGTGATTTCAACTATATATCTGCAATTCATTATTTTCTCCATAAATGTTTTAAATTGATTATAAACACGTTATAACAATAGCTAATTTTTAAAGAATTGACCATACAATCAGGATAATACAAATGGAAAATAACCAAGATATAAACGTAAGTGCAGAAGAAGTTCAAATTAAATTTACTCAATCAGCAATTGATCAGCTTCTTTTAATTAAAGAAAACGACTACACAGTTGAAGACCTCTACTTTAGGTTAAAAATTGATGGAAAAGGTTGTTCAGGTTTTGACTATGCTCTTGGTTATTCAGATTTAGTCGATAAAGATTTAGTCATTGATGTTCCAAACTCGGGAGAACAACTTCAGTTTATCATGGATCCGTTTACCGCCTATTATTGTAAAACAGGTGTTATCGACTTTGTTCAAGACTTTGAAGAAAATGTTGAAGGCTTTAGTTTTGAGAATGATGCTCAAAAATCTTATAAAGGAAAATTCTTTAAAGATGAGACGAGAAATCCGGTTTTTAAATAATCTTTACTTTATTTTTCACCACATTGCCTTCTCCCAATTAAATAATCTCCATTTTCACAGAGAGTGATATTGAGATAATCCTTAAACTCATTTTTAATTATGTATTTTTTTTCCATTAAATTTCGAGTTGAATTGAGACTCTTTGCATAGGGCCATCTCACAGTTACTGAAACAATTTCATCACCGCTATTTAATCCAAAATGAAGGCCTTCTTCGTTCTGAGGGGAAAGTGCTCCATAAGAATAGGAAACATTCTGTCTTCTGATTGATATTTCTCCATTATTGATAACTTTCAAAATGACCATTGCATTTAGGCCATGAAAATTTGATTTTTTACCTCGAAGATAAAAACGAATGCTTCGCCTTCCTTCAAGTGTGTTGGTATTTTCAAATAAGAAGAGTCTCTGAGAAATACTCTCATCTCTAATATTTGATCTTGATGTAAGTATATCCATTTTCCCATCATGATTAAAATCTCCAATGACACTTGCAATGGGATTTAAAATATCAATACCTGCTTTGGCAGATATATCTTCAAATGAATGGTCAGGTAATTGTTCAAACAGAATTAATTTTGTATTTGGTGGATAACCGGAATTATCAACAAGTAAATCCAGAAGCCCGTCATTATTATAATCAAACCAAACACCTCTTCGATCAGCTTGATGCCAATTAGCATCGATCGAGTCTCTAAAATATTGTGTACGATAAAACTTTGGTGGATACTTTAATGACCTACCAGTTAGAATACTCGATTTATCAACACCATCAGAATCATAATTATGAGCAAGCTCACCTAAAAATACATCCATAATTCCATCATTATTATAATCGGCGCAAGCTATACCAAAGGTTCTCCCGCCTCCCTGAGAGTTAATAAGTCCATCTTCATCCCCTCCAAAACCTGATTCTGTTCCGATATTTTCAAAAAATCTTATTTTTTCACGAAATTTATAGCGATTCATCCATAATTTATTTTGATAACTATTGGTTGAAGTTGTCAGTATGTCTGGGAAACCATCTTGATCCATGTCACAAATTTGAACACCGTAAGTTGGAGTTGCATTTATATTCATTGTTTTATCTAAATTTTGTTTTGCCTCATCTAAAAGTAACTGACTTGCATTAGAGTATTGTTTATTTTTAAATTCGAAAAATTGATCTGGCACTGGAAAACTATTATTTCCCTTTTTTTCAAACCAATTCCCAATAAAAAAGTCGAGATTACCATCTAAATTATAATCAATTAAGCCCAAGGCTGAATTTGGAGTAGAGTTTTTAAAAGTTTGGCTCTCAATAAAGGCCATTCGACCATCTTTTTCAATTTTTCCTTTAAAAATTTTCAGTGGATCTTTGGATAGTTCTGTTTTTTGATTTAATACTCCAGCAATTGCATCAAGTACACCGTCTTTATCAATATCATAGAATAAAAGATAAGAAGCCTTAATTGAGTTTTTAAATAAACTATTTTGCTTAACAAATATTTTTTTCTCATAGTTAAAAAAATAAAATTCTGGTTCAGAATAAAAACTAGGTAAAATAACAAGGTCTGAATAGTTATCATTATTTAGATCAACAATATTGATATTATAAGCTTTAATATCTGCGAGCCCATAATCTTTGGCCTTATCAATAAAAGTATTTGAGTTCGCTCCCCTCTGAGCTATATCCTCATTTAAGACTTCAAGTCCAATATTAAGGTCAAATGGTTGAGTGTTTTCCTTTCTTGAAGCACAAGCAGAAAATAATGAAAGTAATAAAAACAATCTGAAATAAATCATGATCAAAGTATACAAGTAATAAAATATAATTCCCACCGGAAAAAAACTGAGTCCTTTAGTTAACTTATTTTTGACATTATATTTACTTGCGCAATGTGAAAATATTTATGAGAATATATAATATGAGTAAAATTCGTAACTTATTTAAAAAATTATCAATGAAAAAGAAAAAGTCGACTGATTTGGATGATATTTTTATTGATGATACTGAACAATATGAAGAGATTGATGAGAACACTGTTGTTGTTGACTTAGATGATGAGGAATTAAAACCTCACCATACTCCACGTGAAGTGATCATTCCAACAAAGAAAGAACTCAGCTATCCCACGATGAAAACTCCTGACGCTGAAGACGCTCCAGAAGGTGAAGACATTCCTGACTTTGACCTAGGCAATAATAAATCTGAAGATCCCTTTAGTGAAATTGAAGATCAGATTGAGGATGAATATGATTCCGAATTAAAGTCTGCAGATATGACAGCAACTTCGGAAATTAATCTACATGATTCTAAAATTACCTTGAAAGATAAAGTCGAGCACTTATCTGTAATAATAAAAGATCGATTTAGAAGCCTTAATACAAAGGATCTTGGGGTCGCTTTAAAAAATAAAGATAAAACAAAAATAAATATTCAAAACTTTAAAATAGAAGGTCTAAAAGATAAGGCCAGTCAAATCAATTGGAATAATTTAGCCTCAGATTTTTTTAATAAAAATAAAAGAAGTAAGTATCATCAATATTTTCAAATCTCATTCCTATTAATCACGATACTTATTATAGCAAGTACCATCAATGGCCTTGTCTCAGGCAAAAAAGATTATAATCAAGTTGGAAAATCTGAGAAAATTATTTTAAATACAGATAATGTTTTAACTGAGTCTCAATTAGCAAAAATTGCTGAAGCAAAACTTTTTAAAACAGATGATAATGAGATAGATCTTCCAAAGAAAGTCGTTGATGCACAAAAAATTTGTAAGTCCGCAACTAGAAAATCCCGTGTAAATGTGAAGCTTATCAATACGATCGTACTACAGGACTCAGTAAAGTCTATCGCAAGTGTTCAGGAGAGATCTCAAAGGGACTTAAAAGAAGTAAGAGAAGGAGAAACACTACTTGGAGAAGTGAAAATTGATAAGATTGATAGATTAAAACTTATCGTTAAAAACTTATCTACAGGTGAATGTGAGTCGATTGAAGGAGTAGGTCTAAAAGATATTGATACTTCAAGATCATCACCAATAAGTGTTCTTTCCCCTGCTAAGAGTAAAACATTTGCAGAAAATAAGAAAAAAATTAATGGTATTGATAATGATGGAAATAATTTTAAAATTGATAAAAAGTTCTTACAAGAAAAACTATCTAATATAAATGATATTTTAACTCAGGCCCGAGGGATTCCGATGAGAAATCCTGATGGATCATATGCATTTAAAATTGTCGATATTGAACCAGGTGGAGTGTTCTCATACCTTGGAGTTCAAGAAGGTGACATTATTACTGAAATAGGTGGAGAACCAATTAAAGATATGAATGAAGTTATGAACTTATTTGGAAAGGTCACTTCCCTATCCAATTTAAACCTAACGTTTAAGCGTGGTGGTGAAGTTGTAACTCAAAATTATAATATTAAGTAAAGGATGACTTAAAATGAAATCAAGAGGATTTAAATCAAACACACTTAAAACTCTAGTCTGTACGAGTTTAGTTTTCTCATCCACTATGGGTCATGCGCAATTTAATAAATTTCAATCAAACTCAAGATTTGGGGATAAGGCAGAGAAAACTAATGAACCTAAAGCTTTTAGTGATGATGATAGTAATGCTGGAACATTTGGAAATAGAACAGGTAAGATCGATAGTTTACCTGATTCAAAATATGTAAATTTAAATCCTGAAACGGCTTTTGGACCTGAGATTGTAACGAATTTTGACTTTCCTGAAACGGAAATCATGGAGCTTACAAATCATATGCAAAAATTAACTGGGATTAACCTCATTTTAGGTAAAGATGTTAAAGGAAAAATTTCCATCACGGCACCAACACCAATAACTGTTGGTGATGCTTGGAAAGCATACCTTGCTGCCCTTGAGATGGCAGGCTTTACTTTAGTAAAATCTGGAGCTTTCTATAAGATCATCAATTCAAGAGATGTAAGATACTCACCTACTGCCATCTATACAGGTTCCTATACACCTGAAACAGATACACATATTATGAAAATTATGGCCCTCAAAAATGTTGATGCGGCTGAAATATCAAGAAACTTTCGCCCATTTATGTCTAGGTATGGAAGAATCATTGATATTAAACAGACGAATACAATCATTGTTTCTGATACTGGTAATAATATTGCCAGACTTGAAAAATTAATAAAATTTCTAGACGTACCGGGTTACGAAGAAAGTCTTCAAATTATTCCCGTAAAAAATACGTCTGCATCTGAAATTGCAAAATTAATTGATGAAATTTTACAAAATGGAAGTAGCGGTTCTTCTAGTTCGAGATCTAGAGTATCAAAAAGATTTGCGAAACCTTCAAGCTCTTCAAGTTCTGATTCTCAAAATATATCTAAAATTATAGCTGAGCCAAGAACGAATTCAATCATTGCCATGGCCAATGCAAATGGAGCAGAACAGCTTCGAGCACTTATTGATAAATTAGATGTTAAGTTTTCATCCACAAACTCTGGTAAAATTCATGTTCACTATTTAAACTACGGAAATGCTGAAGAACTTGCAACAACTTTATCAAACTTAGTTTCAGGAACAAAAGCTCCATCTTCATCTTCTCCATCAGCACGTACATTTATTCCTAGTGGTGGTGATGGTTCAACTTTATTTAATGGTGAAGTAAAAATAACTGCCGATAAAAATAATAATGCACTTGTGGTCACAGCAGCACCAACTGACTGGTTAACAATCAAAAGTGTTATCTCAAAATTAGATATTCCAAGAGATCAAGTTTATGTTGAAGGAATGATCATGGAGACAACTCTTACTAAAGTAAGAGGCTTTGGTGTTGAGTTTGTTGGAGCTTACGGAAAAGGAAATGCCCAAAGAGCAGGTTTCGTTGAAGGAAATGATATGTTTAATCTTCTTTCTGGTAACCCAACGGGACTTCGTGGCTTCTTTGTTGGTTCCGGTGGACCAGGTGCTGCAAAAGAGTTTGATATTGGTGGAAATAAAGTCAAAATCAATAGTGTTAATGCTCTTGTAAAAGCAATCGCCTCAAATACAAATACAAATGTTCTTGCGACTCCACAAATTCTTGCGATGGATAATACAGAAGCTGAATTTGAAGTGGGTGCAACTGTACCAGTAAGAGAGCCGACGACAGCAACAAATGGTACCACTTCTTCGACTTTCAAAAATCAAGAAGCAAAACTTAGTTTAAAAATCACTCCACAAATCAATAAAGTGACAAGGTTTGTGAAATTAAAAATTAATCAATCAATAAATGACTTTCTAGGAGAACTTGATACTTCTGGAAATGGACAAGCAACCACGACTAGATCTGCGATTACAGAGGTAATGATTAGAGATAGAGATACGATTGCCATGGGTGGATTACTTAGAGATAAAGAAACTGTGAGTTTAAATAAAGTTCCCCTACTTGGAGATATTCCAGTTCTAGGTTGGTTATTTAAAAGTAAAAATAGAAAAATTGAAAAAGTTAATCTACTTTTCTTTTTAACTCCAAGAATTATCTCTCCTTACGATGAGACAGCTGCCGCAAACTCTATTAAGACATTAGAAAATAGAGCCGCTAGCTTAAAAGAAGTTATTGATGACGAAAATGGTGATCCACATAAAAAGAAGTCAGAAGAATTAATGGCAAAAATGCAAAAACAAAAAGAAGGCCCATTATTTGATGAAGCTCCAAATAAGTACCAGCAGACGAATTCAAATACTGAAGGAATAAATCCAATGGATGAGAATATTTCAGATGAGTCTGATGATATTCCAAATTATCAAGTTATTAAAGAAGAGGTTCAGTAATAATGAATGTTAATACAGAACATTTAACAAAAATTGAGAATAACAAGAAAAAAATTGGAGAATTACTTCTCCAGTATACTTCTTTAACTGAAGCTCAATTGGATGAAGCTCTAAAAATTCAAAAAGAGGATCATCAGCTTCTCGGTGATATTCTACTTAAGAAAAATTATATTCATCCTCACGATATTATTAAAGTTTTATGTCATCAAATAAATATTCCCTATGTAAATGAAATTAAAATTGATGAGATTGACCCTAATATCGTTCGTGATATCTCAATTAACTATGCGAAACATCATGAAGTCCTTCCAATCTTAGAATCTGATTACTCAGTCACAATTATTCTAAGTGATCCATTTGATTTTAATGCGATTAATGACATTAATGGTATTTTTAAAAAGAAAGTACATATTCTTGTCTCTACTCCTTTAAAAATTCAAGATGCAATCAATAGAGTTTATGAAAAAGCTAATAGAAATTTAGTTGATTCAATTGAAGATGAATTTGAAGAAAATTTAGACCTTGATGGTCCAATTGATATTCTTGATGCTTCAGCTGATGAAGCTCCGGTAATACGATTTGTAAACTCAGTCATCTTTCGAGCAGTAAAAGAGCGCGCTTCAGATATTCACATTGAGCCTTATGAGAAAGAAGTCGTTTACAGATTTAGAATAAACAGAGTTATGACTGAAATATTACGCCAACCTAAAAAAACTCACGCTGCGGTTAGTTCACGTATAAAAGTTATGGCAAAATTAGATATTGCTGAGAAAAGACTTCCTCAAGATGGAAGAATCAAAATTAAGATCGCAGGAAAAGATATTGATATTCGTTTAAGTACAGTCCCCGTTCAAAATGGCGAGAGAATCGTTATGAGGGTTCTAGAAAAAACAAATACAGTTCTTGAACTTGAAAAATTAGGTTTTCACGGAAAAACACTTCAAGGCCTAAAAGAATTATCAACAAAAAAACATGGTGTTCTTTATGTTACGGGTCCTACAGGGCATGGGAAAACAACTACGCTATTTGCGATTCTTGATCGAATGAATACACCTGATCGAATGATTATTACAGTTGAAGATCCAGTGGAATACGAAATTAATGGTATTTCTCAAATTCAAGTTAACTCGAAAATCGACTTAACTTTTGCCATGGCCTTAAGATCAATTTTAAGACAAAACCCTGATGTTGTCATGGTTGGGGAAACAAGAGATATGGAAACTGCTGAGATGGCGATTCAAGCTTCTCTTACAGGTCACTTTGTTCTCTCAACTCTCCATACAAATGATGCATCATCTGCCCCTACTCGTCTTATCGATATGGGTGTTCAACCATTTTTAATTTCATCATCATTAGTTGGAGTTCTAGCACAAAGACTTGTTAGAACCTTATGTAACCATTGTAAGGCTCCAACAACACTTACACCTTATGAAATCGATATGCTTGATATTCCGAAGGTTCCAGATGATGCCACAGTTTTTAAGCCTGTCGGATGTGAAAAATGTACATTCACTGGTTATGACTCAATGACTGTTGTCTCAGAGCTTTTATTAATTACAGACAAAATCAGACATCAAATTTTACAGAAATCGGATGCATCAAAGATAAAAAAAGTTGCTATTGAAGAAGGTATGATTCCTCTCTCAGTTGATGCCCATAGTAAAATTTTTGCTGGAATAACTTCAGTCGAGGAGATTTTAAGAGCGATTATCTCTGAAGCTGATGAAGAGAATTAATTATGCCTATTTATCAATACAAAGGTATTAACAAAAAAGGTACAGAAATCAAAAGCGTGATTAATGCGGAAAGTATTATTCAAGCGAAACAAAGAGTACGATCTGAAGGAATAATGATCGTCAGTATTTCTGAAAAAAAATCTAAAGACTCTTCTAAAACTAATGTTAGCTTTGGTAAAAAAGTAAATGTTGTCGATCTGGCCATTATGACGAGACAACTCGCAACCCTTGTTCGGGCGAAAATACAAATTGTAGAAGCATTAGCAGCTCTTCAAGACCAATCAGAAAACGAACATTTAAAAGTTGTCATCTCTGAGCTGAAGCAAGATGTTAATGAAGGAGCTTCTCTCGCCAAAGCACTCGCTAAACATCCAAAAGTTTTCACTAACGTTTATGTTAATATGGTCGAAGCTGGAGAAGAGTCAGGAACACTAGAAGTTGTTTTACTCCGACTTGCTGATTTTACAGAAGCGCAAATGAAATTAGTTTCAAAAATAAAGGGTGCAATGATGTATCCTATTATTATGATCGTGGTGGGAACGATTTTAATCTCAGGTATTTTTGTCTTCGTTATACCAAAGCTATCGAAAATTTTTGTCTCGATGAAAATGGAGCTGCCACTACCAACGAGAATTAGTATCGCTATATCAAATTTCTTACAATCTTACTGGTGGTCTCTACCAATTATTCTATTTGCTCTCTATTGGCTTTTTATCAAATGGAAAGGGACAACTAAGGGTGAAAAAAGATGGCATTATTTCACTCTAAAAGCACCCATTATAGGAAAGCTAGTACAAATGATTAATGTCAGTCGTTTTTGTTCTACCCTTGCGACTCTTTTATCTTCAGGTGTTCCTATTTTAGTTTCTTTAAAAATTGTAAAAAACTTAGTTCCAAACGTTCATATGAAAGCTGCGATTGAAAATGCAAAAGAGGCGGTACAAGAAGGTGCTTCGATGGCGATTCCCCTTAGAGATAGTCAACATTTTCCAACAATGGTAACTCATATGATTTCACTTGGAGAAAAATCCGGTGAGCTAGAAGAGATGCTCGGAATTATTTCAGAGAATTATGAAGATCAAGTCGATTCAAAAATAAACGGATTAACTTCGTTATTAGAACCAATAATGATTGTTGGAATGGGAATTACTGTTTTTTTTATTGTGATTTCTGTTATACTTCCTATGATGCAGTTAAATCAGGCACGTTAAATTAAGGAGATTATATATGTTAAAGCGAAGTACTCAAGCTGTCCTATCTTCTCAGAAAGGTATGAGTTTAGTTGAAATTCTAATTGCAATCACCCTACTTGGTGTTGTTGGTACTCTAGTTGTAAGTAATGTTATCGAGAGTCTAAGAGAAGGCGAAACGAAAACAACGAAAATTCAAATTGGAACTCTAGGTAAAATTCTAACAGACTATAGACGTAAATGTGGAGCTTATCCAGATACTGACCAAGGTCTTATTGCACTTGTTGAAGCACCTACTTCAGGAAGACTTTGTAAAAGATATCCTCCAAGTGGTTTTCTTCAAGATGGAAAAATCCCTCTAGATCCATGGGAGAATGAGTATATGTATGAGTCTGATGGAAAGACCTATACAATTACTTCTTATGGAGTCGACGGTGTCGAAGGCGGAGAAGGTAATGACGCAGATATTAGTAGTAAAGATCTTTAAGATAATATGAAATACCACCATGGCCAGCAAGGTTTTTCAATCGTAGAAATCTTAATGGCCATTGGTCTTGTTGGAATTATATTTACACTTGCAAGTTCTGTTTCTGATACGAGCAGACAGTCCCTAGACGAAGCAATCGGAAAACTAGAAAGATCCGTTCGATTTGCTACAAATGAATCTATTCTAAGAAATTCAATCGTAAGAATAAATATCGATTTAAATGCAAGTCCTATTGAGTATTTAGTTGAGTATGGTCCTGGATCTGACTTTGTTCTTCCCCAAGCACAGGATACTTCAAGGCTATCCATACGAGAAAGGGAACAAGAAGCAGAGAAGTTTTCTAAAATTGATAATCAATTTATGAAAGTTGAGGAGTTTAGTGACTCAAATGAGCTTCTTCCTGAGAATATTAGGATCTTTGGAATTTCTAGTACCTACTATCCCCAGATCATGGATACGGGCAAAGTCTATATCTATTTTTATCCAACAGGTGAGAAAGATAATTCAATTATTTTATTTTATTCTGATGAAGAAATTGCAACACTTGAATTATCACCTTTTGAGGAAAAAACAAAAATAGAATATATCCCATTTAGTGAGCAAGAACTTGCAAACTTAGAAGATTCACTAGAGAATAAGACTAAGGATATCGTTCAAAAATGGCTAAAAGAATAATTAAAAATCAACAAGGATTTACACTGATTGAAGTTATGATCGCAATGGCGATCTTTGCCGTTTATGTCACTGCAATTGTTCTTACCCAGTCAACAAACTTGAATGATTCAGCAAGATTATCTGAGGATTTAAACTTACATAATTTAGCTGAATTAAAAATGAATGAGATGCTTATTTCAGATATTAAGTTTACTAACGCAACCGAGAATGATCCAGAGACAGGTAATTTTGAAGTTGATGGTTTCGAGAAATATAAATTTGAAGTAAAGTTTAAAAAATTTATCCTTCCTGATTATGATGCAATATCAGGTAAGTCTGATGAGGATGCTCAAAATGATGATAATAAACAAAATGCCTTGCAAAAAATAGTTTTCGACAAAATGAAAGTTAATATTGAAAAAATGATTTGGCAAATAAGTGTCACTGTCACGAACTCAGAATCAAAAGAGGCCTACGAGTTGATCTCATGGATAGAAGATAAAAATGCTAAAGTGGATACAAATTTCGCCCTATGAAAACATTTAGTAAAAACTATTTATTTAATGCAAAAGGCTTTAGTTTAATTGAGATATTAATATCAATTTCAATTTTATCAATGATCATGCTCACGATCATTAGCTTTACTGGCTCAACTCAAGATACCGCAATTAGAGTGTCTGCGGAAGATAAAGAGTTATTACAAATTGAAACTGCTGTTGCGAGAATGGAATGGGATATTTCTCATATCTACTCCCCTCTCTATTTTAGTCACCCAACTTCACCCGAAGGATTAACGGAGGAAGAAGGAGAAGTTTATAATAATCTTCTTAATTCATATCAAACAAACTCTAGATTTAGCATGCTAAGTTATGATGGACTCGTGATTCCTATGTTTAAAAATTCTGAAAAATCGGAATTTATGTTTTTAAGTCTAAGCAATAGAAGAAAATTTACTGATAGCAAACAATCTCATTTTAATTGGGTGAAATATTCCCTTACAAGAGATGAAGATACTCTCCCCGAAGATCAAGTACTTATTGCTGAAAATAAAAAAGAAATTACCGAAACTACATATAAACTCACGAGACAAATTTTGACTGAAAATATCTTTGATTCAGAAGAAATTTCTTGGGATAAAATTAAAGATCAAACTCTTATGAGAAAAGTGTTATCTCTTAAATTTGAGTTTTGGAATAAAGAAACTCAAAAATGGGTAGATAATATTGATTTAATTCCAAATGGCAATAATATCGTTAAAGCAATAAGGACGACGATTGAGTACCTCGATCCAGATAATATAAAAATGGTCTCCATTAGAATTTTTAGACCTCTTTTTCCTGACTTTACTCCAGAAAATATGTACAAATTTTTAAATAAGAAATCAGCCGTCAATAATGCTCCAGGTAGTGCTGTCGAAAATGGTGGTGAAGAAGGTGAATAAATTTTTAAACCAAAAAGGAAGTATTGCAATTATGATGGTTATTACCGCCGTCATTTTAATTACGCCAGTAGTTGTAAACTTCACTTTTGACACCAATATAGCAAAACTTAAAGTCTATAATATTGAACAAAAAGCAAAAGCAAAATTAACTGCAGAATCTGGTCTGAAGTTTGCGATGGCAAGATTACGACTCTACAAAGAAGCTTATAATTACGTTCAAAATAATAAAGCCCTAAAAGATTCTGTAAAACCTCAAATTCTAGACATGTTATGGAATTTTCCTTTCATCTATCCTGTTCCAATAACAAATAAAACATCTTTAATTCAAAAACAAGGACTTGAAAAATTTCATGAAGAAGTGAAACTTGATGGTAATCTCACTCTAAGCATTGCAAACATTTCGAATAAGATAAATTTAAATATGGTAAGGATCTCCCTACTAAATGAGACAGAGAAGAAAAGAGATCCTAACTACCAGCCTCCAACTGAAGATGAGATGAAGTTCTCTGTAGAGAGTCAATTATTTACTGCCTTAAAAAATGGAATTGATGCCAAACTATTAGTAGACGATGTTTTCAATGCAAAACATTCTGGAATTGAGGTAAATAATTTAGTAGATATTTTAAAACTAAATATTACTGATCCTGTTGCAGCTGAGACAATGGAGAACTCTCAAATGTCCCTATTTCAAGATCAAAACTCTCAACCAAAATACTCACCCTTCATGAGTTTCTCTGAAGTCTATACTTTGCCAGAGTGGTCTGATGACTTAGTGGCCTTGGTCGAAAATGAATTTACTGTTCATGGTGCCATGATGATTGATCTCAATCAAATTACAGACAAAATGCTTAAACTTTTATTCCCAGAAATAACAGAAGATGAATCTGCGGAATTTTTTAAATATAAAAATGATCCAGATGATCCTAAACATTTTAATAGTACTGATGAATTTAAAAATTATGTTGTTAATATAGGTCATCTCATGAAAGAGTCAGAGTTTGATACATTAATGGCCAATTTTAAAAAACTTGGAGTTCAGTTTGGTCCAACTCCTACTTTATTTAAAATTATAAGCTCTGCGAAGCTAGAAAGAGGCTCATATACAATTACAGCATATGTTACTATTCCAACTCAACCAGAGCCAAGAAAACAAGTTCAAAATACTGAAAATCAAACATCCACTCAGACACCACAGACTCCTGAGAATCCAAGTACTCCACAACCTCCTGCAGCGCCTCAAACTCCAGAAAAACCCGAGACAAAAACTCTTCTATTAAACCCTAGAATTGTAGAAATCACAGTTAGTTAATTTTTTCCTTTTTAAAGTTTGATCCTTCAACTAAAATATTTATATGCTTGGAATCACAATTGAATTAGGTAGTTATTCAGTCAAATTTTTAACTTATCAAATTGATAAGAAAAAAACGATACTTCTCGAAACTGAGGAGATTCTTACTGATTACGATACCCTTGACCCTAACTTAGAATTAAATAAACTCTGGGAAAATCAGGTAGAAATAATTGCTGAGTTTCTAGAAAAATTTGAACCTGATACTCATATAATGATTACGCTGCCGGCTGAAATTATTTCAACTAGATTTATTACCTTACCCGTTAAGAGTAAAAAACTTGCCATTAATATGTTGCCGTTTCAAATTGAAGAAGATCTCCCTTACTCGCTTCAAGACTGCCACTGGGCAGAATCAATGCAAGTTAATAATAACCAAGTTGAAGCAACAGTTGCGATTGTAAAGAAAGAGCATTTTAACGAATTCTTTTATCTTTTAAAATCAGCAAACTTAAAACCAAAAATTCTGACCAGTGATGTTTCATCTCTTTCGAGTCTTGTAAATCTTCATGCTGATAAATTTCCAAATTCTTTTTGTATTATTGATCTAGGTCACCATGCAACAAGAAGCTTCTTCTTTAATAATGGTAAACTAGTATCTAATCATCACTCTTATGTAGCGGGTGCTGCACTAACAGAAGCAATATCCAAAACTTACTCTATCTCAATCGATGAAGCAACGATGTATAAGCATCAAAATTCATTTTTATTAGTCGATGATCAATACGAAAAAGTGAACGAGAACCAAAGAGAATTTGCTAAAATAATGGATGCAACTCTTTCTCCACTAATGAGTGAAATTAAAAGATGGGATATTGGTTTTAGAGTTACTCATGGAATTAAGATTGAAGAAGTTTATATTTGTGGGGGAACCTCAAATATAAAAAATATGAAAAATTACTTGAGCTCTAAATTAGAAGCACCCGTAAAGTTTTTTGATCCATATCAATATTTAGACTCTACAAAATTTGATAGTGACGATAAGTTTAGAAATAGGTTCTCTCAACTCGTCTCTTTAACAACAAACGCGACTAAAAAGTCTAAACTCATTAATTTTTTAAAAAATGAATATACACTTGGAAATACAACAGACCTACCTTTTGAAGGAATTGCCTTTATTGGTGTCAGACTAAGCATACTATCATTTATTGTCTCTTTTTTCTTATTCTTAAACTTTATATTTATCGGTGGTGATATTTCAAAAGCGAAGAAAATATCTGAAGGTCTATTTAAGAATCCTCAGCTAAATCTTTCAAAAAGATATATGAAGATGATTACAAAAAGTAATGTTTCAAATTCAGAGCTCAATACGATTAATCAAAAACTAAAAGATAAAAAAGACTTAATTAAACAAGAAGTAAATATTGTCCAAGCATCTCTAAATATAAATGCATTTTCTCATTTATCGAATATCATTCGTTTATTATCAGGAAGTGAGGTTGAAATTATCAGTTTATCCATTGCCGAAGATGAAACAATTGACTTCATCCTCCATGCCAAAGATTTAAAAGTCCTTGAAGAAGTTCAAAAAGAATTTTCCAATGATAAAAAAATTAAGTGGCTTGTTGAGATGAAAAAAGATGCAAAACAACTTATCGTCGCTGGAAAAGGTAGTCACTAATGGCCGGTTTCTCAATCATGAAAAAAGTAGACGTACTCGCACTCGTTTTACTTGATAAATTTAAAGAACAACCTGTTTACCTTAAAATCGTTGATGAATATAATATCTTAGAAGAGTGGCAACAAGGACTGGTTAAATCAATTCTTATGTTCCTTACAGTTAGTATTCCTCTCTTTTTCGTTCTTGTCTCTTTTCTATTTTATTCATCTAAAAAGGCTGAACTAGAACGTTATGAGAATATCATTGAATATTCGGCAACAATCATTGAGCAATCAAAGCAAATGAGTCTTAATTCAAATGCAACTTTTGGTGCTGATATTTCAACTGAAGGTCTTTTATCATCTAGAATAAATACAATTTCTAGTTCAACAGGAGTAGATACTAATAGTTTTAAAATAAGCAATTATGATTTAATTGAGGATAATGGTATTAACGAAGTTAGGGCCGATTTAAATTTCTCAAATTTATCTGATCAAAATTTATTTTCATTTCTGCGAAGATTTATTTTTACGGAAAAATTTAAAGTAAGATCAATTCAAATTAAAAAAGATAATAACTCAAAACTTCTAAATGGGATCATTGGTATGGCCTATTTTAGTAAAATAAGTGTTTCCGACGATGAATAATGAAAATGAACATATTAATAACGAATTAAAAGATGTTGATTATTCAATAAGACATCTTTTTCAACCCAAAGTCATCCTACTCATTATCTTTATACTTGTTTATAGTGCGATTTCAGCTTTAGAAATTTTAAAGGTATGGGATCAAAAGATCAAACAAAGTGTACAATCTATACCAGGGTGTCCAATTCAATTTTCTGATTATCATTATGAATTTTTCATGCCAAAAATCATTATTAACAATATTAGTATTAATCAAAGATGTTTTAGGTCACAAAAGAATTTAAATTTATCAAAACTAACAATAAACATTCTTGGACCTAGCTTTTCACCTTTTGGCGTAGCTTTAAGATTAAAAACAAATTATCAATCAAACTCTATCAACTCTAAAGTTGTCCTTGGATTCTCATCACTCGCTCTATTGATGGAAAGCCAGAAGTCGGATCATTCAACGAGTGAGAATATTATTGATCTAAGTGAAATAAGTGATTTTATACCTGCAGTAAAACTTCAGGGCCATATTCATATTGATCATCTCTTTACTGAAGTAAGTTACGGAGGTCTCTTAAACGAGCTTCGATTTAATATTGCTTCAAATGATTTAAAACTTCCAACACAGTCTATTAATATTTTTAAAGTTGAAACTATTGATATAGGCTCTCTTCTCCTTCAAGGAGAATTGAGTGACAAAAAGAATTTATCCCTACATAAGTTTACTTTGGGCAAAGAGAAATCTCCAATTATTGCTAATTTTTCTGGTTCTGCAAATTTAAACCAAAAAATGATAGCTCAGTCGACACTTAATATTAAAGGGGAATTAGGCCTATCACCTGAATTCCAAGAAAAATATGCTTGGACTAATTTTGTTTTTGGAAAATTTGACAAAAAAGATAAATTCTACCAAATTGAAGTGAAAGGAAAAATTGGGAGTCCCCAGTTTAATTCACCAAGGTAGATTATGTCTGTTCAAGAATGGAAAGCAAGTATCAACACTCATCTAGATATAGTGCTAAATGATCTTCTACCTAATCATGATTTCAAAAAAGCTATAGAATATTCTTTACTACCAACAGGAAAACTATTTAGACCTCTTCTCGTCTACTCTCTAGCAAGTGACTTAAACTCACTTAAAGATTCCCATAAAGCTCTTGCTGTAAGCATTGAAATGCATCATACATATACTCTCATCCATGATGATCTTCCATCTATGGATGATGATGATTACCGAAGAGGTAGACTTTCATCTCACAAGAAATTTAATGAGTGGACAGCTGTTTTAGCAGGAGACTCTTTACTTAGTTTATCCTATGAGGCCTTATGTGAAATCCCATCAGAGTATCTAAAACAAATTTTAAAGTTATATACCAAAATGACGGGCCCTAAGGGACTAATACTCGGTCAAGTCATGGATCTAGGTCTAGAAAATAATAGCCTTGAGAAGACCTTACTTATTCATGAATTAAAGACTGCACGTTTAATTCAACTATCCTTAATGGGATCAGCAGTACTGGCTGATCGCTTTGAACTTGTACCGGTTTGTGAGGAAATTGGACTTATTCTAGGGGTAAACTTTCAACTTCTTGATGATTTATGTGAATTAACTGAAGAAATAAATGAGCATGAAAAAACAATTAATCCATTTATTAGATATGATAAAAATAAAATACTAGAAATTATTGAGAATAATAATAAAAAACTTCTACAATTATTAAAAAAGAATTCTCTTAATCTTTTAAAAAATTATATTGATAGTTATATGGATAAAACAAAATTAACTCTTGTGACAAATATTGAATCGATCAATACTCATATCAAAATAAATTTAGATGAAGTTGATAGAATTTTTTACTAATTCCAATTATTAGTTTCAATAATTGAATTAATCTTAGTCAGAACATTTGTAAGTTTTTTCTTTGCCTGAACAATTTTTAAAATTTCTTTGTCATTTAACTGCTTCGTATAAACCACTTTTTTATATTGATCTAAGTCCTCACCCAGTGCAGCTCTCATTAATTCAAGTGAGCTTTGCTGACATGATACATTTTTCGGATTAATAACTTTCACTTCATCAATAATGTTTTGATCAACTTGTTCTAAATGTTCTATTATTGGTGAAATGACTTCGATTACTTCTTCATTTACTTTATCAAGAACAGCTTTAACTTGGGGAATAGACATCTTCTCGTCAAAAAGATATTTTTTAATATTTTTTATAAGTTGAACATCACTTTTTGAATATATTTTAGATCCACTCTCAGATAAAGTAGGCTTAATTTGATCAAACTCTGATTCCCAAAAGCGTAAAACATAAGGCTTTACACCGGCCATCGAAGCGACTTCACCAAACTTAAAACTTGATTTCTCAGACAGTTGTCCCTCAAAATTCATGCTAACCTACTTTAATAGTTTTTAATCTTCTTCAATATTATTTAAAAAAGAACTAAGAGCACGTGGCTTTCCTTCCTTACCTGGAATTGATTTATCTTCGTTTCCTTCTTTATCAATTCTATGCTTGAAACGATCAGTAATATCATCTCTTAGAATTTGAGAAGGCTTAAAAGTTAAAACTCTTCGTGCTGAAATATTCATTGCACTACCAGTTTGAGGATTTCTTCCCACTCTCGTTGCTTTGTCGCGAATCGAAAAATTTCCAAATCCTGAGATTTTGACTTTTTCTCCTCTCGCAAGAGTATCCTTAATTACTTTAAAAATTAGATCTACAAGGTCTGCTGCCTCTTTTTTTGAGAAACCAGCTTCCTTATAAATTCTTTCTACGATATCTGCTTTTGTGACACTCATTAAAATCCTCCATGATTCAGACACTCAGACACAAAAAGTTGTAAGTTCTTATTATTAGGTTACCAGACAAGTATATTTTGTGCAAAAAAAAACACCCGTTTTTAGTAAAAAAAACACCCGTTTTTAGTAAAAAAAACGGGTGTTTATATTGAAAAACAATACTTTTTATTTAGTTGCGCTAAAAATTGCCTTAAAACCTTCAAAATCTCTTGCAGCAATCTCAGAAAGCATTTTTCTATTAAGAACAATATCTTTCTTTTTAAGATCATTGATAAATCTTGAATAAGAAGAACCAAGTGACTTCGCAGCCGCTCCTATTCTTACAATCCAAAGTCTTCTCATATCTCTTTTAAGAAGTCTTCTACCCTTATACATATTATGTAGGGCACGTTTTACTGTTTCAGCAGTATGTTTGAATTTTCTTCTTCTATCGAAGTGAAAACCCTTAGCAAGTTTTAGAACTTTATTTCTTCTTCTTCTCGCTTTAAAACCACGTCTTACTCTTGACATACAAATCTCCTAATCGTGTGGTGAACAGCAGGGGGATGTTAATCTCTTAGGGCCCTACAATTACTTATGTTTATATTCTTTTACTCTTTTTACTCTTTTACTTTCTATAGGTAAGGTGCTGCTTTACGCATATTCTGAGCATCTTTTGGTACTAGATATCCAGCTTTTCTTGCATCTCTTTTATTTTTTTGAGACTTCTTTGTTAAAATATGTCTCAAGTTTGCTTTTTTAATTTTTACTTTTCCTGAAGCTGTAACTCTGATTCTCTTTGCAACAGCTCTTCTTGTCTTCATTTTTGGCATATTAATTCTCCTAACTTACAGCTCGATCAAAATTCTAAAAATTTAGATTGATATAACTATCATGGACTTTTCATTTGTGAAAGAAAAAACTTTATAAAAGATAAGTTTTTTCAATAAAAAATTAAAGTGTTTACTTCTTTTTACTTGGGGCAATCATAGCTATTGCTCGATTTCCCATCATTTTTAATGGTGATTCAATAACAGCTTCACTTTCTTCAACAATTTTAGCCATTATTTCTCTGAATCGACCTAGACCA
>Ga0115005_10000700_pt1 | contig 26000 bp, 42 predicted proteins | sample ArcOceMetagenome_FD_87163 | JGI IMG/M metagenome (GOLD analysis project Ga0115005, IMG submission 87163) | Marine eukaryotic phytoplankton communities from Arctic Ocean - Arctic Ocean - Greenland ARC118M Metagenome | ecosystem: Environmental > Aquatic > Marine > Oceanic | place: Arctic Ocean...
TATCTCACCCATAGCAGCAGAATCTAATATCAATGCACTTATATTTACATAATTAGCAGGGTCTCTACCAATGATCGTTGTGAGTGTGTTTATGATATTAGCTTCGTAAAATGCTGATTCACTATAGTGCCCAAAAGCCGCAGCATTATCTATTACCTTGTGTAGTGAAGATAAGACCTGTGAAGTGTTAGCCATAGCTGTGGCATTCTTTGCTATCTCTTTAATAGGTTCAGCGTTTAACTCTGTGGTATTCTCAAATACTATCTCAATGGCTTTTTCACTTGCGTTTATGGCAGTCATGGTAATGGGGTTTCCCGCCATTCTACGCGCCATATGCCTAGTGCTTAACATTGCTCCGAACTCCGCTTTTTTTGCCTCTGAGCCTGATAAGATAGTTTCCAAAGCTGGTCCTAATGTGGTTTGCCCTTCTACGCCTTGTAGTAGGTTGATTGCCCTTAATGATCCCATAAGTATTATGTTTTAATATGTGTTAAATCTTAATTGTTCGTCTTCCATCCATTCCCAAAGAACGGCATTGGAAAACATATTTTGTGCTGCAGTCCAATCATGAGCTGGAACAGTCATTATCCACTGACCTATTGGTGTAACTCCATCCCCAGAATCTAATACCTCGAAAGCAGTTTCATCATCATCTACAAAATCAAATGAAGGGTTAAACTGAAACTTTCCTAAATTAGGAATCATAATAACATCATCCGTTGAAGGATTGGTAGCTGGAGTTCTTAATGTAGCTCTAAGACTATAAGCTAACTGGGTGAGGTTTAAAGCTCCATCTACTCCATCTGCTCCGTCATTTCCATTTGCTCCGTCTGCTCCATCTACTCCTTCGATATATCTGTCTGTGTGTATTGCTTCAATCCCTGTAACGCTCCAGTCGATATGTTTGGATTCATTAGCTTCATGTGTGCCTAAGTCGGTTATAGCTTGTGCCGCTTGTGTTGTTAATGCGGTAGCTGCTGCTGCTGCTGCTATTAATGCGTCTGATTCCACTGACATATTATTTGTTTAAAATAGTGTTTACAAGAGTACTTAAATGAGTTAAAAACATTGTCTGCGTTTCAACCTGATGCTTAACCACTACCGCTGATACAGTCAAAGACTCACGCAAATTTGCAGCGGAGTCCGAAACCTCAGTTGTTAAAAGCGCTAATTCTTCTGCTACTGTTGGCATGTTATTGGTTTTTTAGTGCGGTGTCCATGTGAAAATTAAAGTTTCTTATATCCATTCTTGATTGGTGTATCAAGTGAGATACGCTAACAAGTTCGTAATCCTCAACTGAATCAACCTTACCCGCAATCTCATCTGTAAAATCTACATTGGGTACTTCACTTAACCCAACCTGAGTTTTTGTTACGTTGTGGGGATTAAGGGTATTTGATAAATGGTCGAGTAGACTTCCCTTATTTGACTCAATCCAAGTGACTGCATTGTCATAAGCAGTCTTTAATAAATCAGTTAAATCATTCTTTGTTAATGAATACCCGGTAACCTTGTCAACCTTTAATGAGAGATTATCGGTAACTGTTTTTTGGTCTACCGACCCATCGGCGTTACTTCCTAATAAGTTATAAAGTTTCATTTTACCTGACAAAGTAGGAAGAGCATAAGGTACCACCCCTCTTTCTACTTCAATGGTAACAATTTTTATTTCTTGCGGAACTTCAATTATGTTATTAATAATTGTAGAGTTAACCTCGATTTCTGTGGGGCTACTAGGTGGCGATATATTTATTTCAACGGTTGAATTTACCCCCTCAATTGTGATTACGGGTTCATTTACTATGGTGGTTACTTCTATAGTAATATCACTCATCGTCTGTTGTATCTTGGTCTATTGAAAATTGCCCTTTGAAGTAGGTTCTTATGATCCCACTTGCGAAAGTAAATTGAGCATCATAGAAATATATTTGAGCATCCCAATCATTAATGTGTTCGTCTATGGTAAATTGTCCTGCGGTTGGATCATTAATAGTAATACCGCCATTTTTTGTAGATGCTAGAGTGTGGTAGAGTACTCCGACATTAGAACCTATTCTAAACTGCATTTTTATGACAACGCCCGTTAAATCAATAACTACACCATCCTCTTTAATTGTAAAGACTGTTGCGTCAAAGGTATCTCCTTTATAGTGGTTGGGTATATTGTGAATTCCAGGGTTCATTTTTCGGGAATGAAGTTAATATAAATTGATTTAGTATTGTAATTTGGGCCTAGGTTTTAATTAGAGACTACTAAGCTATCCTGCATTAATACCTCTTCTAATTCTATCTGTAATGTAATTTCATTTATTAATGCCACAGCATCTTCTTCTATTGGGCATTCCGTTTCATAAACATCAGGAAATAAGAACCTATAAATTTTTTCTATAACCCCTTCTTGTTTGTTCGATGAATCAAAGTTACCAAGATTTTCATAAAAGAAATTACCCGCGGGTTGTAAGAGAATTTCAGGCCATACTGGGATGTACCCCCGCCTACCAAGTGCATTAGATAATAAAGCATTCTGCATAACCATATGTAATGCTGTTGAACCCACTATGTGCACGTTAACCTCATAGGTTGATGATTGAGTAGGTAGCTTAACCCTATTATATGCATCACCCGCCTCATTTAATTCAAATGAAGCCGTAGGATCTAAACCTAGATCTCCAGGAAGAAACCCATAAGGATCTATAACAATCCGGGGAGTTTGTTTATTACCCTTGAATTGGGAATTAGAATGTCCTATAAGTAATACTCCAAACTTATCCCCAGAACCCGTGGTGATTAATTTATTCGCTGTAGAGTAATCAGACCTTCCTGCACCCGTGGTTAAATCAAATAAAGTTCTATCTGGAGCATAACCGTATTCCGTTAGTGACCTATCTATAGCATGGAATATACTCCTATCTAAAATTTGTTGTGTTAATGATAATGCCATTAGAATAATTTTGTTCTGATGTTGTGTCTCTTTCTTAATTCATATGCTATAGATGCTATCATCATAGCTTTAACTTTTTTCTGCCCACCAAATAATTTAAAGGTTTCTTTCCATAAAGGTCGGGCGGGTATTTTACCATCTCTACTACCAGTTTCTAATACAGAAGCATATTGAGCAATGGTAAAGTTAGAACCCTTACCAGTTTTAGGGTTTTTAGCTCCTTTCTTTATTCCAACATGCCATTGATCTTTCTTTTTGAATAGTTTTACAGATCTATAATAATAACCATAAAATACAAATGGAGATGGATCAAAACCCAAAGCAATTTTCCTATCGATGGTACTTTGAGCTAATTTTGGAAATGCAAATTTTGATCCTCCGTCCTGTATGTTAGATCTGACCATACGGTAGAACTTTGTTGCAGCCTTCTTTGAAGATCGGTTATAAGCTGTATGTATGAGATTATCCAGGTCATAAACCAATTTATGTAATTTAGCCCAATCACCAATGGGTTTTACTACTACATGGAATTTCTTATTGCTAAGCCCCTTCCTCTTATTCATTAGTAAATTGAATCAGTGGTGTCTTTCTCTTCTCGCTTGAGGATAATATACTGTAATAATGGTTCATCAGATGCCTGTGCGGTTTGAGATTCTCCGAGGGCTTTATATTCCTGACCCTTTAATATGAATCTGTCATGGCCTGGGTCAAAATCTAAGAATCCGTCCCCATTGGTAAGGTTATTATCTTTCAGATATTTTATGTTCAGGTATAATAAGGTATTCTGTTTATCAACTTCACCTGATGAGGTATTCTTAGTAGATGGCCATGTTCTATAATCATTATATTGTAATAGGCCTTTTAGGATTAGAACGGTATATGAATCTGGGGTATCTTCTCCATGTGGATCTAATCCTCCTTTTACTACTCTTCTAAGGGTAATTTCTTGTTGGAATGCATCTTCATGGAATTCATTAACTACATTCTTATAATCAATCCAATCATTATTATCTACATAATTAGGCATTTAGGCTTGGGATGAGGTATTAGATGAGGCATTACATGGTTCGCAATCTGGTTGAACTATTGTACCGATAATTGGAGGTATTACTACCTTTATTTTTCCGCATATCTCGGGTATGTAAATATTCAATCTTAATGCCAAAGAACATATACTATTAATGATGGCCCCTAATCCCCCGGCAGAGGATAATGAAGAGGATGAAGATGAAGACTCAGAATCCCCATACCATTCAACTTCTGTTGGGCCTGTTACAATTTTCTTAACGGATTTTGTTGCAGATGATCCACCATTGTTATTTGCAACTATAGAAGCATTAGCTTGTTGTATGAGTATATCATAGGCAGCCAATGCCGCAATAAGGGTATTTTCTAGTGGTTCATAGTAGAACTCATTATAGATATTACCAATTTCAATTTCATGTTTAACTAGAGGATGAATAAATAGCTGCTGTTTTTGCAGTAAACCTGATAACTCTAGTGTATCATATATAACATTAGGTGGTATATACTGATTGATCAGGGTATATATACTTTGAGATAATACTGGCCCAACATTAGAAACTCCAATAGGGAATGACACCGTAGAGGTGCCATCACCATTAGTTACCACCAATGTCACAATATAAAATCCATTCCTACCATAGTCAATGAGTGGGTCTTGGACAACTGACGTTACTCCGTTTCCAAAATCCCAAGCCCAAGTTGTAGGACCGTTCGATGATAAATCATTGAACTGGATTATTTGTTCTGTTGGTGAATAATTAAAGTTTGCTATAGGCTGGGCCATTATTAAAATTTAAGTGGTTTATTATACGAATAAACTTTGAGCATAGGTAACTAACTGATCTTTCTCTAGTTTTTTCAATTCTGCTTCGGTTAAATCCATATCAAGTTCAATTGAATTCCCGATTAACCATTCCAATATATCCTTCTTATTAGCAGGTATATCTTCAAGTGTTAAATCTTCCTCTTCCTCTTCCTCTTCCTCTTCCTCTTCCTCTTCCTCTTCCGGACAATCCTTAACCAATTTTAATTTATTAATCTTAGCCTCGGCAATCTTTTCAAATTTGGTTTTTTGATTTTCTAAATATTCTTGGTAGGTATCGAATTCTTCTTGGGTAGCGAATTCTAAGTGACCACCTCTTAAGGCATCCTTAGTTAATTTGCTCGCCATTTGTTTTGGAGTTAAGCTCGCAACTTGGTTGGGAACTAACTTCACTTTAGAAATTGGGTCATAGAAAGAAGAAGCCTTCTCCCCAAGAACAATAAATCTAGGTTGTTTGTTGGTATTTTTTTTAGCCATTATCTGGGATTATTATTTTATATTAATAGAACTAAAAAGGGCAAGCCCAATTGGATTTGCCCTTTTTTATAGAATTCGTGGAATTAATTGTTACCCAATTAATACATTCTGAGCAGCATCAGCATCTAGGTAATCAGGGAACCCATCTGTAGCAAAGTCTACTGATTTATCCAAGATTAATACTGAGTCAGACATGATCTTTGCAAAACCAGTGGTTAAACTTACATAGAAAGCCTCGGTTTGATTAGAAACGATCTTTTCAGATTCTAACATAAGAGGTACTGAGTTAAATTTAACCAATGCCATAGAAGGATCTACCATGATCTCTTGATCGGCAGGTACATTCCCATGGATAAAATAACTGGCACTATTCGGTACTGGAGTTTTCAAATCTAAGTTTGCTTCGGTAGGCCCGGAGTTTTGTCTTAGTTTAAATTCATCCATATCCAAAGTGTCAAGGGCTGATGTTTCAGAACCAATGATTACATTTGGAGTTCTACCTAACCTAGACATTCTAATCCAGATTCTAAGCATATCTCTATAAGCTTTAGTACCTGGAGTAGTTACCCCGATAATTGGTGCAGATTCTGATCCATCAGATTGCTCACCGTTTATAAGTGTATTTATTGCTAATACATCTAAACCATGTCCTAACTTAACTCCAAAATCTCTAAGGAATATAGATACAACATCCAGTGATACATATTTCTTTACTTCATATGTAATCTTAATACCTCTTGCCATTTTCCATAAAGATATTTCCTTCTGACCATATGAAATGGTTCCAAGTGAGATTGTCTCACCTTCAGCGGTTCTCTTAGGAGTAGCATCAGACATATTAATATGAGGCATGATAGCTTTTAATCCATCTAACTGTTGCTCTGAAGCAGTGATGGCATTCCAGATTGGAGATGTTCTTAAACCTGTTAAGATAGCCTCCCTAAAGATTTCAGGAATTATCCAAGATACATCCGCTTGACCTACTGTGTAGATGTTTTCGATTGTATCAACCGATGGATCTATTCCGATATCTGCTAGGAAAGAATCCATAGTCATATCATCATCTTCAAATTGTTCTCGGGCGGTTTCAATAAAAGAAGCATCCACAGGATTATCTTTATCTGATCTGAAACCATCGGCCATTCTCACAGTTTCCTGGATCTTGCCAACAAATTTTGACTTTTCGTATTTTTCAATATTCATTATTATGATTTTTTGCAGTTAATTATCCTGCGATTACTATTCTACAATTTTCGGTATCTGCTACCGGCTCCATTACCCACCCAAGCATATTGGCTGCAGTCAGTGCATCCGCTTGTGAGATCTGGTGGTATGAGGTTATATTAGGTTCTACCAGGGCAGTTCCTAAATGAGCAGGACCAGCATTCAATGCTCCTTCTGCTATTCCATAGACCGTACAGAACCCCTTAGCCATATAAGTACATACCGTACCTTCGGCAGCATTATGTGTTGAGATTCCAACCATTAATCTGACATTGTCAGCGGCAACTAATGGGGTTAAATGTCCTGTTGCAGGATCTAATTTTACTGGCTGGCCTCTTTTTATAGAAGCACCAGCAAGCACAGTAGCAGCATTGTGCAGTTTGTGCGATTCGGATTTAAAGATTACCTCTTTATCCGTACTTGTAATTATTTTAGGCATTACTTCTTTTGGATTTGTGGTGGATTATTTTTTATTTTTCTTTTTGGTAGCGATCTTATCTTTTAAAGATTGCCTTGAAGTAGGTTTATCATCAAGCTCTTCTTCACCTTTACCGTTCTTAGGAAGGATTACTCCATCGGAATTAAGAGATGCAGAAGCTCTATTGATATCGGTAGATTGGCAAGCATTACATGTAGCTTGGAATCTCTCTTCGGCTTGTTTCTCAAAAGAAGCCAGTAATGAGGTAGCGGTAAGATAATCCGCATCTTCAATTACCTTGAGCATTGATGTATCGGATTTATCCTCCCCTCCTTGTAAGGCGATATAAAGTTCTTTAGATCTAATTTTTGCCGCAGATAAAGCACCATCGGCTATACCTTCTTTCTTTTTAAGAGTTACTATCTCTGCTTCCAAACCTACAACTTGAGTTGTTAAGGTTTGTTTATCTGTATCAGCAATTATTTTAGCTGCTTCCAGATTTTCAATTTTATCAGCAGATTCTTTTAATGATTTAAGGTGAGTACCAAACTCTGCTTCGAAGTTCTCTTCCGTAATACCATTATCCTGATCTAGAGTAAAACCGATTAATGCCGCTAGGGCCATTATGTCTTTCATACTTGTGGATTTATTGTTTTCTGATTTATTATTAATTAAAGAATTAAGTGTTGTTGCTTCCGATAATGAAGTAATATCCGATTTCCAATTGAAAGCAAAATCTTTCTTCCCTTGAGTATTTTCAATTTGAGTTGCAGATAGGTTATAAACAGCATCAGAGTATTTGGGATTAACTATTATACCATTATCTCCAATTTTTTGGGCAAAGACATCAGCCCCATGAGATACCAGTGAAGTTTCATGATAAGATAATACTGAAGTAACTATCCTTCTAATCATAATACCCTTATCATCGTAGGTTGCTAGTTTATTCCAGAATTCATTATCCTCCATATCAGAATGTGATTTCACCCACTTGAATCTAACCGTTACCGAGTTGGAGTGGATAGAAGGGGGATCCATTAATATTCCCCTAGCAATTCGGGGGTTTGATTTGGCATCTATCTTTAATATACCATTAATACCCGCTGGTATAATAACCTCCTTACCTTCTATAGTGGTTTTAATCTCTTTCTGCCAGAATACTTCTTTTACTGCTCCTAAGGCATTACCCACGGGAGTTTCATGGTCGGGGTTAACCGTTTGACCCACTAAAAGATTCATGGTTTTCTTTAATACATTCTTTTCTCCGAAGTCAATTGGATTCCATTGTTTATGAACAATAGCTGAGGAGATCAACCTAAATGTAGGTTCTATAAACTCATCATCTGTGGGGTTTATATCCTTGGCAGTAACATCAGGATAATAGGTAGTATAATTAGGAGAAGACATATCGAATAAACCGAATTTCTCTAAATCCATATTCTGTATATGGTTATCCAATTTTTTGGATAGCTCATTATGTGAAACTATTGAGGGTTTATATCCCGCAATAAGAGAATGACCTGATGCTAAATCTATCTGATCAATAAACTCTCGGGCTTTTAATTTAGGCATTATGATTTTTTGGATTTTGGTTGTTCTTTCTTTTTATCTCTTGCACCTTTATCGGATTTGGCATCTTTCTTATTCCTATCTTCTTTTTTTGCAGCAGGTGCCATAACATTGGTATCTCTAGTTACTCTAGGATCTTTTTGGTTGGGTTTCTCATACCCGGCTTCTTCTGCAAATTGTTCTTGTCCGATTATACCTTGGTCATACAAGGCTTGTAAGTTTCTTACTTTTATTTCCTTGGCTTGTTGGCTCTTTAAATCATCGGTTATAGTGGAGGGTTTAAATTCAACTCTTAATCCCTTTGGTCTGAAACCCGCTAATCTCAATTCTGTATTATACCAATCATCCAATGTATTGGCACACATTTTCTGGACATTACTTAATTGAGATAACATCTTTGTGAATACAATTGATAAGGCAGATTCTGATCCCCCGCCTTCCGATAGAAAGGCAATATGGTGTTTTAAACCGTTTGCTACTTGTTGCTTGGCATTATTAACCAGGATATCCAACCCTTGTATATTTGATGAGGTAGAGTGGAATTCATATTCATGGTCCTCTTTAAACCCAACTGATATACCATCTTTAAATCCTTCTTTAACATTATCCTTGGTTTCAACCAATAAAGCTTTTAACCTAGTGGTATATGCATCAACGTTCTCATCCCCATTCATATCGGGCTTTTCTAAGCCTACCTGTAAGAAACCTAGTACCCCCAGCATTTCTAATACAGTATCTATATTGGTATGCATTTTATCTTGACTAGAAAGAGATTTCAGAGCGGATAAAAATGGAGGTGTTCCATAAGGAATTTCTTCATCTGTTATTAGTGCATCGTAGGTATAGGTTAGGGGATTTAATTTAATATAACCCGATTCGTTTAATACCTGGGTTTTAAAATGATTTACTATTTGGTAGGGTTCATAACGACCATTTGTAATACCATAACGGATAAGTTCTGGATTTACTAAACCAATTCTAGATATACCTCGTAAATTTAATTTAATAACCTTCTCTGCCGAGATTGCCCCTCCAATCCATATTTGAGCAATAAGTCGTGAAACTATACCATCAATGCCAGATACTCCGTCCAACCAACCCCCTGATACCTTCCTAAGGTGTTTTCTCATCTTATCCTGCTCATCTGCCGGAGTGTCCTGATCAAATCTTATATGGTGGCCCGTATTTGTTAATTGCACAATATCCATTAAAGCTAACCCCATATCTGGATCTACTTTATATAAATCCCTAATTACGGGAATACAATTCTGGTTGAACTTGGGGTTTACATAAGAAACAGCCTGCTTCAGGATGGTTACCGGATTTTCTCCCTCGTTTATTTGAGACTTTCTACCCTTGGGTAAATCAACAACGGGTTTTCTCTTATTCTCAATGATTTCTGGTTTTTCGTCCTTAATATTAAAGATGAAAGATCCAAGAATTTGTAATGTGGTTTTTTTTCTCATTTACTGTGGTGCTACTACTACTGTTTTGAGTTTTCCTTTACGGACGAAATTAGTAATACATTTTCCGATAATTGCATCATCGTGGTAAGTATTCTCATCACCTTCATCTCCCGATGATCTCCCTTCTTTACCTAATGCCACCGCTTTATTTCTTTCATTATAAATAAAGGTGTAGGCTTCTTGTACAAAGAAAGGGTCTTTTATTATTACTTCATCATTCCTGATATCGGATTCTAGTTCATCTATAACTACTGGCCTATTCTTACCAGTGGTTAACCATCCAGGAATTTTTTGAATTTTACCTTTCTTTTTACCTTTCTCTTTTACAATCTGTTCACTGTAATATAAATTACGGTAACCTTCAGATTGTAATTTTGATGTTACTGCTAAACCTATATCGTTTGATTCAGGAGCAACTAGGGCATTATTATACTTCTTACCCCAATCAGCTAATAGGTCGGCAAGCTTATCTACGGGCACTTTAGCTTTGAATACCGCAGCCTCTTCCCCGTATTTATCCATTATTGTAAATGCGGAATAATCTCGTGATCTACCGGTTGATACATCTGAGCCAATGGCATATAACATATTCTTTTTTGGTTTATTAAATACCAGTAATTGACCATTCTCATGTTTATCTATAACAGGATAATCGGGTAATAAATCTTCTATGGCTTTAATTGTCTCTAAATCAAATACAGAATAACCCGAGGTTAAGAAATCTCCATCTATCTCCTGTGCTGTCCTTCTTGGGCCTAGTGCTGTTGACATGGCTTGGTACCAAGCCAGGTCTCTTTCGGGATGCATCTGCCACCTTAATCTTATTGGATAAAATCCGTTTCCTCCGGCACAGGCATCTACCCATTCTTTATGGAAAAAATTACCAATACCATAAGGGGTAGAATTAAGTATAGCGGATCCTCCGGTGGATAGAGTAGGGAATGCTGCAGCCCAAATTTGATTGGCCCACCTTACAATTGCCGCTTCATCAATTACCAATAATGATACTGCCTCTGATCTTCCTGCATCCTCGGTAGTTGGTATGGATGTTATAGAAGAACCATTTGAAAATATAATCTCTTCTGCCGTTCCATATTCTCCGGTACGCCCATTAACAATTGACACCTGGATATGTTCGGGTAGATTTTTATACATATATTTAATCTTCCTTAATACCTTCTTAGCAACCCTATCTTTAATTGATATAATCTGGATATTCTTGTTTGGGTGCATCATTGACAACCATAAAGAATACATGGCAATCAACTCGGTTAACCCAGCTTGCCTAAATTTAAGGACTATATTAAATCGATTTTTAAGGAAGGCATATAATACCTTCTTTTGGTAGTCGTATAATTTAAATTGGGTTTTCCCTAATATTGGGTGAATCACATATATTAATGTTGAAAAGAAGAATGGGTCTTTACTGGCCTGTAATAATTCATCGAATTGCCTTCGGTTCAGGTTTTGCTTTACAACATTTTTTATTGTTTTTGTCATTTATTTTAATCTTAGTAATACTCCTACCTTAATGAATAGTGCGGGGTTATCTTCCAAGGTCATTTCCGTATTAGCTTCTAGGATAATTTTCTTGTAATTAACCTGGTACCTACCCCCTATATAAAGATTCTTAGCCAGTAGGGAATATCCAGAAACCCCATATAATGCCCCCGTTAAATCTGGTTCGGGATCCCCGGCCTTGTTATATATTAGACTACTTCCGGTATGTATATAATCATATTTGTTTAGAAATAAAGGGTATTTATTTGTTTTTATACTCCCAGAAATATCTAATAGTGTAAGTTCTAGCTTATTTTGGGTAAGTTCTAGTGCTACTAACTTGGGTTTATTGGGGAAATTAAGTAAGTAATTTTTAGCAATTTCTAGACTATCTCTAAGCTCATCCACTAAAAGTAGGATTGAATCGGGAGTTATCTCGATTGTGGTGGTGATATATTCGGGAGTATAAATGGTTATTTCAGAGGCTGGGGCTACCTTTCCGGATTTTATGATTTCCTCCAGTTTTGGGATAACCTCATCGGTAAATGTTTCAGATAACCATATGGTATCGGTATGGTAATGGTGATTATTAATGGGTACATCTACCACTAATGGGTGGTTAGTGAAAAGGTATAGTAATATAATGATCACCAGGAATTGAAGGCCAATAAGGATAGTGATAGGTTTATTCATGATTTATAGGATTAGGTATAGGATTATTCGATCCTTCGCGTGTGTATGCGTAAAGATTTTTATATTTATTAATTAATTATACCCCCTTAAAGGGGATAATATTAATAAAAATATATTTATAAGGTTCTGTGTTGTTGTGCGCGCATACGAGGGGAGAAATTAAATATTTATCCTAAGTGATGTTCTTTAGGGTTCTTATAATCAACCTTCTTAAAATATCTATTCAAGGCTTTAATCATATTAGGTTGAGGAAATAAATCATCCTTATCTGACCGTACAGCTCCATGAGAATAAATACCAGGTTTATGTTCTTTCACAATAGAGCCATCATATTTAAAACCATCAAGGAAATTATGCGGTATAGGAATATTTGGGAACCTCATAACCAGGTGGCCGATTAATTCACATAAAGAAGTGATTTGTTCAGAAGTGATTTTCTGGTAATACCTATTTTTCTTATAAGGCCTCTTCAGTATTTCAACTTCAACCTCGGGTACTATTTGATTGTAGGTATCATAATATTTCTCACCCTTCTTGGTTAATCTTCCTATGGTTACCATCTCTATCCCAATACCATGGTGTTCATGGAAATTATCATCTCCTTTAATCCCTAAATGATAAGCCACTGCAGAAGGATCAAAGCATTCAATAATTTCTCCCTTTCTCCCAATCAAGTAAGCAGTACCAACCCTTTGCTTAGTTTGATTCCACCAATCCCAAGCTGATTGCCATGATGATGAAACTGTATGGTGTAACCATATAGAATACTTAATTTTAACATCAGGTATGTATTGCCCTTTAGTTAGATATTTTTTTAAAATCTTCATAATTGTTTATTTTCTTTTTAAACCATAATGCAATTTCATAAGGTGGGCACTTGGTAACGGTAACCCTTGCTTTATTCAACCAGTAATTCCAGTTGTCTTTATCGTAATGGATCTTGAAACTACCGGGTAGCCCTTGTATGGTTGCAAGCTGCCGGGGGGATAGGGCATTACCCCTGGAATCAAATTGTCTGGTTTCTTTACGAGCAGTCATAGGGTAACAATCTGCCATATTCCTATAAACTCCCGGTAAATTTTTCATCCTGGTACCCGGCATAGCCCACCTCTTTTGCCCATGATATTTACTCCTCCATATTTTCTTAACCTCTTTTAGGTTTAATTTCTTTCCCTCGAATGACATAGGGACCGAATGTTCTGGATCTTCTCGATAATTAAAATCGGGGCATTCCTTTGCATCAAGTTCTAATTGCCTACTTGTTTTAAGTACCTTAGAAGTTTTTAATTCCCCGAATATATTATCAGCTTCTTTATTCTGATCCTTCCTTATCCCTATTAATATCAATCTTATCCTATTTACTTGAGAATTACCGAACTCTTTTACGGATCCCTCATGAGTTATAAATCTATATTGATCAGATAATAATTCTATCATATCCTGGTAGGTACCGGTTTCTTTAAATTTAATCAAATTCTCCATTAGAAATACCTCAGGTTTAAAATATTCCACAGAAGAAATATATTGGGCTATCGAGATATTATCCTTAGGATCATGTGTTTTCTTTGCTCGAGAATAACTTAATATAGAGCTATGCCCACAATCAGGCGCACCAATTAAGTAATTAATACTCGAGGGCAATTCCTTGGCTTCTTTGTAGTCATTTAAACTCTTAAAATAGGGAGTATTACCAAAATTTAGTTTCCATTGTTCTAGTAGTTTAGTATGGAATACCCTTCTAGGCTCTATATTTGCAACTATATCCTTATTTTTAAAGGTATGTAGCATTACACCATTACCCGCGCATACACCAATTATTTTCATGTGGTTTACTATTTAAATTAAATTTTTATTATGGCTAAAGAATCGATTAAAAAACAAGCTGCTCATATCTTGGGTAAGCACCAGATAAACCTTATTATATTCAAACATAATTTAGGTAGGGTATTAAAAAACCTTGATATATTTAAGGATTCCAAATTGAAGAAGGGCCCTCTTAAGATTGCCACTAATTCCCTACATGGTCAAATCAATAGGCAATGTGCCCAGATAGAAAGGGGATTAACCAATGATACCTTAGGGGCATATAAATATATTAATGATAACCAGGAATTATTTACCGAATGTTTTGACCTCATTTATCAATGTACCACTTCTCAGGAAATTACCAAAATACATAAGGTTATAAAGGCTATGTTAGATGGCCATGCTATCCATATTGAAGAGAAGGAAGACTAGGATACTATTACTAATTATATCCTTGATTAAGATATAGTGATTTTAAATTATACATACAATAGGGAGGAAGAGATTCCTCCTTATTTGTACCCATTGATCTTGCCACAAATAAACCCACATATAATGAAGAACAATTTATTAACCCCAATTATTATCCTTATCTCTATATTACTGATGAATATGATAGGACCTGATTGGCTTAAAGGTATTATGTTTACCTTTGGATGTATACTTTATATAATCCAATTATATAATATAAAACCTATATTAAAGGTTGGAGTTAACCTACCTCTTGCAAAGATTAAAATAATAAAGACCAAGGTTAGGAAGAAGGTTAAACCCTGGAAATTAGAAAAAAAGATTTTTACCATCTTATTAGGGGATATCCTAAATTCGGGTCCTGCGGAGATTTTAATGTCTCAGAAATCTAAGATAACCGGTTTTACTTGTATCATTGCCATTTTAGGATTTATGCAATTCTTTACCCATGAAATTTGGATTGATATCATCATTGGTATAATAGGGGGTATTACCTGGGCTTTACTAATTTTTTATGTTATTACCAGTTTAAGAAGGTTAATCCAATTAGCCGATGTAGCTAAGGATTTAGAGGTAGACCTTGAAACTATCTTATCTTGGGTAAATAAGTATAAAATTGCCTAGATCAACACCTGTTAATTTATATTAGGGATTCTTAGGGATTCTTACTTTGTAGAATTGGGAATAAAAAGGGGAGTTTAAGTCATTTTACTCCTCTTTTTGTGTGTTATACTAGTTTATCTAGTTATCTAATTATATATATCTATAGGTAATTAGTATACTAATTACTAGAATTATCTATATTCTGGCAAATATCATACACTACCTTCTCTTCTCTATCTTTAATTAGCATTTTGGTTATGAGTTTATCTAATGATACCAATTCACCTTCTTTCATTAACCTTACAGTCCTTGCTACTCTATCTTCACTCAGGTGTGTTCCTGATTTCTTTCTGAAGATCCTTAAGATGATTTGTTTATTTACTACCTCTGACCATTTCATTATTATAGGTTTTACACAAATATAGGGGAAAATTTCTCCTCCCCTATATCCACTAAATAAAGTTTAAGTATTTCGTTGTCTTAACAACCCACGTTCGTTATAAAATACGTGTAGTGATGTTATATGCATATAAAGAATACCTATGTCTAAAACTGCCTTAAATGCTATGTGTTGAGTTAATCTGGATGCTAGGTAAACATCATCTCTAAAATGCCTTAAGAAATCACATGATCTAATATAATAATGGCAATGTAATTTCCCTCTTACCACATAAAAATGATAACCCAATGTACAGGGTACTCTTTCATTCATAACATTCCCAGTATCTTCGGGAAACCAAACAGGTAGATAAGCTTGTCTGGTTGTAGGATCTCTCCTTAATAAATCAATAACATCTTCAAGGTCTCCAAGGTTATACCTGATACCCATATTAGGAGTAATGAAACCATGGTCATCCGATTGTTGTCTTTCTATCAAAAGGGTATCATCAAACCTACCGGCAAACTTAGGCCAAAACCTTTCCATATAGGAATGGGAGAATTGTTGGTTGGAATCTCTGAACTTATCATCAGAGGGTTTATGTTTATAGAATCTCCAGTTTTTGTATTGGTTACCTGGGTTTAAAGGCATACCATTAATTCTTTCATTGAAATGATCTTCAGCCCAAGGTAGTTGGGGTTTTAAACCTGCCAATTCAAATGGTTCATCGGGGATGGGATATTCAAATATTACCGGGGATAATTCAAAGGTATCATCTGGGGATTTAACAGATTGCCAATGGGTTTGTTTTACCCTTAACCCTTTTAGTATGAATCCCTCTTTAAGGTCTTCTATGCTTGTATATCTATGCATGGTTCAAATTTAGATTTATGTATATTAATAGTAAATGAGCTCGATGTAGGTATGATATTTTAATCGGGTAATCCTATTAGTTACTTTACTACCAAAAACGCTAAGATGAGGTCCCACCTTATCTTCTTCTAGTTTAAGAAGGTTATTCAATGCTTGGTATCTTTTATAGATATTACAGTAATTACTAGCAATAGGGGTCGGTTGGGGGTATGATATAGGAAGCGGCATGAGTTTGGAGTATTTCTAATACCTGAGTATGTTCGGTTTTATCTTCGATATAACGGGCGATGATGGGTAGATACAGATCGATATCTTCGGCTTTGATAGGCCAGATATTTATTATATGTTGGGCAGTAAATCGGTTTTCGTAGATATTATTATTGAAGAAGAACACGGGGTCCTCAATCGCTTTCTGTAATAATATATCATAAGGTTCCTTATCCATGTTATGGGGTTATTTTTATATATTATAATAGTTTCCTTATTCCTTATTCCTAGATCCTCTTCCCACTAGAGTAATAAATTTCCTAAAATTTTTTTTCGGAGAACCATCTTTGATGGTGATACGGGGATAGGTCAGTGTGAACTAATCTTTAATAATATGGGGTACCTGATACCCATGAATGGAAGTAGGGGTCTATAGTGGGGGTGCCGGTTATTATTATCTTACCTAATGGAGGTAGGGTCTTAGGTCGGGTCATTCTCCAGTAATCCTCTATCCGGGGGTTGGTTAGTTTCCAGGAATTTCGATATGTGTGTTTACGGATCGATCGTTGTTTTCGGGATTCTTTCATGGTTATAGGAATAAGGATTAAAGGATTAACAGGATCATCAGGGTTAAGAGGATTAAGGCTATACTAGATACCCATAGAGGACCTTTATGTTTCATATACTATAATAGTATGTAGGATCCCAATCAGCGGATCGCTTATCGCGGGGTACCTAAAAAGTTGTGGTATTTTTTCAGGAGGTTGGTATGCATTAATTAAATAGACTAACCCTACAAAATAGGGGTTAATCTATCTAAATTTAATTTAGATTAAATACTTAACTTTCTTTTTACTCTTTGAATTTAACGTCTTTAACACCTAGACAGAGAATGATTAAAGCAAAGGGAATTAGTAGAATTAAACTCATAGCTTATTTAATTTTGTAACCGTTGAAAATAATTATTGATAATGTAATTAGATAAATTATCAGTAAAGTGATTAGTAAAGTATTTAGTAACTGCATTATTTATTCAATTTAATGATTTGTAGAAATAATTGCACTTTTATTAAAGTTTCTGAATCGCTGTTTTTCTTTGCTAATGAGTTAACCGTATAATCATTATTTAAATAAATATCTTTATAGAAGATATTAAATTCTTTAATTATAACTTTCTTATTCACTTCATTCTTTGTTTGAACTGCTAACAATAAAGAGTTTACAAAAAAGTTTCTCTTCTTTCTAATTAACTCCCTTTCAGAAGAATCAATTTTTGTACGCTCTAATTTAAAGAACTTGTTAAACGCTTCTAAATTATAGATAGATTCCCTTTTACCCTTTACGCTATTTTTAACTTTTACTTTTACTTTATCTTCTAATAAAGCAAATATTTGGTCGTTTGTTAACTCCTTCCCATCTACTAATTGGAGTAGGTCTTCACTTGTTTTAACGTTAGATAAATCTAATGCTTTAGATACTTTAGATACTTTAGAAATTGTTTTTAAATTACTCATGATTTAAATTTTAAATTATTAATTATTTTGTAAAGATAGTCTTTTTGATACTCCAATTACGTTTTTTCTAATTTAGAATCATTCTAAATAAGAACTAATAAAAAAAGTATTCTATTTTAATACTGTTAAACTCCTTTCTGTTTTCACTTTCTTGTATTATTTCTTCTGAATATTCTAAACCGTAAGTATCTTCTAAATTTAAATCTAATAAATAAATTTCTAATTTAAATAGAAGAAACTTTTTTAAATCGTTTACTAATCTAAATTTTATACTTGTATCAATTTTAAAGTTTATTCTCAAACTTGTTTCTTTTAAAGATAAGAAAAAAACTTCTTTTTTAAAGAACTGGTTAAACTCACGCTCAAATTTTAAATTAAGTTTATTTTGTATTGCTAGTAGTTCAGAATGATTCATATTGTAAATTTTAAATTATTAATTATTTTGTAAAGATACTTTTTTTCATGCTCCAATTACGTTCTATCTTAATTTATAATCATTCTAAATAAGAATAATAAATCTAAAAAAATTAGGATATTAAATAAAAATAATGTTATTAAAAATTTGAAAAAATTGGTCAAAACTTTCACAACCTTGCACAACCTGCCCCCAGTTGGCAGCTAGCAGGGTGCTAGGGTTAGCAGCCGTTGGGCCTTAAGTGCGGGTCCTTGTTTTGTAGCGAAAGCTTCTTATTTGCTATATATATTATCTCCCCTTATTATGCCACAAACTACTAGAATCATACCCTTTTCTGCCCCATTGATGCCTCTTTCACTATACTTAATCTCCAGGCAAAAGTTGTATATGGTTTAAGGATATAGGTCTTTAGGGCCCTACTGTCCTAGAGCTATATAATAACTGGGAACGCCTAGGATACTATGAACTATGAACTAGGAACGAACTAGGAACGTGGAACGCCTCCGCTTTAGGGCCTATACTTGGTTAGGGCTCGGGATCACACGAAAAAGCCCCTGTTGATGATTAGGGGCTTTAGATTTAGGGAATAAGGTTTAAGCTATTAGATCTATGGTGATATGAAGTTCTTCATAGTCTCCGTCTACGTCATGGATTTTGGCAGTGATTTGGTCTTCTCGGGGCATTAGGTCAAAGATACCCTCGTTGGCTTTATAATGGGGATGATTAGTGATAAAGGATTGTAGATCGGTAAGGAATTGTTTTTGGGATTTTGGCATTATTATAGGTTTTTAATTATTTAATTATACTCAAATATAAAAAATAATAGAACCTGAAATTGGATCTTGGGATACCACCTTATTCCATATGGTCGGCATCTAGGTCTACACCTTCTTGGTGGGCCCTACGGTCTTGGTGTCCTTCAGCTTTAAGGCCTTGCCCTATGCCCTCTGCCTCATCCTTCGTAACAGGAGTAATTAACTTCGGAACACTAGATTCGGTACCTTGTTCCATAGCGTTAACTGTAGGGAGATCATCTAAGGAATAGGCTTGGTTTAAGGCTTCGATGGCACTGTGGTTCCCAAGGGTGATCGGTATCTTTGAGGTAGCGATTAAGGCTATTGCTTGATCTGCGGTAAAGGCTTTTAAGGCAGCCTTATCTTCATCCTTATTCCCTAGATCACCATTAAGGATCTGTATTGTTTGTGATACCTGGTTGCCTTTAGTGAGATCGATGAGATCCTTGAAACTACCTTGGCTTTTTAACAGTAGATCCAATGTCTTACCATATTCCCCACTGATAAAAGCTTTGTAGCTCCCGCCCTGGCTCGATTTCAGCAACATGGCTTGTTCCATGATCAGGGCCCTATCGCTTAGTGAAGCCGAAAAAAGGCTCCCAATCCCTATTCCTGCGATCTCACTTATGATGTTTTGCCAGTTATTGTCCTCTTCATGGTTTGTGATATCTTGTTCACTTTGGGTAATATGATGGGAAACACTATTAGGTGCCTGGTTATGTGAAAAGGAATTGTGGTTAGTGTTAGCTTGTTCCGCTATTGTTATATTTGTATTGTTCTCTATAGTATTAGATAGATTATTATGTAAAGGTTCTTGTTTTTTATGTGGTGAGGAACTAGGAACTGAGCTTAAAGGATTTAGTTTGTTTAATTGGAATAGTTCCTTGGTGTATTGGTATATAAGGGTTTGGATGCTTCTGGTGGAAACCTTTAAAAGATTAGAAAGCTTTAGGGTGTCATAGTATTTACCGTTGATAGTATAGTTATTAGCTATGTAATGTCTTATGAGTAAGATCTTGGATTGGTGGTTGATTTCTTGTTTTTGTTTGTCATCATCGGTTCTGTGATAGGCCTGTTGGCTCATGGTGAATCCGAGTGGTCTAGGTATTCTAGCTGTCATGATTTAATTGTTTGGTTTAGTTGTGGGATAGCTTACCCCGCTACGATTTGTAGCTGTTGTGGTAATATACTTTAGTATATTATATAGCATAGTATTGATTTTACACTAGAATGGAGCAGGTGGTTAGCCTACTCCATTGTATTGGTTAAGTAATTGATATTGATATTAGATAGGTATACTCTTTAGTTGGTGGGTTACTCTATTATACGATAGGTGTATTGATAGTACCATTCCTCTGTTGGGTGGAAGCCATCGTTATCTGGGTTTTGTAACCATATAAGGATTCCTGATTCATTATAGGATTGATCGTCATGGGCTTCTTCCCATTGTTCTGAACCGTATACCCTTTTGTATTTCTTAGAGTATATGTTTACATCCTCCGTTTCGATTAGATGATCGCCTATGGCATCTAGGCATAGTTTCTCTAAATGATCCGGGGTAGGTTCGTCTATTATAGGTTTATGAATGATTCCTATTTTGGGTGATGTTTCTCCGTCTAGGTCGATATAGGATAAGGCAATTATTAATGTTTTCATGTTTATGAATTAAAGTTAGGATAATTCTGTTCGGTATAGAGCATCCTCGATAGCATCTGGATTATCGGTATTGATATATTCCATGAATTGATCCCATTGTTTAGGGGATTTGAATGTTTCACATAATTGGAATAGGATATCGGATATTGAAGGTAGATAATCGAAGTAATCCCCGTCTCCACCCATGTTATCCCATAGGTCTGTTATATGGTTTAGGATATGGTCAAGGTATTGGTTTACCAAATCCTCTGTTGGCTCCCAGATGGTTAGCATAAAGATATCTGAATGGGTATCGAAATCTGAGTGGGTATGGATATACCCGTTCTGATGTTTTTTAAGGAAATTGGCGTGGGCATTATTTTGAAGTGTTTCGATTTCTTCTCTTGATGCCTCGGGCATGGCTAATTCTAAGGTGGTTTCGCATTCGGCACCATCGAATAGTTTTCGATTAATTAGATTGGGTATATCCGGTAGGGTATATTCCGATACTGCAGATTCGTAAAGGATTGAAATAATGTTATTATTGAATTTTGGTATTTGCATTATTATAGGTTTTTAATTATTTAATTATACTCAAATATAATAATTAGTAGAACCTGAAATATAACTATTTGTTAAACCTAAGTTGTTAGGATAGGTTTTATATTGAATATTTACTTTCATGGCTAAACCATTCGTTTAAACTGCTATTATAATCCTCTTTCAGATCCTTAATTTTTAAGCCCTTAGATGGCGCTATTAACGTGCTATCTGTATGCTTATCGCTTAACCAATTCAAAACTAACTGCCCTCTGAGCTTTGTGAATTGGTAGTATAAACCTTTGTACTTATACAGAAAGGTGTGCTTTGTTCCTATTACATTCATTCTATATCTAATAATCGGTTCACCGTAGCGTTCTATGTCTTTTAATTCTTGCATTCTATTAGGTTTTATATAGAATGATATGGGATCTAATGTACCTTTAATGAGATCCTCGTATTGGGTTTTAGATATCCACCTTAGGCTTTCTCTATCTTCCAAGATACAATCTCCTTCGAATGTTTTTGAGATATGATATAAGGGTTGGTCGTTCTTGAATATACCTATTTGATATTCATTGAAGGAATATTGTTGGATGTGATTGTCTTCGCAATCTAGTTCGAATTTCATGTTATTTAGATGTTAAAAGTTGGGATCTAATTTCTCAGCTATATCGTCCATGATCTCCGAGGCAACCTGTAAGTTAACTCCCCTTGATTCAGCATCCTCATAGTATTCGTACCATTGGAATATATTAGTGGTATGTACTAGATCTTCTCCTTTGTATATCCCATTAGCTCCAGCATCCTGGAAGGCATCTGACCAAGCTTGGTATTCATCTCCATCATTCCCTACATCGTCTGTATCTAAGTTCTCCATAAAGGTTTCGCAGAAGTTGGGTGATGGTATTATAAAAGGATTGTTGAGTAATTGTAGTAATTCCTTGTTAAAGGCTTCAGGGGTTAGTTTTGAGCAATTCATTGAATTTAGGTTTTAAGGATTAACCCCAGGCAAATACCCGGATTGAACTAATTATGGTAGGATATTTTATTTGGATATCTCTTACTAGTGGAGTATCTAACCAGATTTGTGGGTGAATATCGGTATCACACATGGCAAAGGCTAGTCGCCATATGCGGTAGATATTAATAAGGTCGGTAGTTTCTCCTGATGCATATAGGGTATTGGCCCGTATTATATCACTGACATCTCCCGGATTTTCCCAGAAGTTGCCATGTTTGTTGTCTTCCGGTAGTGAATCCCATAGTTTCCTCCGGTTCTCTTCCTCTGTTTGATTGGGATTATGAGTGTCCATGAAGACCATGTCATGGAATTGACTGGGTAGTGTTATAAATAGGTGTATTTTTGAGAAGTCCATTATTATGGGTTTTTAATTATTTAATTATACTCAAATATAAAAAATAATATAACCTGAAATATTACTATTTTTTAAACCTAACTGAAACCATGTATTTGCTCTTACCCAACATATGGTTTCTCTCGAACTTAGCCATACCCTGTTTCTCGGGTAAAGGAAATAAACCCGATTCCAGGTGATCTTCAAATTCTACCCATAGGTCCCTCGAATCTCTTACATTAAAGGTTATGTTATTATGTTTAAGCCATTGTAGGAATGTCTTAAGTTTACCTTTATGACGGGTGTTAAGTGATAAATACTCAGCTTCTACTTGATCTACCCAAGATTGCTCTATTGATTCCAGGGCTACTGCCAGGGCTAGAGCATCGAGGGTAGTAAATTTATGGTGGAGTTTTGGCATCTTTAGATTTTAAGGTTTGTAATTGAGCGGTGCCCATCCTTCGATATTACTAAAGGGTTCGTTGAAACCCATATGTAGTTCGTCCATATCAAGAGTAAGACCCCTAGATCCCATTTCATTTCTTATTGATCTCCTTAGGTCGTCTTCTTGTTTCCGGTGAGATTTATTTTTAAACCTACCCTCTTCTCTCCTGGCTTTAAGTAGAGCCCTTATAAGAAAGAGTTGGAAGTCGGTTAATTTGATTATATCCATCCTTGGTTTTCTTGTTCTTGGGTGATAAGAGTGTTGAGGTTCTGTAGGCATTCAACCAATTCTTCTTGGTTTGGTGTTATTTCTATAGAGGACATCTGGGCATCTTCAATGATGTCGATTAGGTTACTAGCGTTGGTATCGGTAGTATTCAATAAAGTCCTTGTGTGGTTGTCTAATATCATTAGTTTAGGATATGGGAGTTTTGAGCTATATTAATGGTGTTATTATTTTGGTAGGTTATCGAGATATTACTCTGGCAATAGATAGCATGAGCATGAGCAACCAGGATGGCTTCCTGTATGTCTATGACATAGAATTCAAACTTACCGTTTTTGTCTGGATAGGAAATAATAGCAGTGTTTTTAGCTTCGAACTCCATGATTTTTTAATTTTTTAATTATACTCAAATATAATTAATAATAGAACCTGAAATATTACTTACTGGGTATCCTGGGTTTGGTTCCTATATTTGGCATTTCGATTATGTATTCTATTAAACTTCCTGATATCTGTAATGGTTGATACAGTATCTCTAAAGTCCTCAGCAATCCATTTTTCACTGAATTCCTTGTTTGACCAATACTGGTGTTTCTTACCATGTATATGGGTATATTCTCTGACAGTTTGATAGAATAATCCAAATGATGTGGAATAGGTCAGGGTATAGATTTTATCTTTGGAGTTATAATCTATAAGTATTAAGTACCTCGAATTTTTAATCCAGGTTAATAGGTTTCTTAATGATTTTTTCATGTCCTAGATGATTATTTAATTTCTGGTAATATAACCAGATTTTCTCAGTGGCCTGCATGTTAAAGCTGGGGGTTTTATTAAGGAGTATTAGTTCGATCCTTTTATGGATCATAACCAGGGAATTCCAATGGTAATCATTAAGTGGTTTCCTAACCATAAATGATGAGTGGAATGTTTCCCCTATTGAATCTACTCCTGTTGATGATTTAATATGGTTGGATAGAATATTAGTTAATGATCCCATAGACTTCTAATTTAATTGATTTGTTAGTGAATATCTCGGGGTGTTTATTCCTGAAATGATGGCGTTTAGCTTTCCCTGGTTCTGAGTTAGCGGTGTTTATTTGGTTGTGTTGCCTGCATATAATTCTCTGGCCGGATGTTAGTATATTATAAATGCGCCTGGTATATGCATCATAAGGTGTTAATAGGAGGGGTTTAGGCATCTTCTAGTGTCTTATAAGATTCGTAATCCTTGATTATATCAAGCTTATCTAATACCAATGCTGATATGAATAATTTCATACTCCGTGCATAGTAATATTTGATGTTTTTAGCATCAAGTCTCATGGCATACATTTTAAGTATAGCCTGGATTAATTTGGGTTTCATATCCGTATTGTGGTTGATATGATTTATTAATACCGATTGGTGGTTTGCAAGTAACCTTTTATAATGTTTGGTATTTGCAAGTTTTGAAGAAGTAGATTCATTCATAGTTTTTAATTATTTAATTATACTCAAATATAAAAAATTAAAAAACCTGAAAATACAACTTTTTGATTAACCTGGAGAATGTGCCTTAAGTAATCCCATGAACTTAGGATTTAGTTCATTTATCAATCTCATAAAGGATTCATTGAGCATTATTACCACCTGGCATTTCGAGGCATATTTCCTAATGGTTAGATCAATGAATGAATATGGTTTTACTATATTCTGTATAGTTTCAAATACCTCATCCTCAAATACCTCATCATAATCAAATTTCATTTTAAATGTCCTCCGTACCATTATCAGAGTTCTTTCCATGGTATCATGCATATCCACAGGCATCATGAGTTCTTGGTATTTAAAACAATCATTATATATTAACTGAACTATGAGATCCATAGCTCCTAGGAATATCTCTTCCTCTTCTAAGTTTTCTAAATCTAATCTATGTAACATTATTTAGGGGTTTTAATTTTAAGGTATTAAATAATCTGAGGCAAACTCCCCGATTCCAATACCATCTAAGGTGATTTCATAATTAGGATCCATCCCACTAAGGAGAATACATTGGATTAACTCCTCTAGGGTGTTGGAGCTTTCTAAATAATATGGGCAGTCTAATGAATACATGATTATTTAGGATAATTATGATTTACCCATTCTTCGTTCTGTATCACTACTCTCCTTGATAACCCCCTTTCGTAAGCTAACCCATCTAAGGTTTCCATGAAGATTAGAGAAGCATGTCCTGGTTCATCAACTAAAGGATAATTGTTTACGAATGTATAGGCAGCTGATTTATCATAAAATACCTTGATCATATGGCATTCATCTTCTTCGGGTACTGGTCCTTGTGTTGGTTTTATATTATTATAAAGATTATCTATGATGGTACTATCTGCTTCGAATTCTCCCCGCTTATTTAATATCCTAACCGCGTTCTGGATGCTTATAAAAAAGATATCGGGAGGTACCTCGCTTATAAACTGACTGTGGGCTTCCGCTAATGTATCCCTTAAACCGGGAACCCCTATTAATGCTCGGGCTAAGGATTCCAGTTCCTCATTGTGGGGTTGGCATAATGATAATGGTTTTATAGTTTCTTTCATGATTTTGGTTTTAATGAA
>Ga0115005_10000701_pt1 | contig 25986 bp, 27 predicted proteins | sample ArcOceMetagenome_FD_87163 | JGI IMG/M metagenome (GOLD analysis project Ga0115005, IMG submission 87163) | Marine eukaryotic phytoplankton communities from Arctic Ocean - Arctic Ocean - Greenland ARC118M Metagenome | ecosystem: Environmental > Aquatic > Marine > Oceanic | place: Arctic Ocean...
ATTTTTTATATTATTGCCTCAACAAAGTCAGAAATCCCAACGGTATTTTTGTGTTCGCGCCAAATTGAGTCACTTATCTTAGTCTGGAATGTCAGATCCTTGGGATAAAAGTATGCAGTTTCGCCAGTTTCGCTTGTTTATATTGAGAATTGAGACTGCCATGTTTGATGACGATGAGTGTGCCATGCTATTTATATAGTCAGTTATTTATATGGCCTTCCTACCACGCGGTATGTCGAAACACATACATACTTTTGCAACGGAGCTTTGCTTTTCAGCTCTTTTTAACGTTTATAACAGCTTGTATTCATACCACTTTGATTACGTTGACGCATAAGACTGAATTGCATTACGCATTCGTCACGCTCAAATAGACATGACTTCTCGGACAAATGCGTCATGACAGTTCGTAATTTGTTCGCAATCCGTTGCTCACAACTCACAACACAACGATCACTACAAATAACAATAGCACATGACAACAACTCCAGTGAGTATTTCATATACAATTTGGACAACTCAACAACAACAAATCATATTCATACTAACATTAATATTTTCAAATACATAGGTGAGGTGCGGTGCAGAAAAAGGAACTCGGCCACAGTCTAGATTCACAAAAAAGAAAATCATCACCCTTGTCTTTTGGTTGAGCATGGTTCGAGAGACATCTTCGGGGGGTGATAAGAAGGCGAAGATGAAATAAAAAATGAAGAAGATGGGGTACAGGGCGCCTCGGTATCGAGGGAGCACGCAATGCACTTTGTTGGGCTTGAGGCTGATTTTCTCTTTGGAGGTTGGTTTGTGCAGATTTTCTCAACCATGTATCTTCCGGGGTCGATATGAAGATGAAGATGAAATAAAAAGTGAAGAAGATGGAGTATACAGTAGGGCGCATCGATAGGTACAAAGTACCGAGGAAGCACGCAATGCACTTTGTTGGGGATGAATTTTTAAAATAAGATTCATTCGGTAGTATCGCTGAGTATCGTACGCGCAAAAACAATTAGAAATTAGTTAGTGTTTTTCAGTACGTGGTGAGCCCGCCCACGGCAGCAACCGGCAAACAGCTTTATTCATTTTTCATTATTGCTTGAATTGCAACAGCAACATCAATGTACCCATGGGCGACCAGACGACCACTGTGATCCCCGACACACTACTCGCTGCAGCGAAAGACAGACGATATGTCAATACTCTCACTAATCTCCTCTCTGAAGTTGTTTCACCGTACTATTATGTCACTCAATCGTCTCTTGGTAGCACAGTGGAGGAGGCTGCTTCATGTCTAAGACCTGAAATCAGCCTGTTGGCAAGGTTACTGCATTCATACATTGTAATGAAAGAAGGGAAGAGTTTAGGTTTGGATCATCTAGGGTTAGGGTATTCGCAATATGCACTCCGAATTCGCGTCTTCGCGTTGTTATATACTATTCCCCCCTACATTATTGAACGTGCGGGAAGGAATGGATGGAACGATCTCCGTAATATCAGAAGTTCTCTGTCTTTGATACGGAAAACAAGCAGAGGCAATACTGTGGAAAGAGAGCAGCTAAGAGGTGGGGATAGGAGAAGAGTCTACGAAGAAATGAGGCAACGAATGCTACAACGAGCTTTGGATAGAGCCAGTAACGACACCAGGAATGTACAACGTAATGATGACCAGCATGGGAGCAACATAGATAATCCATTATCATCGACGGCTGAATCGCAATGTAATGAAAATGTACGCACCTGGAAACAAGTCGCTATCAAAATGCGGGTCTTGTTGCAGAAAATATTGGGCCAAATGGCAATAGCTTCTCAGATCAGAAGCCCAATACCACACGAACTGTCAAATTCCAATACCAATGAAACTGATGGAACTGTGCCAAATTATTCACTGAGAGTTGAAAGATTAGCTGTCATATTTAAATGGCTTATCCGTTTGAACCTAGCACTTTTCTACGCAAACGGTAAATATCCTTCAATTCTACATCGCCTAAGTGGTTTGCAAATAGAAAAGAAAAATACCAGCATCAACATAATTGCAGAAAGACCAGCATATAATGTGATTGGATTAATGATCCTTGGCCAGGGATGTGCAAAACTCGTACAAGCTGTAGTAGAGGTGTCAGTCGATGCCTGGTATGCTGGGAAAAGGAGAATAGATGACGCGCAACCACAATCGATTTCAGAAAAAATCGAGGCCAGGGTACCAAGCAACGATTCATCTCAGAAGATCGACTTGCTACCAATAAGGAGTCCACCGAGCACCATAAATTGTGGAATTTGCATGAATGAAAGAAAACATCCATCAGCTCCAATCGGTTGTGGACATGTATTTTGTTGGCATTGCATTCAACACTGGATTGCTACAGTTCGCCATGAATGTCCATTTTGTCGGTCTCCTACGAGACCTCAAGATGTCATTGTTCTATACAATTATGATCCTCATTAGTTTTTTTAAGTTTGTAACTGTTACTTTTATTGAAGTCGTCATTGCGGTGTTGGATCACCAAGCGCTATGAACTCTTCTTCTGAGAAAAATCGTGGAAGAACCCAGGTTCTAAGTACCATCAAAAGCCCGATCACTGCTGGGAAAAATATTGAAGTTGCACTGTTTTGTTTGAAAGCCCACAGACCTGCGAGACTAAACACTTGAATAGTTGTAAAAACATTCATCTTTCTGCGCCCAAGAACATTTATTGGGTGTTCCTGAGGCAATCTACCGACTTCAGAGCAAGAGTCCACAATACGCTTCAAGAAGGTGTTTCCGGTCATCAGCTTTCGACCCAAATATAAAAATACACCCGAGACAACCGGTATAGGTAAACATGTCAGCAATGGCAGTAAATAGATAGTTGCAGCTAACATTGCATGGATGGCGAATCCTGTTGTTCGTGTTTCGCAAACTTTATCAATTACCATTTCGCCTGTCTCCTCATCAAATTTCTGAGATGTGAGTGCCCTCACGTGATTCATGGATTGTACAGTTGCTCCGCACATCCAAGGCATTCCAAATATTGATAAAACTGTAGAAAGATAGATATGTAAGTTGCATTGTCCACGTGTTGTCTATGTTCGTTTAATTTGGTGTACTTACCACCAGTAATGAGACCGAGCGCCATCATATCTACATTGTAAGCAGCTCCTTTTTTCAGCCCATTTTCTTCCCTGTTCACAACTCGGGCGCTAATGTTTTGATCCATGAAGAACAAACTTGTCAAAAGCACGGCTGGAAGTGCACACTGCAGTCGTATATTGTTCGGAACTGTCAAAAAAGGCACAAGGAATTCTCTCCCACTAGCCAGCTCAAAGACACTTGGAACAATTAGTGTAGGGACACCGAACTTGTTGATACTTTGTAATTGATTGATGCCAGAAAATGCAATGATGACTGCCACTGGACCAAAATCTTTAAACGCATTTCTAATCTTCGGCGTGAAAAACCTAGTTTTTTCTATTGCAATTACTCTTGCAGTCGACCAAAACGTTCCCAAGGCGATGGACAAAGATACGAATGGCATTGACAAATTCATTGGATCTGCCAACAAGAAATTCCGCCGTAAACTTACACATGCTTCATAGAGGAAATTCACACTCAGCAACCCATTAAAAACTTCATCTGTGAAACGTGTACAATATCTAATATACTTGCTGGATCCACGAAGTCCCATAATCATCATAAAACAACTAGTCCACAACCCAACCCATGTATAGACAGGCAGAAAGGCGAGACCTTGCAAAGTGCAATATCTATACAACCCCGAAAGGAAAGCCAACGTTAATCCCGTTGGTGCAACGAATGTCATCGGCTGTCCACTCAAAATAGAATATGCCTTTTAAAAGGAGAGAAAGTTTAGTTGCCTCAAACGCCATGTAGGTCAATATACGGAAAACTAAGAGAATCGAACTTACCATTCCTGCGCCACCGCTGGCAATAAGAAATTCTACAACACCCATGGAACCCTCTGTTATTTGCGATGCTATTGTTCCGAAACTTACAACTGGCGCAAGGCAGGCAAAGTAAAGGAATAAAATGGCGGGTATGCACTGTCTTTTGTTTTTGTTTGTGAATGCATCTGTCCAATCAGACACGTAATGTTTTTTCCGATTCTTTATATCAGATCTTTGGGGGTGGTATATGCAAACAGTGAGGCAATGATTTCAAAAGAAGAATTATTCAAAAATTGACATATGCAAACATACCTGAATTCTTTGGATAGCACTGCCTTCAAGAGACGCCCGATAATACCTGGCCCTTTGGTGACAATTGTTGACGTAAGTTTGACCGATGATTCAGTCACATTCAAAGCAGCATCCTTCACTTCCTCAACTGCTTTCTGAAAGGCTTCATCTTCTTTCAGTGGCACATCTTCAACGTCTTCATCTTCTACATATCCAGCATCGGCAAGAGATGACAAGTTTATGAGCGTTTCATCCTTCCCAAATCTTAGTCTCTTGCCATTTCTAAAATTCATCTGGACTTGTGATTGTCGGTAGCCCACCGATGCTGAATTGACAAAGCTTTGTGTGTTCGTATGACCACCGATTGAACCTGCCCTTGACGGCAGTCTGGGGAGATTACTCTGCATTAAGGCGCATGTGGGTGTCATTAAAGCAGTAACCACCAATGATATGATGCTGAAATGTAATAGCTCGCATCTTCTTCTAACCCTCCTCTCGATCAAGGCTTTATTATTCTTGCATTTCATCATAGGCAACTGAGATTCGAATTATTGCCACACGCTTCTACTTTTTGAATTGTAATGCTTGTACCTGTGCTTTTGTCATTCCAATAACTCAAGGCAATTCAATTCTTGAGGTCGCTGTGAGTTCGCTGTTCAATGGTGTATAATTTAAACAGGTATCATAAAGGTAATTCATAAGATGACGCAGTCGCAACTTCAAAACTCAAAGTTTCGTCACTTGAGAATTCTCCAGAACGACGTTCATAGCCATTGATCAACGCTCATCCAAAATATCAGGGCCACGAGGGCGCGGGAAGTGCGTGGCTTTCGTCATCCATTTTTCAAACTAGGCGGTTAAATTCCGTTCATATGCCGATTTAGTAAGTGATGATGAATTAGTCGCACAAGTTCAAACTTATATTTCATTCGCAATGCTTTTTCATATTCCGACACAGACCGTCGCGTGGTAATAACGTGTATCTAATACTAAATTGAAGTTATTCCCACAGCATCTTTCCACTTCATAGTGCGATCTTCAGGCACCCCCCTCATCATGCGTTCGTATTGAGACTTGATTTCTCCAAAATCATCACCATTCTCATTCCAACACTGTACAAACGTCGAAGATCCAGCATTTGCTTCAGCAGCCTTGACAGCATCTTCACTCCAGCTAATCATAACATCTATGGGTAAGACTAGATTTCCCATGGATGTCCACTCGTTGAGAAGCTTCAAGAAGCATAAGTGAACTGCTCTCGTCATGCAACTTTCGCCGCTACGAGATTTGAACCAACTTAACCAAGCTTCGACAACCATATCTCGAACACTATGTGGTAACTTCGTTTTGTGCCTCAAGAGTGCCTGTGAGAGGGAGACGAAAAAACACCTTTCCTCAGTCATCTCACCATGTGACAGTTCATTGATCGCAACAAAGAAACGAGGACACTGACATAGCAACGCAGCTTCGTTTGAGACACCAGGTTGGAGAAGCAGGACCAACGAGCCTTCCACTAGGTCAAGAATAGTTCTTTGAGAGGACATTGGTAATTTCCACTCTTCGGGCGTACTTTCAGGAAGACGCGGTAAAATTTGCAAATCTCCACCGGCAGCAATTCTTCGGTCAATCTCTGCAGAAAGTAACAGAGTCGCTAATTTGGGCATTTGATTACGAAGTACCGCAAAAGATTCTGAAATGTTGGCGTCCGCACCGTCATCACCTGTATCGGACTTTAATATTAGACCTGCGTCAGGAATAATAAAAATCTTGCCTTTCATGGCACATATTTTCCGTGATAAATTAGCAATGTTGATTAATTGCAACACAGAGGGAATGGTACCATGCTCAGCAGGGATGTTTTTGTCTTTCATAATAACATCGTTCTTCAAAGCTCTCAATATCTTATCAAAGAGGAGCCGTACTACGAATGGATCGGATAGTAGCATTGATGCTAATGCTGGCATACTGGGGAACGATGTATCTTTCTTGCGTTTCTTTGCTTTAGATTCAGGGAGCGGTGCGATCTCTTTCATTTTTGAGGTATTCTCGGAGTTGCCCTTTGATATTACATCGTGCTTCCGTTTGTTACCAACACTCCTGCTCCCAAACATGGACAGTTGTTTCTGTCTCTCCAAAAGTTCCTTCTTTTTATTTTCTTCCATAGTACTACGTGTAGTGTCCACAACTGGAGTTGAGTTACCAGCAGCATTAGCAAGTTGTTTTTTTCTCTTGCTCATTTCCATTTTATAAGTGTTTTTCTTTTGTTTCAGTATTTCATCTTTCCATTTCCTGGCCTGTCTTTTTGCCTCGGTTCGAAACCACTTGCCCTCCAGACCTATATTATACCTACAGCAATTTTCAAACATGAGTTGAACATCAATTTCGTACTGTCCAAGGGTGGCGTATCTTAGATTCACGCCCTTGTCTTCAATAATGCGAATGCACATTGGGTTTTTGATGACACGACTGTAACCAGGAGCAATGTCATCAGTCACAGGATTCAGGAACAATCCTTGTGGGTCGTTGACTTTCATCTCCGTAACAGCCCCTTTGATTATCTTTCGCAAGAGTTTCAGCTCGAATTGTCGCTCTCCTTCATTCTGTACTACACGTGAATTAGTATTTTTGGGTTCCTTCTTCTTGGGCTTGAGGACAGCTTGTTTCTCCTTCTTGATAACAGTAACAGACTGTTCTTTATCTTGATCTGGTTGAAATATAGCCCGCATGCAAACTTGAACCTGAGCCACAGCTTTATCTGAAATGATGCCCTTTTGAACGCACTCATCCAAAGTTTGAGCTAACAAACGAACATGCTCATATTGCCGCGGAAGCTTCCCAAAGGACAATAATACATCAGATAACAATGTACAATGCAAGGAGGAAGACCCGTCAACGATTTTCATGGGGCCATCCATACTCTCTTTATCGACATTTCTTCCGTGTTCGGCGATGAGAATGTTTACGATAGCAGCAAGGAGCTTCGGCCGCGGCCCAGTCACATCCTTAAGGGAAGACAATGTCAAACCCGTAACATTCTTCGTTTCCGCACTATCCTTCACCGTTGACATTGAAGCCTTATCAGTATTTGCCAAAGCACTCAATTTTCCAGTCACCCCCGCAGAACTAGAAACAATCTTTTCTTTCGTACTAACTGCACGTCTCATTTTGGTATCAAACTTCTTTTCTCGAAAAGAACCCGTATAGGCAAGATCAGCAGCTTTCCTCAAGCTTTCATCATTCAAATAATCTTCCACCGGTGACCGAATCACATCAATGAATAAATTGCTCCCTTTCAACGTCCCAACGTTACGTGTAGTCGACGAAGACAACGACGATGAAACAGAAGCCTCCACGGGCACACCATCTCCTCGAACCGATGCATCAAAATCAGCTTCCCAAACGAGCCTCTTCATATTCAAACTCAGCGAATTCAACAAATCCCTATATTTCAACTCCCCATCCGTATCCCCCCTCTTGGCCAAAAGAACTAGAACCTGCACAGGAGTCTGATCCCCCAATTTCTTCATAACGGTAAGAAACACATTTCTCAACTCTGGCACGGAGACAAAATGCCATGAATTCGATAACAGATCAAACAGCGCATTTTTATTTTTGGAGACATCGACTTTGTCAATCTCGCTCTCTAGGGCTACTTTCAAGGAATCGCTAATGGTTTTATGCATTTCATACCGCGAGATACCGAGATAGTTACAGAATGTGAGGACACTCTCAGGTTCGAATGGTTCCACCATGACTCCTTTGGACTCATTGTCAATCTTTTCCTTAATTTCATTTCGAGTGGTTCGTTTTTTATTGGATGCGATTGCAGATGTGTCTTCTTTGGGGGTTGTATTGAAGGCTTTGGCGAGGTAGTGGTTGATGGAGTTTTGAGTCCTGAACTTGGATATGGTGGCTGAGGGTTCTTTGGTTTGGGCGAGTAGTTTTCGGAGTTCTGTTTTTCCTTTCCTGCCAATGGGATAGTCTTTGAGTGTCGGTGCGTTTGACGGCTTTTGGGTGGAATCGCTGCTCATGGTGATGGATGATGTTGACCTTTGTGATCGATCGATCACCTTCGTTTTGTTGAGTTGTTGGCGTTGGTCGTTGGTCGTTGTTGCTACTTTGCGTTTTCTGGGGTGTGATAATGAGAAGAGACACAACAACCCCCTCCTTTTTGTCGCGTTAGAAAACCTTGGAACATCTTGGAAATCGAAAACATCAATCCAAGCAATCATCCAATTCATCCAATCAATCGAACAACCCTCACGCGTAACAACGAAACCACTCACATCCTCCATTGCAACCAAAGATTCCGAATCTAATTCTACCCCTTCTCCCCTTCTCACTATCCTCTAAATCAAAGCCATGAGCCTCGACACGAGCATACCGCCTCAACTTTCTGCACTAGCCAGCATCTCCGCAATCGCACAGCGGATCCAAGAGAAAGCCGACGCCCTCAATTCCGAACGCAACGTCCTCCAAGACCTCCAAAACCAACTCCAAACTCTCACCCAACAACAGGCACTTCAATCTTCCAAAAACGAGGCGCTGAAATATGACTTGCTGAAACAAACCAGGAGCAAGATTGGGCTCGAGATCGAGATCATGAGACGAGACGATCGTATGCGGGAATTGAAGAGGAAGATTGTTTCGCAAGAGAAGGAGATGGATGATCTCCAGCAGGAGATTCAAAGGGTCAAGGAGGAATCTGCTCGGGATCAAGAGATGTTCACGCCTCATTTCGTAAAGATTGAATTGTTCCAGAGGCAATTGGAGGGAGATTTGAACGAACGGAGGGAGAAGCGGAGAAAGAGGGAACAACAGTTGGATTCGTTCGTTTCGGAGCGTGAGAGGAATTTGGAATTCGCAATGGATTTGAAGAGGGATCAGGAGAGGGCCGAGACTGAGATCGAGGTTATGCGACAGGTTGAGGTTGCAGAGGATGAGGAGATTGCCGCTTTAGCAATGCAAATAAGGGCTACTTTGTCCAAGCGGACTTCTTTGAGGAGTGCATTAGAGGATGCGAGGAAGAGGAATAAGGAAGCGAATTTGACCATGGTCAAATGGGAAGAAGAATGTATGAAGTTTTCCAATCGGCGAGTTTTGTAGGTACACCACGTACAAGTACTCGTATGGTGCGCTCGTGTACGTGGACAACTACTTGGACATACATGCAACATGTCACCAGACATCATGTACGACGAGTACTATAAATGCGTGGAGGCAATTTTGAAATTGTATGCGTAAATTTCAGCCAGATTCTTCTTTTCTGCTTCAGATTTCTTTTCTGCCACTCATTAGAAACGAAGTTGGCTCGCAAACACGTGTTCTTTGAACTTCTATTTAATCCATTCAGCCCGATAACCTCAATGCTTCGTTGAAGAAGCTAGAACTTTGGGTATATTTATTAACTCCATTGTTTCTGCTTCTCATTCTCGCTACTAAGAGTAGTACACGTACACGTAGGCAGTTTAATTGCAATCGATCGTCACCTATTAGTAGCAATGGACTAAGTGTAGCCGTTATTGTTCTACGTGCATCAGTATTTTGGTGATTTCTCACATGCAGGCCAATCACAGCAGCATAACACTCATTCCTCTTGCTGATCATCTTCATAAATTATGAAATGTGTTGGAGAGTGAATTTGAATTACTAATTTTTCATAATAATAAAAAGCCTAATAAGATGACGTTGGTCCCTCATCTTATTTTATGTATAGTCTTAAAGGTTGAAATCTCCGTAGTTCTCGTACGTGTATGAATACCCCTGTTAGACATCATGAGCTTCCTGTACAGTACGTCAGTCAGTATGTTCCTACAACCAAGTTCATAGTACTTATTGTACAGTTTTAAAAGTTACAGGATTTCAAGATTCATTGAGATTCAATTCGATTCTACATGTCGGTAGAACCGCGGTTCTAAGACTTTTACAAGTACTATCGCCCTTGTTGCTAAATAAAATGATACACACGAAAATAATTCTCTTTCGCTAGTAAGAAAGAAAGAAATTGTGGCGACGAGTAAGAATAGGACAAACGCTTTTTTTAAATTAGTACTTTATTTAGGCTGCATGCGCCGGTCGGTGCACGACGGTCACGCCCCCGAAAAAACAAAGGGGGGATACACACATCCGCACTCCACCTCCTCTCTAAATTATACAAGTTAAAAGTAGTATTCAAGCCAGTTGACTTAAGTCCCAATTCACAAGGCCTTCACTACAGAGGGACTTACTTGTGCAATCAAATATGGCCTTGTTTTCCGTGCCAGAGTCTTTATTTTTGACCGTCACATTCGCTGCCTTGAGTGGTCTTTTCCTAACCCTAGCCACGGCAGTAACTCACTATCCTGCGCACATTGATAGACTGGCGAAAGCAGCCGCAGGAGAAGACTGCTGCTGCGAAGAGAAAGGAATATCAAATTTCAATGACGATGAAGAAATCTCCCAAGAACAGCAGCAGCAGAAAGGTAAACCTACAATGCTGTCCAAAGCCAAAGCATCAACTCATAATCCTGCAAAAATTGGACTTGCAATGGCAGACGCAAAGGAAGGTGGATGCGAAGAAGAACCACTGAGAGAAAGCGTTTCTGACGATGGCGGCGAAACCTCCGAAGAACAGTGCGAAGAGACAGTAATATCAAATTACGATGGAGAAATCTGCAAAGAACAGCAGCAGCAGAAAGGTAAACCTACAATGCTGTCCAAAGCCAAAGCATCAACTCATAATCCTGCAAAAAAAGGACTTGCAAAGGCAGACGCAGAGGAAGGTGGATGCGAAGAAGAGCTACTGAGAGAAATTGTTTCTGATGATGGCGGCGAAACCTCCGAAGAACAGCAGGAGCAGAAGAACAAAAAACCCAAGAAGGTTTCAAAAGGAATGTGGAAAATTGTGAGTTTCATTTTGAAATACTTCATGTGATACATGATTAATATTGTCTTTTCAAATTTGGTGCTGATATTCACACTTCACAATGTGATATTTTCTATCCTACACGTAGGCATATGGCATGAATCTACTCCTCGCAGCAATCGGTGGGACACTAAATCTAGTAGGGACTTGGTTTGGCCCCGTAAGTTTGTTTGTCCCCATCAAGCAAGTATGCCAAATCATCAGTGGAATGATCACGTTCAGCTATATACTCAAGACAGAACCAAAACCGTCAAAAGATGTAAGTTATCTTATTATAATTGTTTTTAACTTTTGCGTATTATATCAAAAACTATGATATTTCTCAACTGTTCATGGTCCTTCCTCAACATCGCAGACAAGTGTAGGAAATTGTAAGTTTGCGACCATAATACTCCATCGCTTGAACTCGCGAGTGGGCTTATCTTGCTTACACGTACTTATAACTTTTCTCTTATCATTTTAAAATACAGATATCATTATGCTTTCAGCGATCATGCTAATCTTTGTCGGCCCCAAAATACAGGAAGAACCCATTGACGTCGAAGAACTACTTTCCAAAGAAAAGACGCATGTATTTGTTGGGGTTATACTATTGGCATTCGGCATCACATTCCCATTTCAATTTGTTCTTTCATGTACGAATATACCTACAACTGACAGAGTGAATTTCATTTTTCTCCTATTGAGCGAAGTAGTCTCTGCTGTTGTTGGAAATTCGGCCAGCAAGCTCTTTCCTCTTTTAGAAATCTCAGACCCTCTGTTTATCTTGAATCTTATCTTGCTAGTGATGGCTTTCCTCACAGTGGCATTTACCAGTATTTTGAGATCAACCGTTGTGTTGTCACAAGTAGAATATCTGCCTCTAATGTTGAGCTGTAACATATTCTTGAATGGGCTCGTCGGATTGATATTATGGGAAGACGACATCATAAACATTGGGGGATACACTTGCGTGTATTTCTTTTTTGTGATGGGCGTATATCTCGTCAGCGATTACGGATATGAAATATTACCCGGGACAACTCTGGCTGACCAAGTCTCGCCGGAAAACCAGAATGCTGTGGTCAATGGCCTGATTCACGGCCGAGCACGAACAATACATTCTGCACGAAATATCAGAATGATGATGTCGCAATGTGCGGATATGGCATATTCATCCAGGTCAGAGACAACGGATTGTATAATTGATCGTTCGACGCTCTCCGTAATATCGGAAGTTCGGGACGCGCCAGACAACCAGGATCGCTCAACATATTCTGCTTGAAAATGCTATGATACCCGCTGGTACACTTACAGCCAGAGCCTCCAAAATGAAGTTGGGTTGTTGACGATACATTGAGTATCTATTCTAGCACTATCGGTACAAAAACACCATACTATATGTTATAATAAGTTGCGTATTTCATGCAACAAATAATTTATAGTTAAAAACTAATAAGGCGTCATCCTTGATGTAGAATTCTAAAAACTTGCCATGCCTCGCTTACACAATTTTGGAAGAAAGTGAAAATACATTTCCTGACACAAAATTGTTCACCACGCTTACCATATACTACTGATATTGACTATACAGTACCGGTACTGGTACCAGGTAAGTAAGGCACCACCAACTACTTTTACCTATTTATTCATTTTCTGAAACCTTTTGTGGCATTGGTTATTTTCAAAAATAGTCGGACGCATCATCAATACTTCAGGATATTTTCGCGCGACGAAGAGTCAGTCGATTTTTTTATAAAACAAAACAACCGAAAGCCGAGCGGCGGCGCGGACGTGTGATTGATGATGTCTGTCTTCAGAAGAATCCGGAGAAATACAACTAAAACACCTATCACCACCCAAGCTCGTGTCCTCCTCCTCAAACTTCACGACGGACCGCAAGAAAAACTAGTTTGACGTTGATCGCACAATTCTCGTATTTCTATTTGATCTAGGAAGATGAATCGTAACGAGATGGAAATACAGCTGCACGCCAAAGCATACATCATTGTTGTCTGTTTTACGTATTGGATGGTTTCCATATCTATGGTCTATTTAAACAAGATCCTCATGTCAAACGATGTTATCTCAATACCCGCCCCTCTCTTCGTCACCTGGTTTCAGTGCTCTATTACATCCATTATTTGCTGGCTTGCAGGATTTTTTGGTGATCGGGCTACCAGCAGTCAAGGGCTAGGGTCATATCAAAGACTGACCGCCACAGAAATTGGCGAACAACCCATATTGGCGCAACCTAGTTTCGTCTCTCAATTCCCAAAAGCTGCCTATAACGCACACACTGCGGTTCAGATCTTTCCATTATCTGTGGTATTCGTGGGCATGATCACCTTCAACAATTTTTGCTTGAAGTACGTCGAAGTTTCGTACTACAATGTTGCACGGTCACTGACGATAGTCTTCAATGTCATTTTCTCCTATCTATTATTAGGAGTCCCAACATGCCCCAAAACGGTGGCTTGTTTGGTTATTGTCATTGCGGGATTCTTCATTGGTACACAGGGAGAACTTAATTTCTCGTTGATTGGTACGGCTTGTGGCATCGCCTCGTCCATATTTGTCTCGTTGAATTCTATCTTTACCAAAAAGGCATTGCCTCTTGTGGACGATAATCACTGGCGTCTTACGCTTTACAATAATGTGAACGCATGCATGATCATGGCTCCACTTGTGTATGTCTTTGAAGCTGATTTTGTGTTGGAACACATGATGCATTTACAAAGCCCCATGTATTGGTCGGCAATGATTCTCGCGGGATTCTTTGGGTTTGCAATTGGAATAGTCACGGTATTGCAGATAAAAGTTACTTCTCCTTTGACCCATAATTTTTCTGGAACTGCAAAAGCTGGCGTTCAGAGTATATTGGCCTTTTACCTTTGGGGGAACGATGCAACTATTAATGGTGTAGTTGGAATCTTCACAGTATTGGGAGGAAGCTTGTTATACACATACGTGAAAATGAGTGAAAGCAACCAAGGGATGCTTTTGATGAGATCAGTTCCAGACGTTGAAATGCAGAAGAATTCAGACAGATCTCCTTTTCAAACTTCTTCCCAAAGATAGTTCGTTCATCTGAGCATTCATACGAAATTCATAAATAAAGTCAACAGGTTCGGTTCCACAAAACTTGGTAGCGTTGATGAAATGAAGCATCAACTTGGTACTACCGGGACAGATTCTACAGTATGTTGATAAAGTGGGCACCTTGTATCTAAAATTACCTTTACAGTACCGTATTACACGTAGCACCTAATTTTACTTGAACGAATCTTGTCTATTAATTTTTCAACGAGTGATCCAGTAGGACGTATCATAACGTCGTGCAAGTTTACATTTCTCCATGTACAGGACCTCTCTCTCTTTCGGATGGTGTTGCTGACTGAGACACTTCTCGTTAGATTGTCCAGCAGTCAGCTCAAACTTGCCACCAAAATCAATACCGTTCCACTCTTGCCTTGTTGATCCAACACACTTGAAGAGTTTAATCTTCCTATCGTCAGTTCTAGTTGCGCACACTCGCTGATTATTTTTCGGTCTCAAGGTGTTGGCCACCATGACAAAATATTGTCTGCTGCTGCTTCTATTACAGTCTCGAGTCCAGAGAGAATCACCATTCCTACAACTCCTCTTGCATTGAGCACAATATCTTTTCTCACGACGGGATTCCTGCCAGAAGTAGCCTTTCTCCCAATGCATACCAAGGCGGAATGGTTGGGTGGAATCCTGGGAGTACACAATGATCGAACAGGCGGAGAGCATTAGAATGCGAAACGAAAGTGGGAGAAAAACCATGTTTTCGTTTTTTATGACAACCGAACTTCAAAATAGAGGTTTGATTTTGAATCAATCGGGCATAAATGATTGTGATCATCGCCTGCTTACAACCCCGTCCAACTGCCCCGGGTCCAACTGCTGCTTACAAGTATCTCGGCCAAGAATTTACCAACCATCATTCGATTTGTCATCTTGACCATTTCCTAATGTACTGTAGCGCCTTTTTCATAACACGGGGACGTAAATCTTTGCATAATTCTTCCGTAAATGATTGTGATCAACGTCTGCTTACAACCCCGTCCAACTGCCCCGGTCCAACTGCTGCTTACAAGTATCTCGGCCAAGAATTTACCAACCATCATTCGATTTGTCATCTTGACCATTTCCTAGCGCAAAGACGAGCACTTTGTCTTTTTCATAACATGGGACGTAAATCTTTGCATAATTCTTTTGCTGGGGTGCGTAACAAAAGTCCTCGTAGCCGATACCAATACTTCCAACGGTCGACCCACAGTTAATTTCACACATCATTGCATAATTGGTGCAAGGATCAATACCAACTTTAGAGTCTACTGGTCTCAAGATGTAAGCCGATTCTGCACAATCACCTGCAATCCCGATAAGAGGCCGGGACAGCGAGCCATGGGATGCCGTCGGACCATCTTTTGTAGGGTAAAATGTGTAGCAAAAACCTGGAGCTCCGGGGTTAATCATATTTCCCAAGTGTCCCTCAACATGAAAACCAGTTGCTATTACACTTCGAGTCCATGGCTCTTTTTTCCAGGCATCTTTACCACCAGGGACACGGTATGAAAAAAGAGACCCACCATCAATTGCAAGTTCTCCGTGTCCCATTCTTACTTCAGTGTGTATATGTTTTTCAGGCACTTTGTGTCCAAATGGTTTGGACTCACTACCCTTCTCTTCAGCAAATGTGCACTCATGGCTTGTGATCAAAAGGTGCGAAAAGCTGTCACCAAGCCGAAGAGTTGGCACAGTGCTTCCGCTGTCAAGCACCTGCCGGGTAGGTAGATTATTCGAGGTGTCCAGATTCGCCAGGATGGAGCTGAAGGAAGCACCACAGCGATCATCTAATGTTCGGCGGAATACTACCTTTGGCACTGCTCCACGCTGAATAGAGTGGAGAGTAAGCTTCTTATTGAAGAACTGACTTGCAAAAACTTCAACAGTGTCATCCGATGTGTCCATATCAGCCACACTAAACATGACGTCTGGACCTTCATCGAGAACTCTTACTTTCCACGGTGTGTGTTTTGGACTAAAGGGATCAAATACCAACCCATCCTTGTCTAAAGGCGTCCCAGTTGACTTGTCATAACTATCAGGTTGCGGTCTCTCTAGCCAAACCAATTGTGCTTTTGTTGATAACGGCGAAGAATCGTTTTGCTCATTGGAATTACTCCCGTCTGAATTCTTCAACAGCGATGGCCTTTTGGCTCTTGCCGTAAGTACAGACAATCTTCCATCTCCGGTCAAGTCAATCCATATAGATCTGTGATAAAACCAACCATCTTCATCAACGGAACTATCGTTTTCGATGCTGTCTTTCTTGGTTTCTAATTTGCTGAGTAAACCATCTACGCCATTTCCTCCTGCAAGACACGCCCTCCATTCATTTCTTTCATGACCAGGACGCGAGACAACGTACAATCCTCCATTATCTCTACCAGGGACAAGGAACCCATCTGATACCAGCAAAGCGTCTTCTTCCGTGATTTCCATGCCTGCATCCTTTGTATTAAACCCCTTATTATGATGCTGAATGGGGACAGTGTTCACTTCGTTTGGCCATCGAATGTCGCTGGCAGTATGTTTGTTAATTTGTCCCATTGTCCCGGTTTCAACATCTACAAAATGTACCTCTCCCGCTTGTTTTGTCAGCGAGAAACCTGTGATCCACACTCGTTCTTTTTCTGCTTCAAGCATCCTTTCCAGTAATTCCCTTTTCGAAGAAGCATGAATCCCAATCCCTTTTTCATCCTCGTCATCGTCATCGCCATCACCAGTGCCACGTTGGTCATAAGTGAGCCTGTACTGCTTCTTCCACACGCCCGCTTCTTCTTTCTCTCTCTTTGCAGCAAAACCAGCATCCGATGCTGGCATTATATTTAAATAGCCTGGTTTCTTCACATTAATCTCTGCCAATAATTCCAAACTAAAGAGAGTATGTCCTTCATGCAAAGTAGTCCTCTCGTCATCTTCAAGCCATTGAAATTTGTCATAACTAGCTAAACTTCGATCTACACTTGTACCATTCACGAGCATCTGCGATGTAGCCACTGACGACGATCCCGCTCGCAGCCATTTCTTAGTTGGATTCTCTTCCACTTTAATTTTGAGGGGATATCGCCCCGTGACGCAGCGTTGCCGCTTAGACATGGTGGAGAGCATACTCCGGTGGAATTTCGACAGGCCATCGGTTGCAGATTGGTATCCGTTTCTTTTCCCGGTTGATCCACTACTTTGGGCTCCTGTTGACGTCTCACCATATTTCTTTTCATTCAGTTTGTCTAGGATCAGATCACCTACTTCGTTATTAAGTATTTGCAGTAAACCTCGTTCCTGCCTTCTCGAAGGATTCTTCTCAGCATAAAGAGTATGTAGTGGAAGGTTGGAATCTATCGAGTCCAAGTTCCGTATTCTATCAAATGTTGGGTTTGGGGGTTTCAAAGGTACGCGTAAATTGGTTGCATATTTCCTCGATGGCGTAAAAGATCGCACCGCTGTTATTATTAGCAGAAAACAAAAGATACTGCTTTGACAAGAAGAGCCTTGTCTTCGTCTACTGGTATTATGTTTTCGCATGATCAAAGCCATTTCCTATGCGTTTGCTTGAAAATCCCAATTGAATTATGTTCCCTGCTGATATGCAATTCTGCGTAACTAGTTCAAAGCACTTTAGTGGTTGTAAGAGTTCAGAGTGAAGAGGTAGGCTGCTATCATCTAATGTCTAATGTAAAAATCGAGAGAAAAACGATCACTCACATCACATCCATCACCCATCACACACCTTGCTATGGCCATCCATGCAATATGACCCTTGATCCGTCATCTTCAAGTCAGAAATGGGGTGTGAAACACATACGTGCACACATGTAGCCCCTACATACCCCGGCCCGCCCGCCCGGTAATATATACCGGTAAAATAATAACCTCCCTTCCCCACCGTTTTTTGAATAAAGATACTCTCAACTCGCGCCATGTCGTTTTTTCCCAAACACGTACGTAAAAAGACAACATGAAACGATGTGTCAATCTACAAGCAAATGAAAAGAAACATCACCTGGATCTGATTCCCCTCTTCTACTTAGAATCTGTTAAAGAACCCAAGATGATTGCAATGAAGAAAACCCTCGTCCTTTTGGCAATTGCTGCCACTGCTTCCACCACTGCTAGCGCTTTTGTGCCTGCATCTTCCAGCCTCAAGGCGTTCTCTGCAAGTGCAGTTGCCTCCAAGACCTTGCCTGTTGCCAGGTGAGAATTTCCCCCAATCGGCACAAGATATATGTAAATATAGCAAATTAAACATTTCGGCAGGGGTCGCATAGTCATATGGAAATCAAAGAGGAAATGAATTTCGAATCTTTTCAAGACAAAAGCAAAAGTGACAGCTCAAATCTGTTGAATCATTTTTCTCACCCTCGTTATTTCCATTTTACTACAGTAACCTCAAGTCTTCCACCAGTCTTGCACTCTCTGCCGAGGGTGGAGCAAAAAAGGCTGTCGAAGCTGCTCCCGAGGAACCTGCTGGAAACATGGCTGAGACTCTCCAGACTGGAGTTTACTTTGCTCTCTGGTACCTTTTCAATATTGGATACAATATCTACAACAAGCAGGCTTTGAATGCTTTGGCCTTCCCATGGACTATTGCTACCATCCAGATGGCTACCGGACTTGCTTACTTCGTACCCATGTGGGTTCTTGGGCTCCGTAAGGCACCGAAGCTTAGTGCTTCTGACTTGAAGACTCTTCTCCCCATTGCTTTTTGCCACACCGGTGTTCACGTTGGAGCTGTTATTGCTCTCGGAGCTGGAGCTGTTTCCTTCGCTCATATTGTGAAGGCTTCTGAGCCCGTTGTTACCTGCGGTCTTAACGCACTTCTTCTTGGACAGGTCCTCCCTCTTCCTGTTTACCTCACCCTTCTCCCCATCATCGGAGGAGTTGCTATTGCATCCATGAAAGAGCTTTCTTTCACCTTCCTTGCTCTCGCTTCTGCTATGCTTTCCAATGTTTCTTCCGCTGCTCGTGGAGTTCTTTCCAAGAAGACCATGACTGGAAAGCAGATCGGAGAGAACCTTGATGCTCAAAACCTCTACGCTGTCCTCACCTCTATGTCCCTTCTTATCCTTATCCCCATGATGCTCGCTGTTGAGGGAACTGCATTTATTCCTGCATTCAAGAGCCTTGTTGCTGCTGGAGATTTCACTAACAAGAGCCTTGCTACTCTTCTTGCTCTCAGTGGAGCTACATACTATGCTTACAACGAGGTTGCTTTCCTTGCTCTCGGAAAGGTCAACCCCGTAACCCATGCTGTTGGAAACACCATCAAGCGTGTTGTAATTATTGTTGCTTCCGTTGTTGCTTTCAAGACACCCATGTCCACTGGATCCATCATCGGATCTTCCATTGCTATCTTCGGAACCCTCCTTTACTCTCTCGCTATGAATGCTTCCAAAAAGAAGTAAATTGATGGACGATGTATTTTGAATTTAGCGGAATCATGTTTCTGTTCATAGATAAAATATCATCTCATAGAGATATTTTAAAGTAGGTCATTCTTTTACTTATGAAAAAAATGTACTTGTTTATTTTTAATCTAGCTCGATGTCGGCTTTATCAGCTTGCGAATCTGCCTGTTCCTCTCCACGAGATGTTTGCAGTCCTTCTGAATCTTTTTCAGTTTAGTTTCCTTCACAACAATGTCTATTCCAAGTCTGTCATTGGCCCAGCCAGCATCTTCGAGCTGTTCTTCATATGATGCTTCCATCGACACAATTTTTTCTTCAAGAGATTTCTGCATTCTCATTTTCTCAGTTGAAATTTCGTCACACCTTTGCCTGAGAAGCCTGTTCTCCCGAGCTAATGCTGTATTTCGTCGTGCGTTCAGGTCATCTCGCTCTTTGCACAATTGAGCTTCGCGTTGAATGTTTCGAAGTTCATTCGTTTTAGCCTTCTTTTCTCTTTCGAGATTCTCAACAAGACTCAATTGGAGTTTGGCTTCTTTTGTGAGAGCCTTATTGTCAGAAAGAAGTTTTTGCAACAGCTCTAGTTGAGTTGATTGCTGGTCATCCATGGCATGTTCGCAGAACCATTGTGTCAAAACTTTTTCAGTTGTTGGTTAAGTGAAACAAAAAAGAAAAGTCAACTCACGTTTGAACTTGTAAGATGTCGAGGGATAATGTGTTTGCAGGTTCGGTACGTGTAGTGGAACAACTAAAACCGCAAGAGCATTATTATCATTGATGTTTTCTTATAGTTTTATTTGTACAATCCAGATGTGTTCTTTTTATGTGCAGAACGGTAAATCAAAATATATGCAAATTTTTTGGTCGTTGATTCATTCAAAAGATTCTTCAAAGTGAAACAAAAAAATAAAAGTAAACTCACGTTTCAACTTGTGTAAGATGATGTCAAGGGATGATGTGTTTGCAGGTTCCGTGCGTGTAGTGGAACAACTAAAACCACAAGAGCATTATATCATTGATGTGTTGTTATAGTTTTATTTGTACAATTCGGTTGTGTTCATTTATGTGCAGAATGGTATATGCAAAATATAGTATATTCAATAGTATGCGCATTAAAGTAAGTGGACTCTAAAACTCGATTGGATGAGCTAAATCTTCTCCATCCTGAAAGGTTTCAGCAAAAAAGCCGCAACCAAATGAAGGTTTCATGTCGTTTCGTGTCACGTGCTTGGGTTGTGGTGGTAACGGGGTCACTGGTGCAAGTTGGATCAATGGGGATAGTGGGACTCTTTCACATTGTATCTGTTTGCACTCTTCCAATAGAGTTACAAGGCACACGGAACGTTGTTTCCTTGAACCTATTCCTCCCCAGACTCTCTTACTGTGTGTTCTCGTTACACCCAGGCTTGAAAATAGATTATTGAGACAAGAGGTCGATGGTAATGGCTTGGATAATGGCATCTCAAGGTGAATGAATCGTGTCTTTCCACAACTGCTGTATTGAGAATCTACCGCCGAGGATCTTTTGATACATTTATTGTTGGTTATCTTTAATGCTCGTGTCATGATAGTTATAGAGTATACTAGTGTTAATGCATAGACTGCTAGTTGTCTTATTGATTGCGAAGTGGTTGTGATTGTGATTGTGATTGTGATTGTGATAGAGTAAACAACACCTCTGTGGAAAAATGCATGCGAGGGGTGACATTGGGGGTGACAACATTTCTCTGCAAAAGATGGCTCTGAAACGAGTGTTGAAACGAGGATTCTTTTTGCTTCGTCGAAAAGTACGACGTTTCATGGAAACAGGAAACACGTCGGTGAAACGGTTGTTTTTTAGGCCATTTAGCAGAAAACTTGTGTCATGCTGATCTAACAGTGAAGCCACATTATTGAATGTGTCATCAGCAAATTTGGGAAGAGAGAGGAAGGAAAGAATGAAAAAGAGCTCAGACACAAGTCAGACAGCGGACAAGGTGCAATGAAACAAGCACGTTTTACTAAGAAGGCTATTTAGCAGAAAAGTTGTGTCAAGTTACAAAAAAGAAGCGAATGAAGAAGCCACATCAACGCAACATTGGACATGATGGTTGAATGCGTCATCAAATGGAAAGGTACGTACAATAATTTGAAATTACGTTCTTGTCTGTCTGTCTGAGAGGGAGTTTACAGTAGTTCAGAGAGAGGAAGAAGGAGAAGAATGAAAAAGAACTCTTTTTTCTCTTTTTGCTGAAGGTTTCAAACAAACGACAATCGGCATGAACGACAAACACCACCATCAAATCACCGAACTGAATGCCTTTGAGTAAGCCAAACAATGACTTCGATAGTTGAAGTAAGTGCACTGTTTCATTCTTTTAATCTTCATCTAAATACTTTCACACGCACTGTGAATCTAACTGATTCTGTAGTTATTTCCCAAAAGTCGAAAACTAGCGTACGATGCGCGCCAGCAGCTCTCCCAAGTTCAAAATAACCTAGTCTCAGCTTCAGATTTATACACCTCCCTCGATGAACTCCAAAGACAATTGGACTTGCTTGAGCAACTCCTGAGTCGCGAAACGCCCGCACAGCGGGAAATATGGCGCCGAAAAATATTGGAGTTGAGAGAAGATTCCTCATCTTTGAGACGGCAAGGTGAATATTACAGCCGAATGGTTAATTCAAATTTACGAGTTCACCGTGAGAGAGAAGAGTTATTGACAAGAAGGAGAAGACGGAGGGAGGTTGGTTTGGGGAATGCTGAAAGTGAAATGCAGGATTATGCGGAAGAGAGTCATTCCCTAGGTTCAAGTCAAAATATGGTGGGTGAGCTGCTTATGAGTGGCCAGGCGCAATTGAGCAGTTTAATTGATCAAAAACGAAGGATGCGGGGTGTGAAGCGAATGGTTCTAAACATCGGGAATACTATTGGGTTAAGTCAAAAAACCATGAGAATGATTGAGAAAAGAGATGCAAATGATATGTATCTTGTCTTTGCGGGAATGTTCGTCACCTCTATTGTAATTTATATTGTGTGGTTCAAATAATCAATGTCGAAATTTTTAATAATGGTACAAAGAAATGTATTACTGCAAACGAACGATCATTTTGAATTTATGTACTTGCAGATTTTCATGACGACGGCCGGGGGAAATCATTTTCCCGACCTGGGCTAAACTTAGTCAGCAGCCGACCTGATTTTTAAATGACCTGCCAAACAGCCCGAGAGTTTGGATTCCTTCTAGGGCACAATGTTCCACTGTTCATTTCTGTTACTAACTGGCAAGAAGACAAGGAGAGTGGATTCTTCATTGGGATATTCCGCACCGGTACGGTCATTCTCGTCAGAAAGAAGTGATCATGATTTGCTGCTGCTGTTTATACTATCATCCATCAGATTCGTATTGATTGTGGCAGCACCTCCAGTATTGCACTCGTAAGAGTAATGGAACAAATATAATCGGCATGCTACAGCATGCTACACGTAAAATCAGTACATAGTCGCGTAGTCGCTAGTATACTCGTAAGAGAATAGAAGCGATGGAAACAAAAAAAGGTGGACAAAAGAACAACACCAGGGATTCCAATGTGGTCCCCCACCGTAGTACGAACCTGGCCAGATCATGCTTGACTTCGCTGAGCAGACGGGAAGCAGTGCTGTCATGATTGTATGGTCGTTCCTGCTTTAAAGCCCACCTGATGATGTATCTGAATGCATCGCTGCTTACTGCAATACATCCAAAACTCCTACTGCGTCGCCTGCTCTCTTGTCCCTCACAAATCTAATTGGTCGTTCCTGCTCAATTGTATGCTATCACTAGAGATATATTGATTCCAGCAATATAACCAAAAATTCCACTGTGTCGCCCACTCTCTTGTCCTTCACAAATTATGCTAGCAACTGGGGTCCAATTGCCCCCAGGAGCTACTCATGTCATGAAGTAAGCTCAGCTTGTCTTGATCTGCATAGGTCTTTGGGACGAGAACGAAGAACAAACAGGGTCTTCGCTCAGCTATAGATCGGCGGCTCGACTGCTGCTCCTGCTCTGCTCCTGCTGATCCAGAATCCCGGTTTCCCATAACTCAAATTAATAAGCAGGATTCTTATAATCTACTACACGTAGCTCTACGAGTACGAATGACTTTTTTCCTAAATATACTCAGAATTCCTAAGTAAGGCATGGGTGTGATTATAGAGAGCAACTAAAGTCTACAGAAATCTTTACTATTTTTATTTCAACATGTAGTATTTTTTTCAAATCATTACCCTCGGACCATTCTAGTAGTGTAGAATAGCGGTCGGAGAAAGACGGAGGAGTTCATAAACTGAACTTAACTCGCTTTCATTGCCACTCGCTGCCAAGGCGAAAGGCTTCAAATTTGTTTTGGGATCGAGGGCATCAACACAACTCCCGCGTTCATGATACAACACCCGAAGCCCAGCATTCCATGATATACCATAGTCGCATGCAACGTGTAGGGGTTTGCGACCTTCATCTTTCGCGATTTTATTCATGACGCGTTTCATCATGTCGAGTGTGAACAGACTTAAATCTTGGCAAGGTAAATTGCGGATCGCAACTACAGCCCCCGTCCAAGCGTAGACAAAATGACGACTTATACCAGGGAACTTTTGCTCAAAGGAGTGGAGGCACTTTAGTGCTCCTTCCACTCTGCTCTTTTGAAGGGATGGTTCACGCTCCCAACGTTTTGCGAACACCCGATCGATCCTTTTAGAGGGTAGCTGTTCGACAATCCATAGATAGTTCAAGGGGGAAAGATTTCGCTCGTCAGTTTGGAAAAGAACATCACGATTGTATGGGTAAAGGTGCAGATCTTCGGGGGGTGCTCCAATCCCCAAGGCTTTAGAAATTGCCAAGGGTCGTTTCAAAAGAGCGACATCGTGTAAAATTGATGATTTCCCAGAATTCTCTAATGAAGATTTTTGCAGTAGTCTGACAAGTTCCTGGAAGATCCCATCTTCGCCATAATCAAGAGCACAATGCATCAACTTTAACCCCATGACAATATCCTTGAACATGAGCATTTGCCGAAAATCTTTCCTCAACACTCCAAAGAATTCAACAAAACACAGCCTCGAGTCTTCCTCTCTAAAATTACTCAAATGGTGGTAATATAAATGTGTGTAACAAGCGAGCGAATCAATGACTGTCTGGCGATGTCCAGTATCTTCCTGTAAATGTTCCACCAAGTTTCCTATCTTACGCCGAATCCCTTTTTGGAACAATGTGTAGGAAAGACCCTGTCTGTCTGTTTCACCACGAGATAGTTCAAGACATTTTCGAATGGTCCACCATTCGTATAGTAGATGCGGAGATTGCTTTTCCATTACATCAAAAGCTGCTTTGTCCAAGCTGCTGGAGTTCCGCTTAAATATTTTTTGGATGAAAAGGGAAGGACCCGATATTGATATGAAGTTGTCAGCGTGTTCGAGGATGAATTCATCACTGAATGGTTCAAATATATCACGACTTCTTTCGCAGATACGCGTGAGTTGTACATAAACATCAAATGGGGCAGATTTCAGAGTAATAAGACCACTGATTGCTTTTGAGTTGCCACATATATCTTCATGAGCTTGTGAGTGTACACGTTCTCGGACTGCATCCCAATTTCCATCCTTCAACAAAGCAACAAAGGGCCCGTGTTTCATCCTATTGTTGTTTGTGCACTGATAATCTTGTAGTTATATTTATGTTACGAGATGCTGGAGTCAGTCCTTTGATGAAAAAGTAAGAATGACAACACGTGCTCGTCAACAGCTCTAGAAGCGTTGGGGTTATTTTGGCACTTCTTTTATAAAAAAACAAAAAAAACAAAATCTAACGCAGACGACGTTTTTTAGCCCGCGCCGGCATTGGGGGCAATTCACTACTGATACGAGGGGCTATAGTAAATTCTCTAAAAACATCCAGGGTTTCAAATTTTGACATTTTCAAATTTCCTCCCCTTGTTGCTTTTACTCGTTTGTCGCATAGCTTACTGTAACACCTGTTAGAACTTAGAACCCAGAATAACCACAAGGCTATCATCTTATTCTGGATTCTAACAGTGTTCTAACAAAATTATAGAACTACGCAAGAGTGAGGCTGGTATACGTGGGTTGTTGATGGCACTGTGGTGAACAGGCGATTGAGTTGGAGAAGGGACGGTTATTCTGGGTTCTAACACCACCAACATCCAAAGAACTGTATAATTGCGCAACAACACAACAGCTTCTACTCCACAAAGGCGGGATTCATTATACCGACCATAACAGGATCGATGTCATGTCTATCCTCTCTCACCACCATCGCTTTCATACTAAGATCCAAGAGCAACATAATCTACCACCGGATAATGTTTGGCATGAGCTCTGCTGACATTATCACATCACTCGCCATCGCCTTGACAACGCTGCCCATGCCTAAAGATGTGATATACCCGTTCTCC
>Ga0115005_10000705_pt1 | contig 25925 bp, 28 predicted proteins | sample ArcOceMetagenome_FD_87163 | JGI IMG/M metagenome (GOLD analysis project Ga0115005, IMG submission 87163) | Marine eukaryotic phytoplankton communities from Arctic Ocean - Arctic Ocean - Greenland ARC118M Metagenome | ecosystem: Environmental > Aquatic > Marine > Oceanic | place: Arctic Ocean...
CCCCGCCATCCCACCAAATTCTGTTTCGATTACATTTGAAATTGAAACGTTATTTGAGGGAACAGCGGACTGCGCTGACCATCCAAATCAGGTTTTAAATTAGCTTTTAAAACCATCAAAAAAGCCCAGCCTTGTTTGCAAAGGACTGGGCTTTTTTGTGTCTGTAATAAAAGTGAGTGACGGTATTAATCGCCTCCCCGAGCAGTTTTAAACCGCTACCCTTTCATCCCTTGGGGCAAATTCAAATACATCGGAATAACAGTTTTCTTCTTGAAGGCCTAACGGTGTTAGCTGATCGATAGTGCCGTACACCATTTGAGGAGAGCCACATAAATACGTCTGCATGTTTGTCAGGTCACTAAAGTCTTTCTGTATCACCTGATAAATAAAACCAGATGGGCCAAACCAGTTGTCAGCCGTTGATTCTAATATGGGCGTGAACTGAAGGTTTTTATACTGAGCAGCCCAATCGTTAAATTCATTTAATAGAAAAAAGTCATCCGCATTTCGATTGGACCAATAGATGTTTACATTGGCATCGGGGTTTTTCTGTAAAATTTCTTCTGTGATGCATTTAATTTTTGAAATACCAGAACCGGCCGCCACTAACAAATGCGGTAAGTCTAAATCCGTTTGTAAAAAAGCTCTGCCCATGGCCAATGTAATATTAACCTTATCTTGGTTGTGACTTAATTCTTTAAGGCGATCAACCACCTTGCCTGAGAACGCACTGTTTTTTTGTATGATCAGCTTAAGGCAGTTAGGTTGTTCTTTGTTAAAACGGCTGGCGATCGTATAAGAAAGAGCATGCGTCTGACTGTCTTTATTCACACCCTGACCTAATGCCTGCTCTAACGCCAATTCCAGCTCCAACTCTAGATACTGCCCCGCCTGAAAACTTAAGGCTGCCGCCTCAATCGATTGCAGCTCAATCTCAAAAGTGCCCTGATTTATAGAGCTTAATGGGTTTAAAGACTTCACACTCAATACCCTACAAACATGGGCAGTGACCCCCTGTTCAATCGCCGTTTTATTCATATATAAGCCCATCTTTAACCATGCAATAATCAACATTAAAAGCTTAAGTCACTTACAAAGTGAATAAAAATGGTATATTTTCAGCGACCCATTACTTTTATTCACATATATTATGATTGAGCGCATCCACCTTAGAGTCGTGCACGCTGTAAAAGAGCACGGTTCCCTCACCGCCGCCGCGAAAGAGCTGTGTGTTACCCAATCGGCCTTAAGCCATACCGTACGCAAGCTAGAAGACAACCTGGGTACCGAAATTTGGATTCGTGAAGGTCGCAGCCTACGCCTTACCCAGGCAGGGCAGTATTTGCTGAACATTGCTAATCGTGTGCTGCCGCTACTGGATCATGCAGAAGACAAGCTCAAACAAATTACCCAAGGGGAACGAGGCACCTTGCGCATTGGCATGGAATGCCACCCCTGTTATCAGTGGCTGTTAAGAGTGGTTTCCCCCTTTTTGGATGCTTGGCCGGATGTGGATGTAGACGTAAAGCAGAAGTTTCAATTTGGTGGTGTGGGCGCTTTGCTGGATTATGAAATTGATTTACTGGTGACACCGGACCCTTTCTACAAAAGCGGACTTAATTTTCAGCCCGTATTTGATTACGAGCAAGTACTGGTGGTACCTAGAGACCACCCGCTGGCCCTACATAAATACGCAAAGGCAGAGGATCTGCGGGATCAAGTTTTGATTACCTACCCAGTAGCCCCCGACCGGCTGGATATTTACACACAATTCCTTAACCCGGCAGGCGTGAACCCTAGACTTCATAAAACCAGTGAAGCCACTGACATTATGATGCAAATGGTGGCCTGTAACCGAGGCGTGGCAGCCCTGCCCCGTTGGTTGGCAGCGCAATACAGCAAGACCTTACCACTGGCGGTTGTCCGCCTGGGGGAAAAAGGCATCGCTAAACAAATCTACCTAGGCACCCGTGAGGGCGATGGAAAAATTGAATACCTTAACGCCTTTATGGAGCTGGCTCGCGGTTTCAATTCGCCCACAAATTAACGGCCTGATTCACCCATATATTCACAGGTTTGATTAAGCCTTCTGCATTCACACCCGCCCCTCAACCTCTGCTCTGCCCCTGCCTGTGCAGGGGTATTATTCCGCTTCAATTCTTACTGCTAAAAACCTACACATTATAAAATCTCATAGATCCATTAGATCAAATCAATTTTATTCATGCTTTGATCAACGTATAAAGTGCGACAAGCGCAACGTAACAGTTCAAATGTTGCACACAGCATAGGAAGAGGTCGCCATGAATAAAGGCTTTACATACACCATTAAAAGCATCTGCTTTGATGAAAACTATCAACCTGCAGATAGCACCCGCATCACAACCAACTTCGCCAATCTTGCCAGAGGGGAAAGTCGCCAAGAAAACTTGCGCAGTGCCCTGCGCATGGTGAACAGCCGCTTTAATGCTTTGGCCAACTGGGATAACCCAAAAGGCGAGCGCTATTCTTTGGAATTAGAAATCGTGTCTGTAGATATAGACATTGAAGGCAATGGCGAATATTTCCCATCCATTGAAATTTTAAAGACCAATATCCTTGACCATAAAACCGGCAAACACATTGAAGGCATTGTGGGTAATAACTTTTCCTCTTATGTGCGTGATTATGACTTCAGTGTGCTACTGCTTGATCATAATAAAGAGCAATCTAGTTTTAGTATTCCCGAAAATTTTGGCGAGCTGCATGGCAATTTATTTAAAGATTTTCTAAATTCAGAAACCTATAACACAAACTTTAGTAAGCTGCCGGTAATTTGCTTGAGTGTTTCTGATAATAAAGTTTATCAAAAAACCGAAAACCAACATCCTGTATTAGGCGTTGAATACCTACCAAATGAATCATCGTTAACAGAGCAGTACTTTAAAAAAATGGGCTTTCAGGTGCGTTACTTTATGCCACCAAACAGCGTTGCGCCTCTGTCATTCTATTTCTTTGGTGACCTGTTAAGCGATTACAGCAATGTTGAGCTGATCAGCACCATTAGCACCATGGAGACGTTCCAAAAAATCTATCGGCCAGAAGTTTACAACGCCAATGCCGTTGCCGGTAATCTATATCAGCCAAACCTTAAACACCCTGATCATTCGTTAACGCAAATTATTTATGATCGTGAAGAACGCAGCCAGCTAGCCATTAAACAAGGCAAGTTTGCAGAAGAGAATTTCATCAAGCCTTATCAAACTGTGCTTGATCAATGGTCACAAAACTACGCGTAATGGCCGGTTAAAGGAAATCAGACATGAAAACTTTATTACCCACATCTACGGCCGGCAGCTTACCTAAACCTTCATGGTTAGCAGAACCTGAAAAGCTATGGTCACCATGGAAACTAGAAAGCACGGCACTTGCTCACGGCAAACAAGATGCATTAAGAGTGGCCTTGCAAGAACAAAACAAAGCAGGCATTGATATTGTGAGTGACGGCGAACAAACCCGTCAGCACTTTGTCACCACCTTTATTGAACACCTAGATGGTGTGGATTTTGAAAAGCGTGAAACCGTTAAAATTCGTGACCGCTATGATGCCAGTGTTCCTACTGTGATTGGTCCGGTTAGTCGGCCACACTCTGTATTTGTAAATGATGCGGCATTCTTGCGCAGCCAAACCGATCAACCTATTAAATGGGCATTGCCAGGCCCCATGACCATGGTGGATACCTTGTACGATGATCATTACAAAAGTCGTAAAGATCTTGCGTGGGAATTCGCTAAAATTTTAAATCAAGAAGCAAAAGAATTAGAAGCCGCGGGCGTGGATATTATTCAATTTGACGAGCCAGCGTTTAACGTATTTTTTGATGAAGTAAATGAATGGGGCATTGCGTGCCTAGAAAAAGCCATTGAAGGGCTTAAATGCGAAACGGTTGTTCACATTTGTTATGGCTATGGCATAAAAGCCAACACCGACTGGAAAAAAAGCCTGGGCTCTGAATGGCGACAATACGAAGAAGTATTCCCAAAACTTCAGCAATCCAACATCGACATCATTTCACTTGAGTGTCATAACTCCCGAGTGCCAATTGAACTGCTTGAGTTAGTACGCGGTAAAAAAATCATGGTGGGCGCCATTGATGTGGCCAGCAATCGCATCGAAACTCCAGAAGAAGTGGCCAATACATTACGAGAAGCCTTAAAATATGTGGATGCAGACAAACTCTATCCTTGTACCAACTGTGGAATGGCGCCATTATCGCGCGACGTTGCAAGGGGGAAATTGGATGCGCTAAGCGCAGGTGCACATATTATTAGAAAGGAGTTAGCAGCCTAAACTATTGGGCCGCTTACCTTTCTAAACCCTCTAACTCTCTAAACCCCTTACATAGTTAGGGGTTCACCCGATTAGTTTTGATTGTTTTTAGTCGTTTAATTAAAGAAGTAAATTTTAGTGAATATCATTGAATTGTTAACCAGTAACCTGCCCACCTTTTTAGCCTTAATTGCCACCGGAATATTCGCCGGCATTTTAGCGGGCCTATTGGGAGTGGGTGGCGGCATCGTTATCGTACCGGTTTTGTTTTTTTTGTTTCAAAGTTTTGGTGTGTCTGCCGAATCAGCCATGCTAATCGCCACTGCCACATCATTGGCCACCATAGTACCCACCTCAATCAGTTCCATTCGATCTCATCACCAAAAAGGCAACGTGGATTTTGATTTACTAAAACGTTGGGCAATATTTATTTTAACGGGCGTATTAATAGGAAGCTGGTTAGTCACCCAAGTAGACGGTACTTGGTTAACCGTCATGTTTGGCGTAATTTCCACCTTATCGGCGTTAAACATGTTATTCAGAACAGGCAAGGCTGCACTATTTCAACAACTGCCCGGCAGCATGGGTCAAAGCACCATGGGGACAGGTATTGGTTTTTTCAGCTCTATGGTGGGCATTGGCGGTGGCACCATTTCTGTCCCATTGCTTACTTTGTATAACTACCCGGCTCACAAAGCCGTTGGTACCGCCGCTGCCATTGGTTTAATTATTTCGCTACCCGGTGCGCTCACCATGCTGACGTTGGGCGCCACGCCTGCGGATGCACCAGCCGGCACATATGGCTTAATTAATATTATTGGTTTTATTTGTATTGTGCCTCTTACGGTTTTGTTTGCACCTGTAGGCGCGTCTATTGCCGCTAAGTTAGATGCGAACAAGCTGAAAAAAGTGTTTGCTGCTGTTTTGCTTATCACCGGTTTACGCATGTTAGCGCAAACCCTATTTTAAACATCACTGCCTTTTGCAGGTGATTTTAAAAACTATTAAAAAAGCCCAGCCTGATTACACGTAAAGTGCTTTCAAAGGACTGGGCTTTTTTGTATCTGTTAGTTTTTACTTAAACCTAAAAACTTAAGCGGTTTCTTTTGCCTTCGATTTAAATTCACAAAAGAATAAAATTACAAAACCCGCCAACATGCCAGGCAAGCCTTCATACAATAAACCGTGTAATCCAAGCTGTCGCCAAACAAGCGCCACAACAAAACCCACAATAACGGCAATAATGCTCACCATTTCTGATGGGCGTTTGCCTAAGCATAAAAAGATCAACAGCGGTGCAAACGCACTGGCTAAACCAGACCACGCCATAATCACCATACTAAACACACTTTGATTATTCATAAGCGCTAATAATAAAGCCACGCCTGTGATCAATATCGTTGTGACTTTTAACAGCCAGGTTTTTTCTACTTTGCGCGGTAATATGTCGTGGGTTAAAGCTGCAGAGCAACTTAACGCTAATGAGTCTGCGGTAGAAAGGGTGGCAGCAAAAATACCCGCTAAGATTAAACCTACTAATATAGGTGGCAGTAATTCTTGAGCCATGGTGGGTAACGCAAGCTCTGCATCAAAAGCCGCAAGGTCAGGTAAATAAATGCGCGCTAACAAACCAACGCCCGTGGCCATGCAATAAAAAAGTGTAAACCATAAGTAATACCAAGCCTTGGCTTGTTTCATATTGGCCGAGCTATTCAGTGTCATGAAGCGCACCATAATATGTGGCTGGCCGATCACAGATAAACCCGCGACCACCCAGCTTATAAAAAACAGAGCGCCACCCATAAGCCCAGGCATGACTAAATCTTTTGGCAACCAATCCATAAAACCGTCTACGGCCTGCATTTGTATCACGGCTTCACCTATGCCTCCTAAGTTAGCCAACGCAACAACCAGCAAGGTGCCCATGGCCACAATCATAACCACTGACTGTGCCGCATCGGTCCAGATAGACGCGCGAATGCCACCCGAGAAACAATACAAACTAACTAAAATGGCGCCTGCTACAGAGCCTGACCACAGCGGCCAACCTAATAAAACATGCAAGGCTTTACCACCGGCAACCAATTGAGCCGCCGCGTAGGTTAATAAAAATAGAAGAGAGATGATGCCAATTAAGCGTTGTAAGGAGCGATGATTTTGACCGTACCAATTGCTAAGCACACCAGCATAACTGATTTCGCCAGTATCACTGGTGGCACTGCGTAAACGGGAATGAACATACAAAGAAGCGAGGAAGTCACCAAGAATCCAACCGATCATCAGCCAGATGGAAGCAAGGCCTGTGGCATAGGTATAACCAATGACACCTATGAACATGTAGCCACTGTTGTTGGTGGCCACCGCAGACAAGCCAACTAACCAAGGAGAGACACTGCCACTGGCCAGATAATAATCTTCTTTGGTGCCGCGGCTGCGCCACGCAGAAGATAAACCAATCAAGGTAAACAGTAATAAAAATCCAACAAACGAAAAGACCATCTGTATTTCCTTATACAATTATTACTGCTGCACTTATAGCAAGCTACAAGTAATTAAGAATGAGTAACGTTAAAAGCCCGTCACTCAATTATTGCTACAATGTTAAAGCGTTTCTGCATCTAATTCGTAAGCGCCTTCTGCATTGTGTACTTCTTTACCGTTTAGTGGCGGATTAAATACACAAGCCATGGTCATTTCTTTAAATGCACGCAGAACATGTTTGTCGTGTTTATCAAGAATGTAAACCGTACCCGCTTTAATTGGGTATTTTTTACCGTCCGCTAAAGTTTCAACTTCACCTTCACCAGAAATGCAATAAACCGACTCTAAATGGTTTTGGTAATGCATTTCAAAATCAGCATCTTTGTAAATAGTGGTGATATGGAAAGAGAAACCCATTTGGTCTTCTTTCAAAAGCAAACGAGTGCTTTCCCAGTTACCATCAGGAGAGACGATTCTACGGTTGCTTTCATTGCAGTCAGATAAAGTACGAACGATCATGACTTTGCCTTTTTATTAATAATTTCTGTAAAGATAACACAAGGAAGAAGATCAAAAAAAGGCAGCGGTTGAAGGCTGCCTTTTTTGAATTACTTAACGTCGAAGTAAGTATTTTCTTGAGGAATGGTTTGCTTGGCACACACTTCGTGTATGGCTTCTTCAACAATGTCCAAACCTTTTTTCAAGTTTTCATCACTGATAATCAATGAGCATAAAAACTTAACAACATGATCATCAGCACCGCTGGTTTCAATGATCAGGCCTTTTTTGAAACAGTGTTTGGTAATCTTGCCCGCGATATAGCCGTTCACACAGTTAATGCCTTGGAACATGCCACGACCTTTTGCTGTGAAGTTGCCTTCGCCGTATTCTGTGACGATTTTAGCTAAACGCTGAGCAACATAATCGCCTTTACGTTTAATTTCATCAGAAAATTTAGCGTCAGACCAGTAATGATCAATCGCTGCCTTAGCCGTTACAAACGCTAAGTTATTACCACGGAACGTACCGTTGTGCTCACCTGGCTTCCATTGGTCTAATTCTGGTTTCATTAAAACAACAGCAAATGGTAAACCGTAACCACCTAACGACTTTGACAAGGTAATAATATCAGGCTCAATGCCCGCTTCTTCAAAGCTAAAGTAATTACCCGTACGACCACAACCTGCTTGAATGTCATCAACAATCAAAAGGATGCCGTGTTTACGACATACTGTTTGCAGATTTTGTAGCCATTCAATGCTCGCTGCGTTAATACCGCCTTCACCTTGAACGGTTTCAACAATCACAGCCGCTGGAGAATTAATACCACTGCTTGAATCAGACAATACTTTGTCTAGGTATTCAGTTGTATCGATGTTCTCGCCTAGGTAACCGTCGTAAGGCATGCGATGAGTACCGCTTAAACTAACACCAGCCGCGTCTCTGTGGTGAGAGTTACCTGTGGCCGCTAGCGCACCTAAACTTACGCCGTGGAAACCATTAGTAAAGGTTACGATGTTTTGCTGACCCGTAACGTTACGCGCAATTTTCATAGCCGCTTCTACCGCGTTAGTGCCGGTAGGGCCAGTAAACTGCATCATGTATTCCATGTTGCGAGGCTTTAAAATTTTGTCACTAAAGGTTTGTAAAAACTCACCTTTGGCTTTGGTATGCATGTCCAAGCCATGAGTGATGCCATCGTTTTGAATGTATTCGATCAAAGTATCTTTGAACAAATCATTATTGTGCCCGTAATTTAATGTGCCAGCACCGGCTAAAAAGTCTAAATACTCTTTGCCGTCTTCATCCCACATTAACTCGCCTTTGGCGCGATTAAAAACACGAGGGAAGGCACGTGCGTAGCTTTGTACTTCTGATTCAATTTCTTCAAAAATTTTCATGTTAATTTCCCTGACGCTTAATCGCCGAATGAGTAATTGGCCCAATACGAACCAGTGCTTCAGAGTCATGCTCGCCATCAAAATGGGTGGTTTTATCCATCCACTGCGACGATTGAAAATCTGCTGCTAATTTTTTCGCTACATTTTTAAACAATGCCCAAGAGGCAAGGTTGTCTTCTGTGATGGTGGTTTCTAAATATTCCACTTCACTGCAAAACGAACGAGATAAAAGGTCTTGCAACATGCGTGATGCCAAACCAAGCCCACGAGCTTGTTCTGCCACCGCCACTTGCCAAACAAATAAGGTGTTAGGGCGTGCTGGTAATATATAACCGGAGATAAAGCCCACTAGCTCGCCATCCATTTCTGCCGCGATGGAGGTATCGGCAAAATGGCTGCTCTGCAATAAATTGCAGTAACTGGAATTAGTATCCAGCGGAGGGCAGCTCTGCACTAAGCGAAACACGGACATGCCGTCTTCAAGTGTTGGCTGCCGACATATAACTTTTTCTAAACTAGACAAAAAAACTCCAAAGCAAACATCATTCATTAGTATTCTAAGCAATATTTAGACATCAATTCCCCAGAAACCACCATATAACGAGAGCTGCATAGGATAGATTAAGAAAACATAGGGAAATAATCAGTTAGAACACGAAACATAGTACACTAAATAATATTTCCTCTCTAGGTCAATTTATAATCACCTATAGGCGCCGCAAAACCAAAACAACAGCAAAAACAAGATAAGACCCAAGCCTCAATAATTGCCAAACCAATCCACAACCCCCATGTATACTGGGCGGATAAATAATACTGGCCTTGAAGCTCGCCAGACCCTCGTCTCATTACAGGCTTAAATAGCGACGTCGCAATATCTTTAGCATTCTATATACTGAGCCTATTGAACCTCTCAAATAGAGAAAACCCATTTGAACAGTATCGAAGAAGTGTTGGTGGCCTTGCGCCGTGTAATCCGAGCCACCGATTTACACTCCAAACACCTAGCCAAAACCACTGGCCTAACCGCCCCACAAATTCTATTACTGCAGACCATTCGTGATAAAGGCGATGCCACCATTGGCGAGCTAGCCAATGAAATCAGCTTAAGCCAAGCAACGGTAACCAGTATTCTGGATCGCCTTGAAAAGCGTAACCTGGTATTTCGAGAGCGCTCCACCACGGATAAACGTAAAGTGCATGCGTATCTAACAGATGAAGCCACTGAAATTTTAAAAGAAGCCCCTATTCCATTGCAGGAACATTTCACCCGCCAGTTTGGGGATTTGCAGAAATGGGAGCAAACCATGATCATTTCATCACTACAGCGTGTGGCTCAGATGATGGACGCACAACACATTGATGCCTCCCCTGTTTTGGATATTGGTGTGCTGGATCGCCAGAACGCTACTATTGAAAAGCCGGATGCTTTTCCAGAAACACCCAAAGAAAAGTAATTCGTTAGCCACAAAAAAAGCCCAGCCTTATGATTAAGACTGGGCTTTTTTGTGACTAGCGATACATAGGCTCACTATCTCAAAATGTGATAGCGGATCATGCAGCCTAACGGCTAACTCCCTGATCATCTAATCCAAATACTTTTCATGCATTAACAGCATTTTTGATCTAAATATTCATAGAATTAATGGTGATGTTTACGTTTGTGCCCATACCCCATCTTTTGCTCGCTCAGCAGCTTTTTGTATTTCACTTTTTGCTCATCAGTTAATATGGCATACACCGCTTGATGATGGACCAAACGAGAAAGGGTTTTCTGTTTGATTATATCCGCCATTTCTTGCGCGACTTTTTCTGCTTCGCTCTCTGAGTAGTTATCTAACAGTGTTAGGCTTTTTTGTTTAATGCTTTTCATGCTGGCTTTAAATGCTTTGTGTTGCTGTTTTTTATCGCTGCGCATTTCTTTTAATTGCTGCTTTTGATCAGACGTTAGGTCCAGCTCCTTATATATGCCTGGCTTAGCCATGACACCCATAGATAGACTCAGCAATACCACACTGGCTGCTAGATACTTGCTTAGTTGTTTAAATATTTTCATTGTTCATCCTCGTGATTGCTTAGTTTTGACTGACAGGGTCAGTGTACACCCTATAAAATTAAGCATCGCTAAGCTTAAGAAAAGCTTGGTAAAGACAAGGTAAAGTTGGGTAAAGCCAATACACTCAGGTTGATCTTTCGGCTGGTTCAACGAAAATGGGCCATGAGATACAGCGAATAGACAAGCCGCTAGAAGGCAAACCCCATGGACAGTTCGGTTAATCGCCCTAAGTTAGCTAGTATTCGTTAATAACGATTGCTTAATAACAGTAAAACTAACGCCTATGGATCACACACGTTCGGATAAAAAATGTTATGAGTAAACTATTACTGGTTGATGACGACCAAGATTTATCAGAACTGTTATGTGAATACCTTAACGGCGAAGGTCTAGAGGTGGACACCGCATTTGATGGCCCTGCTGGCTTAGAAAAAGCCCTAAGCACACCTTACGACTTAATCATTCTGGACATCATGCTGCCACATTTAAGTGGCATTGAAGTATTGAAATCCTTGCGCCAACAAGGCATCTCGTTGCCTGTATTAATGTTAACCGCCAAAGGGGATGATCTGGATCGTATATTAGGTTTGGAACTCGGCGCGGATGACTACGTACCCAAGCCCTGCAACCCTAGAGAATTGTTAGCGCGCATTAAAGCCATTCTAAGGCGCAGCCAGCCTGTGCAATCTAGCCCTCACGTTGGCGGCGACATTCATATTGATGCCTCCCGCTTAGAAGCCAAATTTAAAGACACTGAACTGACCTTAACCGGCGCAGAATTTAAAGTGCTGCATTGTCTGCATGAGCACCTTGGCACCATTGTTAGCAAAGAAGCCCTGTGTTTGGCCGCCCTTGGCCGTGAGCTTACCCGTTATGATCGCAGCATTGATGTGCATGTGAGTAATTTACGCAAAAAATTAACCCAAGCCGGTGCCCATAGCGACCTCATCGCTAATCAGCGCGGCAATGGTTATATTCTCAAGCCACTTTAAAGCGCCTTATTTGTTATGAAAATTATATTTCGTCATCTTGGTTTGACTGGTCGTATCCTTATAAGCTTTTGGCTTACCTTGGTATTTGTGGGCTTGGCCATGGCGGCTCTGTTGATTTACCAAAGAGACAGCCATGAGCAACGAGAAGTCCCGCCAATTAAAATCAATGATCAATTGGTCATAAAATTATTAAGCCAGCCATTTGATCAAGTGGCTAAGTGGTTTGCTTTACAACCTAAAAGCGATACTCGCCGAATTTTCATTACTCATCAAAACAAAGAAATTTTAAATCGTGAACTGCCAAAGTCACTTAAACGCATTAATAAAAAGCTGTCGGTGAATAAACCGTTTATTCATAAACGTCGTCGTGGGCACATTGCGGTGGGCAGACGTTTATTATTGCCAAACGGTGAACACACTAATTTACTGGTGCGTGCACGAGACATTCACCCACCCATGCATCAGCACTTCACTGATAACTTATGGGCCATACTAGGCATTATGATTTTAATCAGTGGGCTTATTAGCTTTTTATTGGCGAACTTTATAAGCAAGCCCATTGTGTTACTGCGTAAGGCCACACAAAAACTCGCCAATGGGGATTTATCCATTCGCATCACTCCGGACCTTAAAAAAAGCCAAGACGAAAGCTATTTACTGGCACACGATTTTGACAAAATGGCACAAAAACTTGAGCGAACCATTTCAAGCCAAAAACATTTGATCCAAGATATTTCACATGAGTTACGCAGCCCGGTGGCCCGTTTGCAATTAGCCCTTGAGCTGGCGCAGAAAAAACTCAACATCAGTGATGAGCAATTGGATATTCAGCGTATTAAAAAAGAAACCGCGCAAATTAATAGCATCATTAACACCCTGCTAAATTTGCCTGCCTATGAGTTAGACCCGCAGTTAGCATTAACCGATTATGTGGATGTGCAAGAGGTGCTAAACAGCATCATTGAGGATTTAAATTACGCACAACCCGCAAAACATATTCAGCTGCAAAGCCAATTGGACCAGCCTGTTATTTTAAATGCGAATCAGCAGTTGCTGTGCAGCGCGTTTGAAAACGTATTAAAAAATGCCCAGCATTATCATGATTCAAATGAGAACATTGAAGTGGTCATTCGTCACTTTAACCACACCCTAGAAATACGCTGCATGGACCTAGGCCCAGGAATTCCCGAAGACAAATTACAAGAAATATTCAAACCCTTTTATCGCCTAGACAGCGCACGGGACCGCAGCAGTGGCGGCCACGGTTTAGGGCTGGCCATCAGTAAACGAGCCATTGAATTACATCAAGGCCACATTCGCGCCAGTGCCCGTCAAGATAAGGGTTTATGCATTACCATCAGCCTGCCTTGCAACCCAGATTAGCGGGCTAGGTAAGTAAGAAAAATAGCGGATAAATCGGGCATTTTACGCATTTTGACCTAAACTATTTAGATAGCAGCCTTAGTGTTTATAGGCTCAATCGTGGTTTTATAGTGTGTGCCCATATGTCTTCTGATCCTAGCTTGAGTTACGAATTTACCCTGCCAGATGGCGAACAGATCCTTTATGACTTCACGTTTGATGGCCAGCGCCATCAATTAACACGGGCCAAACTGACTCCGCCCCCTTGGGCGCAGCTACACTGCCAGCAATGCAAACACTGCCCTTATCAAGGGGGCAGCGGCCCAAAATACTGCCCGGCAGCGGTTCAGCTATCCATGGTGGTCACCGACCTAGATAAACTGGCCAGCTTTGAGAAAATGCAGGTCTGCATCAAAACCCCTGAACGCACCATTATTCAATCGGTCAGCGCCCAGCAAGCCATTGGTTCATTATTGGGTTTGTTGTTTGCAAGCTCTGGCTGCCCCCATACTGAATTTTTATTACCTATGGCAAGGTTCCACTCACCGTTTTCTAACCCAGAAGAAACCTTATGGCGTGCCAGCAGCAGTTTTTTGTTGGCGCAATATTTTCGTGGTTTGAATAATGAAAAAAGCGAAAGCCTAGACGATTTAGTGCGCCGTTATGAGAACCTAGAAATATTAAACGGTGCTATGGTCAAACGTTTGAAGAATCAAGTGGACACAGATGCCTGCCTAAATGCCATTGTGCTTTTGGACAATTACGCAAAAATGTACCCGCTGTTTTTAGAGAAGTCCCTTTCGAGTTTACGCCCGCTGTACCAAAGTTATTTACACCTGTAGCTAACAGCCATGTGCGTTTTTAAAAGTATTTTTTAGGTTAGGTTGGATTTGGCTAGACTGAGTTTGATTTGGTTTGGCTTGGCTTGGCTTGGCTTGGCTAAAAATAAGACCCGACATGCAGGGCATTCTAAAAATAAAGGCTTGTGATGGATCACCACAAGCCTTTATACCATCTATAACATTTTATCGATCGGTTGCACCGCGCTGGCGGCGCCGTCTTTTTCCATTATGTTGTGAAATTCTTTTACCATGCCATCTGTGGCAGTCATCACTTTTGACCAATAATCCAAACGCTCTTCATCGCTGAATTTTTGAAAGTCCTTACGGTCTGGAATTTTTCCGTAAGGCAAACCAGCAATGAGTTCTTTGCTTGGCACTAACATCACCACGTTGTCGTAATCCTGTGCTTTCACTTTGCGCCAAGGCAGGGTTTTATCAAACCAGCCCGGCACCAATTTAGGGAAAAAGTGAGGGTATAGCACCAAACCTTCTGACACATTAAACGGGCCAGAGAAATGATAGTCCACCATGCCGCCATCCCAGTGCCAACGATCTTTACCACCGATGATTTTTGTAGGTTCGATCACCATGGGAATCGCGCCGGATGCCACCAAGGCTTGGCCTAAATTATTCTCGGTTAATTCAATGGTTTCTGGGCGCTTAACATAAGGCTCGTGACTGGCGTTTTGACTAATTAATACGCGTGGGTATAAGGCTTCTACTATTTTTTGGCTAAAAATATTACCGGTAGCTGCGGTTAATAAATTAAACCCCTGCCACAAACGGTTACGGGCATTGAACGCTAAACGATTTCGCACCGCCACCACATGCAGCTTACGGTTAGTACTGTGCACAATGTCTTTGGCGTACTGACCGCTGAACAATTTATCCAATACTTTTACTACAAACTCACCAATCTCTTTTGGCGTGAGCTTTTCAGAGTAAGCTTGTTTATTTAAATACAGATCCTCAAATTCTTTAAAACGCGCCAACGGGTCTTTTTGTGCATACAAAGCCATGCGCCAAGAGCCGATACTGGACCCCACTAAGGCAATTTGTTGCGGCGCTTTTGAGAAAAAGTGTTCACATAAATATTGATCTAAGCGACTCAGCATTAGCCATTTAGGCCCGCCACTGGCACCCACCATCATTTTAATGGACTCTGGTCGCAAACCTTTTTGCTGGATTTCTTTTAAGGCTTTAGCCCCTGCGTATATTTCAATTGCCATAACGTTCCCTTAATCACGCATCAAATCATAATCACTGAAATACTAAGCGCAATATTAAAATGAGTCTGAGCGGTGATATTTCGCCGCTAATACTGCAACAGTTATTTTCAACGGCCCATTTTCAGGTAATTTATAGGGCAACATAAACTGTGGTAATGTTGCAGCACTGAATGATGGAAAATAAAACATGCTGGGTAAATTTTTATTCTTGTTACAAGTACTGGCCATGACCGCCTGTATGCTGCCCTTAAGCCTGCATATCCCTGGCAATATCACCTTATTCATTGCGTTATTGGCCTGCATTTTAGGTGCGTGGGTTTTATGGTTTAACAAGCTGGGCAACTGGTCGGTATTACCCCAGCCTTTGAAAGATGCCCAGCTTATTAGAACGGGACCTTACGCTTGGATGCGACATCCTATGTACACAACTGTGCTGCTGGCATGTTTTGTGTTTGTTCTACATAACCTTAACCTCAACAACCTTGTTGCATGGTTGGTTTTGGTGGCGGTGCTTAATGTGAAAGCTCGCTATGAAGAACGCTTACTGAAAAAGGCCATGGATGAATACAGCGATTATATGCAAAGTGTCTCGACTCGATTTTTGCCTAGGTTATTTAGCAAAAAATAGCGGCCGATGTTTGTTATTTTTACACCGATTTTCTCACATGCCCCACGCCTTGTTTGAGGGCTTATTTAAAACACTAAAGCTTACCTATACACGGCCGATAAAGACTACGAACAGCAAATATAGCAACACACAGACTGATTATATCCAGTTAGCTGGACACAAGGAGTAAGTATGTACACAGGTAAAAGCTATCAGTTTTTAACGGCCATTGAACAACAAGCGTTTCATGAAGGGATGAAATCCCCAGTAACGGCAAGTAACCCATATAGCCAAACAGATACACCACATGCGGCACGTGCATGGGCAAAAGGGAATCAATTAGCCTTTAAATTAAATGCCCGTTTAGGTGTGCAGTATTTAAATGCCGCCGGTGCGTTATAAAACGCAAAATATCAAACAAAAACAGACTAGCAAGTTGGCCCGCTATATTAATAAATACAGGGCCTAACTTACTTGTTAGGTAGACCTTCCAAACACAACATTTTTTTTACCCCCAAACATTTCACAAAAGCATTCTTAGATAGCCTTTAACCCGCTTGTCGAAAACCTTGCTGATACAAAAACGCTTTGGCTTTTTGTGGCAATGAATAGGTTATACGGGCTCGGCTAGAACCCTTACGGCGTTTAAAGGTGATCTTCACACCATCTTTTAAGCTCCAGCGGTATTCAAATTTAGGGCTTAGCTCGTAACCCACAATACGTTTGTGCATTCCGTGTGTTTGATCCAATTGTTTACGAATGGTTTTATAGGCATTGGCAGCATTATTAGCGGGGAAAATAAACTGCAGCATCACCAGTTCACCGTCATGATTAAACAGGCTTACCGCGGTAGCAGGCAACGTGAACATTCGCTGGGTTTCATAGATTTGTTTGTAGCCTAAGGTTTTTTTGAACTTAAGGTGAGCACTTTTTACGCCCTGTGCGAACTCATCACGCTGGGCACAAACAAACGGTATATCGCCAATATAGACTTTGGCATGAGCGCAGCCATCTTCACTGACGGCCGTAAATGATAAAAACAACATCCCTGTGGCCGCAAAAATACACACCACATACTTCATAGTTAACAAGCACCCTAATCACAAACAACGTGAGACTAAATACACCTGAGTCATTATTAAGTGTAGGGGTTTACTAGACAGTGTCAGCCTTAAATTTAGAACAATCTTTCATTAGATCGCGCGTATTTAAACCCATAGATTATCCACATTGGGCAGGTTTATTTACTGGTGTGGCGGAAGGTCCCGTCCCAATCATCCGGCAGGGTTTGCTGTTTTAAATCTTCAATGCGCTCAATGTACACTTGGTACAAGGGCAGGTTGTGGTTTTCATAGAGCTCACGGAAGGCTTGGCTGGCAGCTGTCCAATCTTGTTTTAAGTACAAGGCATAGGCTGCGTCGTATTGCACAATTTCATCTTTAAGGTGCTGATCCACATCGGCTTCTAATCCTAGGGGCTCGTATACTCTGATGGCCTCTTCCTTGCCCTTTACTTGAATGCGATCCACAAAGCGGCAGACAAAGCCTGAGATATGGTCGTGAGTGTCTTCACCGATTAATACTTTGGCCCCATAAAACTTTGTGATGCTTTCAAGGCGAGAGCCAAGGTTTACGGAGTCCCCCAGTACGGTATACGCGCGGCGATAGCTTGAGCCCATGTCCCCCACGTTCATAAAACCGGTGTTCACACCAATGCCGATGTTCACCTCAGGCAGGCCTTGGGCTTCAAACATGGGTTTTAATTGCTCGGTGACTTCTTGCATTTTAAGCGCCGCTTTTACCGCGTTCTCTCTATGCTGAGCATCATCAATGGGCGCCCCCCAAAAGGCCATTACCATATCCCCTACGTATTTATCTATGGTGCCGTTATGGTCAAAAATTTCTTTGGTGATGGGGGTGAAATAGGTGTTTAGCATCAGCTTTAACGCTTGTGCGTTTAGGTTTTCGGAAATATTGGTAAAGCTGCGAATATCACTAAACAATACTGTCAGCTCTTTGCTTTCACCGTTAAAGCTGTAGTTATCTGGGTCATTGAGCATTTGATCTATGTGGGCCGGCGGCACGTATTGATCAAACATGCCTTTCAAGGCTTTTTTGCTGGCGTTTTCTTTCAAAAAGCCATCGGCAATAAAAATCGCGGTTAAGCCCACGGTTAATAACAAAGCCCCTGCTAAAGGTAAATCTAATCCAAGAGTCCACACATACGCGTTAAACCCTACCACCATAAAAATAATTCCACTGCCCGCGGCCAACATGGAAATGGGCCCAAGCCGTGGCAGTAAAAAAATCATGGTTAAAGCAATTAACACCAGCTGCAATAAAATGGCCCCTGCGCTCCAATCGGGCTTTTGCGGAAAACCACCGCTTAATAATGCATCTAATATGTTGGCGTGTACTTCCACCCCTGGGTATTGCGGGCCCATGGGTGTGCTTCGTAAATCTGCAAGGCCAATGGCACTGGTGCCAATGAAGACCACCGCCCCTTCTAATTCCCCTTCTTCTAAGCGGTCGTGCATTACATCCACCGCGCTAATATACGGGTAACTGTAAGCCTCTCCTTGATAAGGCACGCTGACAAACCCCAGTGCATCGGTTGGGGCAGGGTGCTCGCTTACAGCCACTTCGGTTAACGTAAGCACCTCTCCCACCTGAGCGATCTTGGGTTCTACGGTTTCTAAAAACAAATAACGTAACGCGGTGCCAAGGGCTAACGATGGGTATAACTTATCCCCATGGCGAATCACCAAGGGCGCGCGGCGCACGGTGCCATCAAAATCGGGGAACATGGTCACAAAGCCCCCGTACGCATTTTTTTGCAGCACATCGATATTAGCGGTGTAACCTGGGCGATTGGTTACGACAAGTTGCTCACGCCATTCTGGTGGTACATCAAATACACTGGGCGGCAGCAATCCATTGCGATATTTTTCTTCATCTTGAAAGAAAAACCCCAGCACCACATCTTGCTCAGCGATGGCACGGGCCATGTTGCTATCGGCATCCACACTTTCACCGATCTGATCCCACGTGTGTGAGGTCACACTATTAAAAACAGCTTTTGATGTGAGGCTTTGAATGTGAGAGACAGGGTTATCTTCAGCCTCACTGAACACCACATCGAATGCCATCACCACAACCCCCGCTTCACCCAGTTTTTCGATGAGCTTGGCTATTTTATGTCGACTCCATGGGAAACGACCTTCGCTCACAATGGAGGCTTCGTCGATGTCGACGATGGCAATTTTATGATCGCTGGTTTCCCTGCGGGTATAAGGCAGCATGACGTTAAAACGTAAGTCATACAGTAAGTATTCTATGCGAGTTAAAACAGAGGACTCATTGCCTGTGGTCACCGACCAATAGGTAATGATGATAGCCAACAGCGTGGCGAATAAGCGGGTACTGTATTGCAGTAAATATTTGAAAACGGCCATGCTCTTCAGCATAGTCGTTATTATTTATTAGGCCATTTGTCCACATGGCCTACGTCATATTTCTTAAACGACCACCTGCCCTCGGTACATTCGCTTAGGTGCATTCGCACTAGGAATCGGAGCGGCAGCAACGTCGTCCTCGATCACGTGCCCACGATAAATACGCTTTGTTTTTGTTGGTGCAATTGGCGCTGGCTCAGGGGTTTTAGCCGCGGCCGCGCTGCGCGGTAAACTAATGCCCATCATGTCTTCAAGATCAGCAAACAGTAATAAGGTTTTTTGATCTTTGCTTTTTTCTACGTGCAGCAAAATTTGCTGCACAATATCGTCTTGGCTTAGTTTTAATTCAACTCCGAATTCACTGCGCAAACGCTTTCGCAATTGCTGAAGCAGATCAATCATTTCCTTGGATAAATTAGGGATCATGGTCTTTCTTATTTAATGGTAAGTGCCTTCACTAGAGCAAGGCGCGTACCAACCTAATTTTTAAAACCCATTTTAGTTTTTTTGCATAACATGTTGAGACTTTTATCCATTAACACACCTGTAAAGGGCTTCATTAGTGAGCAAGCTGCATCAATTTGCACAGACCAAGAAAACCACAAGCACCAAATGAGAACTTTCTTACTTTTTTTGCACCGAAAGCACTCACAAATTTTTCGCAATTAAAGGTTAGCTTTGTTAAAAAACAGACTATTTGAGACTTTTCATTACTTTTTGCCCAACGAATGCCCAGCAAGGCCACATTTTGAGTCTTATAATAATTATTTTTAAACACCGCAAACATTGGCATTAATGCTGCAATTAGGAAAGAAGCGAGTATTTTTGAACTTGCAGAGCGAGGTGTTTTTTCGTTCTAGCGTAGATTCGCACTAAGGGCACCTCTATTAATTGATTACTGTCTCTGCGTGATCTGAAGCTTACAGTTACAAGGCGCTGTTCGAAGAAAAATGGTTATTCCATTTTCAAGAACTGCAACGCAGTAAATGTGAGCTTCAGGTCACGCCCTACGGGGCTTTACGTCTGATTCAGACGCAGCGTTAGACTTTCTTGAAAGGCAATAAGCATTTCTTCGAAAGCCTTCCTTGCTTCTGAACCAGACGTAAAGCCAGAGACTGTAACAATTAACAGAGGTGCCCTTTACAGAATATCAGGGCCATTGATCTTGCACGGATTGATTTGATAGAACTGGTTGAATCTACGCTTTTTTTCTTTTCTATTAGCTCACCAAGTTGGTGAGCCTATCCAAAAACTATATTGCTTTTAACACCTGCCCTGAGGCTTTGAATTCGTTAATGCGTTTAATCACGTGTGTTAATTCTGGGCTTTCTTGTTTGTGTTTAATTAAAAATACCTGCAGCTCTGCTACAAATAATTCGTCTGTCCACTCTTGGCGCGGGCGAGAACGCACAAACTCGCTATAGACCCTGTGCCCCAAGCTTTGAATCACCTGCTTGTTAAGCGCTTCCATTAGGTATTTATGAATACTGGCATTAATGCTTGTGGATATTTGATCTACTTGCGCTTGTTCGAATTGTAAGTCCTGAGCGGCGCTTAATAATTTTTCTCGCCACTGCACTTTTTGCTGAATGCTTTCTTCTGTTTCTTGTACGCTATTCACACTCAAAGATTGCAGTGCCATGTCTAACTGCACCTTGCTTAATGAACGCTGCACCTCAACTTGATGAGCAATCTTTTCATCGTAGACTCTCAACTTTTCTGTGTACAAATGGTCTTGTGTTTTATGCAGGTAATAAATTTTATCCATGCTTAATAACGCAAAGTCAAACACCACCAATGCGGTTAATAGTGATGCAAACACCACCAATGGGATTTTTTTAATATGAAACATCACACCGATTAAGGCTAAAAAGGCGATGCTGAATAGAAATACAAATAAGGTAATGGCCATGAGATACGCTCCGATTAAGCGCTCACCCTAACAATGGGCTTTTGCATATTCAAGGGAGCAATGGGCTTTAATAGGCAGGATTCACGGAAATAAATAACATCCGCTGAAAACAAGGGGCAAATGCAGACCTTGTTTTACCTTTGATTAGGCAATGTCATGGCCACTGGGTGGGAAAAACTCATCTTTCAAGCTTTGACTATAGGCTTGGCACGCATCACTAAAGGTAAAAATGCCCGCCAGCTTTTCATGGCGTGTGACCAGTACACAATCCGTATGGGTGTCACTCATATGATCCAGCACTTCAATCACAGAAGTATAGAGGTCTACTTTATAGGCGCTGTCTGAGCATAAGTCTGCCACGGTTAATTCTTCAAAATCTGTATGGCTATGGCCCGGCAGCATGGTGCGCTCAAGTTCTCGTTTGCTGATGACACTGAGCGTGCCGTCTTCTAATTTAACCGGCAAGTGCCCTACGTCATGCTCTTTCATCATGGCGCGCACGTGAGCCATGGTGGCATCCGCCGCGATGGAGAAAGGAAACGCCGTCATGACGTCTTTGATTCTAGGCATGCGCTTCATTGATTTTCCTTGCTTTGACGGTTACTGCCCGTTTGGGGCAACAACCGGCTTCCTGCTCATGTTTTTAAACATCGTCTTCATTATCTATTAAGACGATTAAATGCCCATCTTGGACAATACGTCCATCATGTCTTTTAGCACCGCCGACATAGAAGGATGGCGCCCCTCAAAGGCAACGGCTTGCTGTTCAATGCGAGTGTTTAATCCCTCATCGCTTTGCCCGTCGTCTAAAAGTCGCTGAATGTCCGCATCCAGTTGTTTCAACATGCTTTTGCTGTCGTCGTCTAACTGATCCAGCTGATTCAGTGTGGTATGCAGCTGAGATAGCTTTGCTTTAAGTTGCTCGTGCATGGTTCTCCCCCTTTAAAGCGCATTTGCTTTAGCTTGCGCAAAAAACCAAGAACATACCTTAATATAGATCAATAAAGCTTATGGGGCCGCAAAGCGACGAAGAAAATAAACACAATTAAGAAAAATGCAGCATCAAGGATACTTAAGAAGGGGAAACACAAAAAAAGTAACAAAGCGCTTAACAGGACATTAAGCGCTAAAAGACGGGTAAACCGGTTTAAAGGTTAAAAAACACCTTAAGCACGCCTTTAATAATGAAGCCAACCACACCTAAGCCCAAAGCAAAAAACAAAACCGCCATGCCAAACTTACCAGCGTTACTGCGCTTGCCTAGGTCGTAAATGATAAACATCATAAACACAATCACGCCCGTTAAACCCACGTACAGCATCAGTTCTTCTATCTGTTCAAATTCCATGGCGCACCCATGCTTGTCTGATTAAATTGCGGCGCATTATACCTAAATACGTTCAAGAATTAACCTACTACTGAAACCATTACAAAGCAGCACATAATCCTATTAAATTCCGAGCCGGAACACCTAAATACACTCAAGAATTAACCTACTTGTATCAGCATTAAAAAAACAAGCGCTCATTCACTAAACACTTCTTTTGCTTACTGTTTATAAAGCGTGGTAAAAAGCCCATTCAAATGTAGGTTAGGCATTCCATGGATAAAGTAGACGCCATTGTTATTGGTGCTGGCGCAGTTGGGCTGGCCATTGCTGCCAAGCTAAGCGAGCGACTGCCTCAGGTGCTGATCATTGATCAGCATCCCGAGGTCGGCCAAGAAACCAGCAGCCGCAATAGTGAAGTGATCCACGCTGGTATTTATTACCCGCAAGGCTCTCTGAAGGCTCAGCTGTGTGTTCGTGGCAAGCAACTGCTTTACGATTTTTGTCAGCACCACTTCGTGCCACACAAAGCATTGGGCAAGTTAATTGTGGGCCAAGCAAATGAAGCCTCTCAACTTGAGGGCATTCTGCATAAAGCCGCCTTAAACGGGGTAGATGACCTCAAGTTTTTAACCCACAAGCAACTGGCTAAACGTGAGCCTGCCCTGCTGACACCCAATACAAAACAAGCGCCCTGCGCCCTGTTTAGCCCAAGCACAGGCATCATCGACAGCCATGTCTATATGCAGGCTTTGCTAAATGCCGCCCAGTGCAACGGCGCCTTTTTTGTGGGAAATAGTCAATTTAAATGCGCCCACAAACATTCTGACGATTTTGAAGTTGAAGTCTTCAATACAGACGAGCAATCAAGCACAAAGCTGCGCACTCCTATTCTCATTAACAGCGCCGGTTTACATGCCCACTCGGTGGCGGCTCAAATTGAAGGCCTAGCCCCAAACCACATTCCTAAGGTGCATTTTTGTCGGGGACACTATTTTAGTTACAGCGGCAAAAGCCCATTTCAGCATTTGATTTATCCTGTGCCGGAGAAAAACACCACAGGCCTTGGAGTCCATGGCACGCTGGATATGGCCGGGCAATTACGCTTTGGCCCAGACGTGCAATACATTAATGATGTGGATTACAGCTTTAACCCCAACCTAAAAGATAACTTTGTCAGCGCCATTCAGTCCTATTGGCCAGAGATTGAGCAGGATAAGTTACACGCCTCTTATACCGGCATTCGACCCAAACTGCAGGGCCCTGGCGAAGCCCCTAAAGACTTTATGATAGAAGGGCAAAACCAGCACAATGTAGAAGGTTTGGTGAATTTATTTGGCATCGAAAGCCCTGGCCTCACTGCCAGTTTGGCCATCGCTGAATATGTGGATTCCCTGCTTTAAATACGTCCTACAATTGCACCTAACCCCATAGAATTAGGCCCGCCTTGCCTTTCCATGCATCGATCAAATGCGCCTAAAAAATCTGCTTTAGCCCGTTTGAGTCATTCTTTCGTATTACGGATAAAGAATGGCAAATTCTGTCCACTAGGTTATTTCCTTTATTTATCAACAAGATAGATCAGTGCGTCGTATCTGGGCTGGTTCATTGGCGACAATATTGCATTTGTCAGTACAAAGGTACTAGATAAATTCAAATGAGCGACTAGAATGGCGCCGTTTTCAAGCATTTGGCAACCCGGAGTAGAAGTCATGATAGGCCACAGTCGTCGCAATACCGATGTACAAAACCGTGCTCAAGTAGATGCGTCTTTCGCCACTATTTTGCCCGCCAGCACCTTGGTGCCATTGCAATGCGATGAATGCGGACACGAGCAAAACTACCCAATGAAAACTTTAAGAAATTTGCCTCACATGATGTGCCATGAGTGCAACGATGAGCGCAGCTTTAGCGAGTTCGAATTAATGGTGTTAGAAAAAGCCTTAAAAGGCATGGGGTATTACTTAAGTAAGTAAGCCTAAGCTGATGCGGTAAATGCTGAATAATAAAAACACGCTCCATCTACTGCCACCACCACCGATAAAACATCAGCCAAAAAAAAGCCCAGCAAACTAGCTGGGCTTTTTTATGTGCGATCGATTATTTAAACAATCAATCTTCTTTCAATGGCACTTCGATTTTCAAAATCAGCGATACCTGACGCTCTAATAAAGCGCGCATGGACGCTAAATCAAGGTTCTCAGGATCTTGCAATAATGCATCGTATTCCACACGGCGAACCGTGTTCACCAATAACTGCGCATCTTCTTTTGGATGTGAGCTGTGTACTAGGTTTAAAAATTCGATCAGCTTGTCTTCAAGGGCTTTTGCATGGCCTTCCGCCAAACCTTTTAAGCTGTCATTTAATAATGCTTCATAGCGGAAAGCTTGATCCGCTACGGCCATTTCGCGGCTATGTGTGGTCTTCTCAACCACATAAGCCAACAACTGCTCAACGATCACTTCTACCAGTTTTAACCCTGTGGTTAATTCGGCCAGTTTTTTACCGTCTGCGTTTTCCAGTGGCTCGTACATTTTGCGGGTAAACACATTCACGATGGACTGAGCTTTTTCGGCATACAGCATAAAGGTATCGCTGATCAGTTCTTGAATGTCTTTGAAATAATAGGTGGTGGCAGCCAGCGGAACATCCGCTTCTTTGGCCACGCCGCGGTGACGAATGGCACGAACACCATCACGTACAACAATGCGCAAAGCCGCTTCTAGTATGGCGCGGCGACGTTGTTCACTGCCGGCTCGAGAGGTTTTACGACCTTGATATTGAATCTTGGTTTTTTCTGACGGAGCGCGATCTAACACAGTCATAGAGAATCCGTTACGATGAGTTTGGTAGCGATCAAACTCAGGCCTGAGGCCATTTAATTGTTATTTTTAGTATTGGCGCATAGGGTACCTTTTATTGCGGCAAAATCAATCGAGAAATGTGACAAAAGGCCAAGTATTTTGGCCCAAATGGCATATGTAATTATTGATATTTTCATCAATTAGCCCGTTGGCCCAAAACTTGATTACTTCTTTTCAACGGTCCGAAGTAACCACAGATTTAGGAGGTAACGCCATGTTAGATATTCTTGCTTTACCTAAGCGAATGTTTCATGAGTTTGGCCAAATGAGCAGCGAGGCGGTGAACAAAACCGCCAGCGTTGATAAGCCCAATGCCGCTAAACAGCACGATTCACTGTCTTCAGTGGGTGAGCGCATCAATGCATTGGCTGAGCAGTTCAATGTGAAGTCGCTGCCTGTCTCTGAAATTATGCCTTTGCAAAAAGCCCTAACGGACACAGGTTTAGTCAACAGTACCCAAGTGCGAGCGCAGGGTTTATTGACACAATTGGCCTACCAGCATCAAAAAGCTGGCCCCATGGATTTAGAAGGGGCGTTGGAAGATCACCTGCAAGGGCTAAAAGAAAAGCCTGCGGTATTGGCTGACTA
>Ga0115005_10000706_pt1 | contig 25893 bp, 22 predicted proteins | sample ArcOceMetagenome_FD_87163 | JGI IMG/M metagenome (GOLD analysis project Ga0115005, IMG submission 87163) | Marine eukaryotic phytoplankton communities from Arctic Ocean - Arctic Ocean - Greenland ARC118M Metagenome | ecosystem: Environmental > Aquatic > Marine > Oceanic | place: Arctic Ocean...
CGGGTTTTGGCTCGGGTTTTGGCTCGGGTTTTGGCTCGGGTTTTGGCTCGGGTTTTGGCTCGGGGCTTGGCTCGGGGCTTGGCTCAGGTTTTGGCCCAGTAAGACTGGCTCCTCAACTAGTTTACTCTGACCAAATTGCTCTTTATTCAAGGATACTGAGGGATTAACTTCTACTTTATCTGGGCTCAGTTTTTTTTCTAGTACGACTGGCTCCTCGACTAGTTTACTCAGATCCACCTGCTCTTGACTAAGGGAGGCTAAGGGATTCACTTCTATCTGTTTTTGGCTCAGGTTTTGGCCTAGTAAAACTGGCTCCTCAACTATTTTACTCAGGTCTACCTGCTCTTGACTAAGATAGGCCAAGGGGCTCACTTCCACTTGTTTTTGGCTCAGGGAGGCTAGCACCTGAACTGGCGCACTGACACCTATTTGCTCATAAGTCTGCTCAGGGCCTTCTTTTAAGGCCTTGGGTTGGACGTTTTCACGACTTGTACTACCAACCTCCTGTTTAGCAGAGTCTTTGACGCCTTCCTCACTATGTTTGGGATGTGATAATATCCCATTTCTGGGTGAGTCCTGAGCCTTTTCTTTTTCTTTTATATTTGATTCCAATTCTTTTTTAAAAGAGTTTTCACCAGATACAGGCTTGGAAATATTATTAGCAGATAAATTAATCGAACTTTTATTCGATATACTTAATACATTCATAAAAATACCTTTTATTATATTTGATATAACTTTATATTATTTTAATGGGTTATTAAAGTTTCTAATAGAAAACTCATCAAACATTTTTTGTTCTTCTTTTTCTTGTTTCTTAAGATTTTCCTTTTCTTCTTTGGCGATTATTGACTCTAACCCCTTTTCCTTTCCTTTTAATTTTTGCCATAGCGCTTTTAACTGATTGAAATCAAAGTCAGCTATTTTCAGGGCATCCCTCTGAGCCGCTACTGCGTCATCTATACGGAATAAAAACCTATGGAAGTTATCCATTTCCATGGGGCCAGTTTTGTTGAGCTTTGTATACCCAGTTTCAGTGTACTCTTTTTTATACTCTTCTAGCTTACCCATACCTTCTTGAGCTTTATCTATTTTACTTTTAGAACTGGCCATCATGCGCTCAGCTTCCCTAACTTGATTTTTAACTTTCTGGTACACGATTTTAATGGCTTTTACGTTTTTCATACATTATGCCTTACTTCTGAATTTTTTGAAGTTCATTAATAATCATATTTAAATCATTATCAGCATTTTCTAAGGTAATTTTTTCATCCATTTTCTGAGTTAAAAATGCCTCTAATGCAGGTGCTGCATGAATTGATAAATCTGCCTCTCGATCAGCACCTGATACATACGCTCCTACTGTAAGAAGCTCTCTGTTTTGATTGTATTTTGACCACAAACGTTTAAATACCTGGGCACTAGAAAGCTTCCCCTCTGAAACAGTCTGAGGCATGGAACGGCTAATCGACGCTTCGATATCAATCGCAGGATAATGACCCATTTCAGCCAAGTCACGACTTAAAACAACGTGACCATCCAGGATAGCGCGTGACGCATCCGCGATAGGGTCTTGATTGTCATCGCCTTCAGTTAACACCGTGTAAAAAGCAGTAATCGACCCCTGTCCTTTATCGCCGTTACCAGCACGCTCAACAAGTTTAGGTAATTTAGAAAAAACTGAAGGGGGGTAACCCTTGGTGGCAGGCGGTTCACCAATAGATAAGGCAATTTCTCGCTGCGCTTGAGCATAACGCGTTAATGAATCCATCAACAAAAGAACGTTTTTACCCTCTTCCCTATAGCCTTCAGCAATTCTTGTCGCCAACTCTGATGCTCGTAAACGCATTAAAGGCGAATCATCTGCAGGTGATGCCACAACCACAGCTCGCGCCAAGCCTTCCTCGCCAAGACTATTATCAATAAACTCCTTCACTTCTCGGCCACGCTCACCGATAAGACCAACCACTACAACTTCTGCTTCAGTAAACCTTGTCATCATACCCAGCAGAACAGACTTACCTACACCTGATCCTGCGAATAAACCCATGCGCTGGCCCCTGCCAACCGTTAGCAAGCTGTTAATTGCCCTTACACCTACGTCAAGTGACTCTGATATAGGCTCTCGAGATAACGGATTTATAACAGGTCCTTTTTTTGATATGTACCTATCACAAGTAAGCTCACCCCTGCCATCTATCGGGTTACCCATACCATCGATTACCCGTCCCAGTATCATAGAACCCGAAGGAATCTTTTTAACATTTTCTTTCGGAAATATTTTCGATCCTGCAACAATTCCTTCCACATGAAGTAACGGCATAAGAAAAGCGGTTTTAGTAGAAAACCCAATCACCTCTGCATCAACAAAGTCACCTGAAAGTGTTTTAATTTCACAAGTATCACCAATAGCGACTTTTAACCCAGATACTTCAACCGTTAAGCCAACTATTCGAGTCACCCTGCCCTCTGGTTTTATAGATTTGAGTACAACATCAGTTTCAAGATATTTAGATAGACGATCATTTAATGAAATCATCTTGGGCTTTTCCTAGCCGTTCTAGAAGGTGTCTTGGCTACCCTAGAGCCACTTGATGCCCTTGCGCTAGATCGTCCTTTAGAGCGTGATTCTTCTGGCTTATTGACAGCTTCTGCTAACACCTCCTCTTGAACTAATTCGATTCGTTCCCGCGCCTCTGGTGCCATTTTGGATTTGAATATTTCCACCAATTCATTGATCGCTCCCGACACCGTGCCATCAACATGGCAGAGCCCAGAATTTACCCTGATCCCACCTTGAGCTATTTGCTCATCATTAACTAGCTCCCATCCATTTTTAGTAGCTACATCATGTAAAATTCCACGATCATTTGGTGAAATACTGATCACAGTTTTATCATCACTTGGTGGGATGGCATCAATCGCCTCAGATAGTACTGTTTTAATTCTTTGTTCATCTTCGGCTAGCGACTTATTGGCAAGGATCCCTGAAATTTTAAGCACCAATGACATTAAGGTTACCTCCAGCATTTCACGCTGATGGCTGATTGGTGTTTTCAACTCTTCTATAAAATTCTCAACGATAGACAACTTGGCGTCAATAACTGCTTGCGCCTCTTCAATTCCTTTATTGAATCCTTCTTTTTGCCCCCGTTCAGAGCCATCAAGGTAGCCAGCCTCTCTGCCAGAATTAAAACCTTTCTCTACGAGTTCATCCCAATCCTCTACCGTTAATCCACGATTATTAATTTCGATTACTTTGCGCTCAATATCTGTTAATTGAGATTTTTCTTCCTTTAAAAAAGGCGAATTATCAGTTTCGAAACTCTCGAAAGAAGGTAAATCCATCAGGGATACGTCAGTGATCTCATAGTCATCTTCAGTCATTTTAGATCATATCCTCACTAGCGCCAATCGTTATTTCGCCCCCTTCGGCGAGCTTTCGAGCGATATTAAGTACTGTTTTCTGAGCGACGTCAACATCTGACACACGCACAGGCCCTTTGGCTTCCATATCATCACGCATAATGTCGGCAGCACGTTCAGAAATGTTGCCCAGCATTTTTTCTTTGAGTCCTTCACTAGCTCCCTTAAGCGCAAGCATCATCGCGTCAGGTGGCACGTCCTTCAAAATACGCTGCAAGGATCGATCGTCAGTATTGATAAAGTTTTCAAATACAAACATCAACTCCTTTATCTCTTCTGCAAGAGGTTCATTCACTAAACGTAAACCATCCAATATTTCTTGCTCAAGCGAAGTTCCAATGTAATTTAGAATACTAGCCACTTGATTGGCTCCGCCAATAGAGGTCTCCTGACTAGAATTTGAAGCGCCTAGCTTTATCTCCAACATTTCGTTCAAATCATTCATCGCCTCTGGCCTAATACGGTCTAGAATAGAAATACGCATCACTAAATCAAGACGAACTGATTCTTCAAATTCACTCAACACTTGCGCTGCTTGTTCGGGCTCTAAATTTGAAATAATAACTGCCTGAATCTGTGGGTGCTCAAAACGAAGAACATCAACCAATTCCCTTGCTTGCATCCAACGCAGCATATCTAAACCAGCTGTATTGGCTGTTGTTAGGAAGCGCTCAATGAATGTTTTTGCTTTATCTTCACCCAGCGCTTGAGTAATCATATTGATGATATAGTTGTCATTATCAATGCCTATTCCCGTCTGATCTTCAGCAGAATCAATAAAATCATCAACCACATCTTCGACCACACTTTTAGGCACGTTATCTAATTTACTCATGGCTACACCAATACGCTGAACGTCTTTAGGGCCAAGAGATCGTAATATTTCAGCAGCATCAGATTCACCAATGGTAATCATCAGCACTGCTGCTTTTTCAATATTTGAGAGTACACGGTCAGTCATCTATTTTCACCCATTGTTTAATCGTTTGAGCAACTTTAGCTGGATCTTCAGCCACCATTGTTTTTAAAGTTATTAACTGTTCTTCAAATGTAAGTGGAGAAACTGCGTTAACTCCATCGTCAATTTTTAAGGTTAAGGGTTCTTCCTGTTCTTTTTCTTTTTCTTTTTTTTTGTTAGAAGCTAATGATATTAAGATTGGTCGCAACACCCCAACGATTAGTACAATTACCAAAATACCTGCAAAAACTTGCTTGACAACATTCCAGAACCAACCTTCTTCCCATATATTTATTTCGATATCTTCAGCGATTTGCTCCTGGAAGAAATCACTCGCTAAAACCGTAACGCTATCACCACGTTCTTCTGAGAAACCGATGGCATTTTTAACTAATTTTTCAATACCCTCAATCTCCTCATCAGTCCATTCTTTTGCCTTATTTTCACCGTCTCCTGCGATTAGTGACGCACTGTTTAAGACAACAGCAACACTAATACGCTTCACCTGACCTGTTTGATACTTTGTGTAGGACACCTTTCGATCCACTTCGTAGTTTTTAACAGTTTGTGAACGACTATTACCCTTAGCAATTACTTCTGAAGCATCATTTTTTTGATCTAAGACTTCAGGGGCCTTTGCATTACCAGGAGGCACATTGGAAGTTGCACCTGGAATACCACCTGTAGATGTGTCAATACCATTCATCTCTTCCATACTTTGCTCACTTCGAATGACCGAGGGATCTTGAGAATATCTTTCATCTGCTTGCTCAATTTGCGTGAAATCTACTTCAGCTGATATTTCCGCTTGGAAATTTGAAAAACCAACTAGTGGTGACACAATGCTATTCACCCGATTTAGTAGTTTTTCTTCAATTTTCTGAATGTACACTAACTGCTTACCCGCAATTTCAACCTCACCATTTTTACCTTTACTATTTAATAATCGACCACGCTGATCAATAATAGAAACATCTTCAATGGCTAATTCTGGAATACTACCAACTATTAAATGAGAAATAGCGTCGACTTGATTAGGCTCAAGTTTACGGCCAGAAGCTATCTCCAAAAAGACAGAAGCCCTGGGCTTCGTCTTATCGCGAACAAAGCTACTTTCTTTTGGGAAGGCTAAGTGTACACGTGCCAAACGAACAGCTGTCATACTCATAATTGTACGCGCCAACTCCCCTTGAAGGGCTTGCCTATAGCGAGCCACCTCCATAAATTGACTTGATGCTAGCGGCTGATCACCTGTTAGCATTTCAAAGCCTTGTGTTTTTTCGTTACTAAATCCTTCAGATGCTAGTGCCAAGCGAGCTTCATGAAGGCTTTCTTCAGGAACAAGAATTGTGCGACCCGTAGGATCGAATTTATGTTCAATTCCACGGGCGCTTAATTGTTCAATAACTGTATTTGAATCTGAAAAATCAACATTTGAGAACAATACTCGATAGTCAGGCTCTTGTGACCACAATATAACAGCAAAACCGACCGCCACACTTGCTGACAAACCGATCATTAAACCGACTTGCCTCACAATGCCTACATTAAATAAACCACCTACCCAACTTCCCCTGCTAGCGCTTCCTTCCATTACTTTTGACCTTGTGATTTATAATTATAACTATTTTAATGCTTATATACCCATATTCATTACATCTTCATAAGCCCTTACAAGACGGTTTCTCACTTGCGTTAACGCCTCAAAAGCAATAGTGGATTTTTGCGCTTGAATCATTACTTGAGGTAGGTCAACCGCTGGGTCACCCATTTGATAGGAATTTGACAGTGATTTGGCCTGCATTTTTTCTTTGTTAACTGAATCAATAGCATTTTTTAATAAATCACCAAAACCAGTGGAGGAGGACTTACTAACACCCATACTGGAGTCCAACTTATCGATTCTAGGCGCCTGGATCGACTGAATCCCTGGATTAGCATCAGTTCTCATTGCCTTTATCTGAGAAAGGATGCTATCGATACTCCCTTTATCTACCATGATTTATTCACCTCTACACTTATAAAATTTACCCTTGCTACGTCTTTTTCAATTATATTTCCTTTAAAAATAAAAATAAAAGACTTTTTATTGTCTATATTTTTGTTTAAATTTTCTAAAAGTTATAAAGCGCATACTTATTTCCTTGGAAAAATAAAGAAACAACCAATACATAATAGATAAAAAATGATTTTAAGGCAATAAAAAAGCCACTTTCTTTAAAGGAAAGCGGCTTTTTTATTTAAATGCTATTATTTAATGTAATTAAATAATGACATTCCTTGGATTTTAGCGAAAGATGCATAAGAAGCCTCCAAAGCAGTCTGAGTCTTAGCAAGATCACTAGACGCTTTTGCATAATCAAGATCTTGTACATCTGAAAGAGCTTTGCTGAGATTCATCTTAAAATTCGCATTAGATTCTTTAACTGCATCCAGATTTACCATGCGGGCACCCAAATTGGAAATAGAGTGGCGCATTGAATCCTGCATATTAGATACTTTACCCATGTATGCTTCGCGTCTAACTTCAAAAGTTGCCGCATCAGCTGGAATCGACATGTCTAATGCTCGAATATCATTAATCATGTCCAGGGTTTGATTCAATATATTATCTCTTGGTATTAACGGTGATTCTATTTCGAATATATCTTGACCACTATCAGAGACCTGCACGTTAAAGGTAGTAGATACTTTTACATGACGGTTTTCACCGTCGCCTTTGAATACCCATCTACCAGCCTCCAACTCATAGGCAGGCTTACCACCTTGAGCTCCTGCAAATAGATACTCTCCTTTCGTGTCTTGATAGTTAAATAAGCTTTGCCCCATATCCACGAGTTCAGTCATTTCTATTGCAAAGTCTTCGTGGACTGAATCTGAAAAAGTGACATTACCTAAAGAAATGCTTATTTCTTGAAGTCGGTCTGTTAGATTGGTTAGGCTACTTAGTGCTTCCTCTTCTGAATTTAATTGCGTATTAGCTGTATCTATACTCATATTCATTACTGTGTATCTCTCAATTTCTCGCTGGAGGGTGATGATTTTATTCCCCGCAACAGGATCATCTGCTAAGGATTGCAATTTTTTACCTGATGTAAGCTGCACTTGAACAGCTGCTAAGTTCTTTTGATTCTGTAACATGTGAGCATTAGCTGTCGTGTACATTTGATTTGTTGTAATACGCATATTTTTTACCCTTATCTCATTGCTGAAAGTAAACTATTAAATATAGCCTGTTGTGCTGAAATTAATTGCGCTGCAGCAGAGTAAGCGTGCTGAAATTTAACCAATAGCGCGGCTTCTTCGTCCAAGTTTACGCCTCGAACACTTTCTAAGGAAGATTTACTGGTCGATAACGTGGCCTTGCTAGTCCGATGGTTTAATTGAGATTCTTGTGCACTAGTGCCAACCCATGCCAACGTCGTGGTATACGCATCCTGATAACTTTTTCCATCCGCTGTTTTCTCTATTTGTAAATCAATCATCATTAATGCATTTTTATTGTCGGACTTACCATCCACATTTTTTACAATATCATAAACATCACCGATAACGATATCGCCATCAATGGTAAATTCATACCCATCGACACTAACAACATCACCTTCAACGTAGATAACATTAGACATAATAGGACCAAGAGGCCCATTTAACGTTATTAGATCGTCTCCGAATGCATTGGGACCATGCACAACAATCTGCACTGGAAGTGTTGCGGTACCTGACCTTAAGGGGGAAGAATCAGCAGTATTGTTTACTTTAATACTACTTATTTTTGCCGATCCTGTGTTCGAGGAGCCTTCAGATGTTCTTAAAGGTGAGGCAGCTGCTATTTGATCAGGACGACTCAATGTACTTTTTATTAGACCTGCGGCACCACTTGTAGGTTGTAACAAAAACCTATCACCTTTAATGTAGGTCGATGTCTTCACACTCGCAGTAAACCCATCAATACTAAACTTGATAGTGTCTCCCGTAACATCAAATACATTATCTTGGGAAAGTCCCTTTGTGTCGCCAGGAGGAAGACTTGAAACACTAGTCATTGTAGAAGACTTAAATACCTTACCATCATAATTTCTAGTCACTTCAAATGTTGGATTACCCATACCGTCAAAACTACCCATCCGCATAGAATAGTCACTGGCAGTTAACTTAGATACATCGTAAAAAGACATTGCACCACTTGAAGATGTCGCGGAATTTTCGGTGCTAATTTTCACAGATCCAGAGTTCATTTTGTTAAATAAATCCATACCCATTTGACCATTTAGATCAAGGCCTGATCTTTGTTGATCATTCATTGTATTAGCAAACACAGTCGCCAATCGACCCATTTGATTACGCGCTGGTGCCAAAATATTGTTACGATATTCAAGTATTCCCGATAACTGGCCACCATTAACTTTATCTGTGATGTCTACCCGAAAATTATTTCCTGATTCCAATAAAATCTTTGGTTTATTTGGATCCTCTGAACCATGCTGGACACTCATCGTTCCCGCACTAAATCCTATAACCAAAGGTTGTCCCTGCCCGACAAAAACGCTGTAATCGCCCTTTGCATTAGTCACTACATTGATGCCTATTAAACTAGACAACTCTTGAACAAGGCGATCACGCTCATCAAGTGCCTCAAATCCACTCTGACCTTCGCTTTTCGGGGAAGCGATTTGTGCGTTTAAATGAGCAATACCATTTGCGAGTTCATTAATGCCGTGCATTACGTTTTTTATTTCAGAAAAAACAACCTCATTTTGATTACTTATTTGGTCATCAATATTGTTAAATTTTTCAGCCATATTAACTGATTGGGATAAAAATAACTGGCGAGAAGAAACCGACATTGGATCGCTAGAAACCATGTTGGCAGCCTTAAAAAAATCGTCAATTCGAGTCGAAATGTTATTACTACTAGACCCCATGATCATATCAAGATCGCCAATCTTATCAGCCATGGCCTGGTCCATGGATAGAGCCGATTGATCCTTCCATAACTGCGTCACCATAAAATTGCTTGTCATGCGTTTAACATCGACTTTAACACCTGACAAGGCTGTCCCTTGCTCAGACATAGATGTTACTTTTCGGCTGTATCCTTCGCTATTTACGTTAGCGATGTTGCTACCAACATTTGCTAAGGCTCTTTGATTAGCATTAAGGGCATTTGAGCCTAAGGTCAACAAAGACATTTTTATATTACCTCACATTTAAATGGCTTTTTTGCCAATTTTAATTTTTATTAATTAATATTATATACAAAAATAAATAAATTTAAAGTAAACTTTAATTAATTCTAATTTTTAAAAACAGTATTTCTATTGAAAATATCTTGAATCTTTGATGCATAAAGTGGATCAGTTGCATAACCTGCCTTTTGCAGTTCTTCCAAATACTTAACAGGATTATCCGTTACACTGACAGCATCACTGTAGCGAGAGTTAGTTGTAATCAATTTTACATAATCATCAAAACTATCTTCAAAGTTATCATAGGCTCTAAAGTCGTCTGTAATTTTAAGTTTTACTCCATCATGATATTCATGTGTGGTGATAGAAACCTTATCACCCTTCCAATTGTTTGCCTTAATGTTGAACAAGTTTTTACTGTTTACACCATCTTCGCCTTTGGAAATAAACTTACCCCATCCAGTCTCTAGTGCCGCCTGGGAAATAAGGACTCGAGGATCTATATCTATCTTTTTAGCCGCTTTTCTTGCCAATGGTAGCAATTTTTCTACAAAATCACGTGGCGAATCAAAGTCGCCTAATTCTGCTTCAGTATTCACTTCTGGCGCCACTTTAGTTTCAGAAATTTGTTTTACTAGAGCATCAACAGCCCTGTAAGAGTTAGAGGATACGCGTCTAGCTGCCATATCAAAAATAAGTTTTTCTTCTTTCTTTTCCACATTTACTTGATAGGCATGCGTTTCATTGGGCATTTTCATTTGTGTAGGTGTCAATAACTGCTTGTGACCGCTGAGCTGTTTTACAATTAAATCAGTCAAACCCAAGCTAGACTTAGCATTTGATAAGTTTGACGTGATTTGCTCGTCATACATTCCTTGATAGAATTTCACATCCGAAGAAGACAATGGGCTGTCCTCTGATGCAAAAGATTCATTTGCAGACCTCATGTTTTTCAGCAACATATCCAAATAGATTTGCTCAAACTGCTTTGCTACTTCAACTAGTGCTGCCCCTTTATCTTGAATCGCTTTCGTCTTTAAACCTCTTAGCGAATTAAAATCCGCATAGGAGGCATTACTGTCCATTGTGCGAGATGGAGTCACTAACATTATATCACCACCAATTCGGCTTTTAAGGCGCCCGCTTGCTTTAATGCTTCAAGTATTGCCATCAAATCACCAGGGGCGGCGCCAACTTGATTAACGGAATCAACAATATCGCGGAGTGTCGCACCTGGCTTGAATTGGAACATTCGACCTGAGTTCTCATCCACTTCAATGCCCGTTCTGGGTGTAACCACCGTTTCACCGCCTGCTAAAGCGTTTGGTTGATTGACATCAAAATATTCTTGAATGCTTACTGAAATACCACCATGGGTTATCGCTACTGGAGACACTATTACATTTTCACCGATAATAATGGTACCTGTACGCGAATTGATAATCACCCTAGCCACCTCTTTGCCTGGCTCTACCTGAATCTTCTCCAACACAGACAGGAAGGTTACGCGTTGATTGCTATCTGTAGGCGCCACAACAGCGATAGAGGTTGAATCCAACGCTTTAGCACTCTCTGGCCCTAGGAAGTCATTAATGGCTTCAGCGACGTGCCTGGCGGTTGTGAAGTCAGGGCTATTTAGGTTAAAGACAAGTTCCTTCTGGTTCATAAAGTCACTTGGTGCCGCTAATTCTACACTGGCTCCATTTGGAATACGTCCGACACTAGAGACATTGAATGAAATACGTGAACCATCATTACCATCCGCTCCAAAACCAGACACCACTAGGTTCCCTTGAGCCACAGCATAAATCACACCGTCTACCCCTTTCATTGTAGACATCATCAGACTACCGCCTCGAAGGCTCTTTGCATCACCGATAGCGCTTACAGTAACATCTATTTTTTGTCCAGGCTTCGCAAATGGTGGTAATTCTGCATGAAGCGCAACAGCAGCAATGTTCTTAGATTTTGGATCAATATTGTCTGGAATAGCCACTCCAAAATTGTTCAACATGTTCCTAAATGTGGTGGATGTAAATTTTGTTTTATCACCCGTACCACCTAAACCAACAACTAGACCGTAGCCTATAAGCTGGTTTGTCCTTACCCCCTGTACAGAAGCAATATCTTTTAGCCTTTCGGCAGTAGAATTTTGAGCGATAAAAGGCATTAACATCACGAGCACTAATAAAAAAGATTTTTTTAACATATTTTTATCCCTAATTAAAATGGAAACAATGAACTAATAAAGAATTTTGCAGCCCAGCCGATTGAATTAGTATCTTGTAGGGCGCCTCGACCACTGTATTTAATTCGGGCATCAGCAATCTTTACCGAGCTCACTACGTTACTAGAGTCAACATCTGATTCACGTATTAAACCACTAATGCGAATATATTCATCGCCTTGATTCAGCGTTAGCCATTTTTCCCCTTGGATATAGAGTATCCCATTGGGGCGAACTTCGTGCACCACTACTGTAATGCTACCCTGTAGACTATTTTTCATGGCAGAAGATCCTGATCCAGAAAAGCTGTTAGAACTATTAATATTAGCTTCCATAGGGACACCAAGCACCTTGCTATCAGTACCAAACCAGGTACCGCCATCTACGCCTGTCGCATTTGACTTATCTAAAGCCGTTGAATTACTTTTTGAGCTAGCTGTTTTTTCATCCAGACGGACGGTAATAATATCACCCACTCGATGTGCACGTTTATCTCCATAAAGATCAACTATAGTGGATTGATTAAAAATCGATGCATAAGTGTTTTTTTCAACAATTTTAACGGGAATTGCTCTTGGTGGAATGAACGCCTCTTCATTCGGTTTTGGTGGCTTTGAAACACAACCAGTCAGCAAGGTTGCTCCTGCTAGTGGGATGATTACAGATAATAACTTCCTGTACATATCTATACTCCTAAAAATTAAAGTTGTTGTGTAATAAATGACAACATTTGGTCTGCAGTAGAAATCACCTTTGAATTCATTTCATAGGCTCTTTGCGTAGTGATCATATCTACAAGTTCTTCTACAGCATTCACGTTAGATCCTTCCAGCATCCCTTGCTTTAAGATACCTGTACTGTCCTCACCAGGAATAGAAACCACGGCAGCGCCACTGGCAGCTGTCTCTAAGAATAAATTCTGACCAATGGCCATCAACCCTTGTGGGTTGGTGAAATCAGCCAGTTCAAGGGTTCCCAGGCCAACGGGTTCGGGCTCCTGTGATACTATAGCAGTCACCGTACCATCATTACCGATCGTTACACTAGTAACGTTTGCTGGCATCACAATCTCTGGCTCCAGAGGATAACCTTCAGAAGTCACTATGCGACCATCTGCATCAGTACTGAATTCACCATTACGTGTGTACGCAGTCTGACCGTCAGGCTTTAAAATTTGAAAAAAACCACGACCATTGATCGCAAGATCAAAAGTTTGCTCTGTAATTTGTAGATCACCCTCAGTAAACATCTTTTGAGTACCTACAGCACGAACGCCACTACCAATTTGCAAACCTGATGGAAGCACACTATCTTGAGAAGAGTTCGCTCCAGGTTGACGACGAGTCTGATATAATAGATCCTCAAATACAGCTCGATCTTTCTTAAATCCAACGGTAGAGGCGTTTGCCAAGTTGTTTGAAATGACTTTCAAATTTAAGTCTTGGGCTGATAATCCCGTTTTTGCAACGTGTAAAGCACCGTGCATAATTTAACTCCTTAATTTAACTTAATTTTAAAATACTTTGTGCTGCAGAAGAGTTTTCTTCGGCATTTTTCATCATTTTGATCTGCATTTCAAAACTCTTTGAAAGGCTAATCATTGATGTTAATTCCCCTACAGCATTAACGTTGCTTGACTCTAAAAACCCTGATCGCACTTGTACCGTTAGGTCCTGTGCCACAGGTAAGCCATCGTTGGTTCTCATCTTTCCATCTGTATCTTTAAAAAAGGTGTTTTTTTCTAAATTAACTAATTTTATTTGATCAACCACGGAGGGCTCGGTGGCAGGATCGCCAATCGCGTAAACTGTAATCGTGCCGTCTTGTGCAATATTAACTGAACTTGAAGGCGGAAGAACAATAGGCGCACCAGATGCGCCCATTACTGGGTTTCCCTGGTTAGTAACCAAGTCTCCCGAGCTAAGTAACTGAAGACTACCATTTCTTGTGTATTTTTCACTTCCCTTATCATCCACAACCGCGATCCAGCCATTGCCGTCAATACCAATATCCAAGGGTCGCTGTGTAGCGTACAAAGTGGCAGAATCAACATTGGTTCCTGGGCTTTCAGCCATCGAGAATACGCGTGTATGATGCATTCCATCACCTACAGCACGCATTGATCTAGCTTGTTCGAAATCAGCTTTAAAACCAGTTGTACTTGCATTCGCAAGATTGTTAGCACGCACTTGCTGTGCGCGCATATTTTCACTTGCCCCCGTCATGGCGACATATAAAAGCTTATCCATAATTAATACCCTTTAAAGCTGCAACATGGTTTGCGTAATTGTATTAATGGTTTCCAGGGTTTTTGAGTTCGCTTGGAAATTACGCTGCCCCTGTATTAAATCCACCAGCTCATTAGATAGATCCACATTAGACTGTTCAAGAGCGGCTGACTGTACACTTCCGTTTAATGCAGTTAATGGTGGGTTTTTAATTGCTTCACCTGAACCTTGTGTCGCAATCCATTCCGTATTTCCTGCAGATTTCAATCCACCCTGGTTTGTGAAATTAGCAATAACTATCCTTCCAATTGACGTTTTTACACCATTACTAAATGAGGCGGTCATCTCGCCTGTATTTGAGAATCCTACGCCTGATAAATCGCCTTTTGTTCGACCATCTTGTTCAACTCTCTTTATAATAGAAGAGGATGCGTATTGGCTAGATCCCGTTAAATCTAACTGTATACCGCGCATTGTGTCTACATCATCAGCAAGAATAGCATCAGTTGGGTTTTCTGGATTGGTACCTAAAATAGTAATTAGTGGCGCTTTACCTGTCGGTGAAGTAAATTCACCATTTACGGATTTAAGTGCACCCGTTGTCACGTTGAAGTTGACCATAATCGGGCCTTGTTCTGTGAAGGTCGTGGACGATGAACCTGGATCTATTTTTTTACCCATATCCAATTGCGAGGTATCATCCAAGAAAGAATACATTCTATATGCAGCGAGGTAGGAGTTGTCTCCATTACTTTTTTCAAATACATCTGGATTACCATCAGCGTCGGCATCCGTAAATATACCACCAGCGAGCTCTTGCACGTCAACGCTACCTAGCACTTCACCTGCCTCAGCTTTCCATGTCACATCAACACCGAAGTTTGGAATTGCTGTAAACCTAACCGACTCAATGCTGGGGTTTTCAGACATTATTTTTGCTTCATTGGCGTTGATGGTTTCACCTGCCTGCTCAATAGTTGATGAGGGTGGAAATACAATTCTCACACCCGCAATCATAATAGTGGCACTTGAACCCAGTTGATCAGCTCCCACACCCGATGTAAAAAGCGCAGGATCCAAACTAAACTGTTGCACTTCATTCACTGGGCGCTCAATGCTATCACCGACCAGAATATTGTTACGAGCCGCACCTGTGTGATTTACTAGGATTTCTCCGTTTTGACTGAATTCAGCGTATAATTCAAAATTAACTGTATCATTGGTAAAGTCGTAATTAACTGATTCAGGGTCGATTCTCGGGTCATGATTCGCCAAGACAGCCTTTGATGCTGCATCAAGAAAAGTCCGATTGCCACTAAATGTTGTTGGATCGAATTGTAACGTACCAGGGCCTGGCGTTGCATTAAACTGCAATCCTGAGAGCTCCATTAATTCACCTGTGTAGGTGGCTGGCGCGGTCATAAGCGGTGCAGCAGTTACACCGTTTAAAGCATCAAAATTAAAGACTTCTCTAACGGGACGCTGCTCCACAAAGTAAGAGCGCACTGTATGCTCTTCTCCCGAGCTACTGAAGGTACCCACAGTGGTGGAGTATGTGTACGAATTGGCGTCACTTTTAGAAAAATCACGTATCAAGTCTTTGGCATCTAATGAGGCATCGATATTAAAGGCTAAATCCAGAATTTCAGTCGCCTTAGGTGGGTTCTCACGATCGAGCACCTGCAAGTTTTGAATAGCTAACTGGTTACCCAAAGGATCCATACCATAACCTCGCAAAAACTTGCCCGATTTAGTCACTACGTTCCCTTGTGTGTCCAGCTCGAAAGCACCTGCACGAGTGTAATACTCCGCACCCTCCCGATCAGCCACCTGGAAGAATCCATTACCGTTAATCGCAAGATCTAGATTGTTGTTAGTGTATTGAAGTGTGCCTCCACTAAAGTCTTGCGCAATATCAGCAACGGCGACACCAGAACCAACAGTGTTGGTCGAACCTGAGCCTATTACTGATTTGGTGTATAGCTCTGCAAATTCAGTTCTGTATGTTTTAAAGCCCACGGTTGAACTGTTTGCTATATTATTACCTGTCACGCTCAACATTGTTGCTGCTGCTTTTATGCCAGTTATAGCTGTGTTAAATGTTGCCATTTTATGTAACTCCTATTTTAGCCTATTTGGCGAACATCTTTTAGATTAAAAGAGCCTGCCGTTGTGTTAATTGTTAGTCCAATACCATTTTGCCCCAACGTTACGCTGCTAACTTCAGCACCCACGAAAAGAGGCAAGGCCTCTTCTTGCTCACCGTTTACGGACCTTACATTAAGCGTGTAAGTACCCTCTGGTAATTCCTTACCAGAGAAGCTTAATGGATGACTGCCAGAAGGCAGCGTGCCCATATTTAGGTTGCTAACAACGGAACCATTGGAATCAATGACCTCGACCATGACATTACTTGTCGCATTATCGAGCTCTATCATCGCACGTCCATCAACATCTGCTGTTACATAAACTTGATCACCTTGCGTGAAAGCGGTTTTACCGATCATCGCAGAAGCTTGTAACGAATTCTGACTCATCATCAGAGACGTTTCCATATTTTCTACTGCAAGTGAAACTTTGTTTATGCCTTCAACCTGACTCATTGCTGCAATTTGCTGCATAAAGCCATCGGTGTCAGCTGGATTTGTTGGATCTTGATTTTGAAGTTGAGCAATCATCAACTTCATGAACATTTCACTGTCCTCTGTAGCCTGATTTTTTACTTCTTTTGTGTTATTTGAATTATTAATTGTCTCAAAAACATTTAAAGAAGCTGGATTAATGTTTGCCATTTATTATTTCCTCCTTAATTTCCCAAAGTGAGTGTCTTTTGCAGCATTTGTTTCGCGGTATTCATAATTTCAGTATTAATCTGGAAAGATCGAGACGCTGAAATCATGTCCGCCATTTCTTCTACAATATTCACATTTGGGTAAAATATGTAACCTTCGTCATTTGCCATCGGGTGATTTGGTTCGTAAACCATTCTCAGTGGCGCATCACTTTTTACAATTTCCGTAACCGATACACCTTGACCTGCCATTATAGCTGGGTCACGACGCCTCACTTGATCTGGCGTGGGTACATTAACCTTAAAAATAGGCTTCAGCGCTTTGTAAGTTTCTCCTTCACTTGAACTAACGCTTTGAGCATTCGCCATGTTACTTGATACAGTATTCAAACGAATACTTTGAGCAGACATAGCTGAACCTGCTATATCAAAAACATTACTTAAAGACATTTTTATTCTCCTTTTATTGCCTTTGCGAGACCCTTGAAACTACTATTTAAAATCTGGAATGAACCTTGAAACCGAATAGAGTTGTCAGTATACCGCGCCATTTCTTGCTGCAGATCAACGGTATTACCATCAATAGATGGCTGTATCGCTTCTCTGTATACCAATGCCTGACTATGATCTGGCATTAATAAATTTGTTTGATGCCCTGCGTGTGTGCTGCTTTGCTTCAGTTGCATCGAGCTTTGGGCACCTGATAGAGCAGCACTAAAATCAATATCACGTGCCTTATAATTGGGCGTGTCTGCATTAGCAATGTTGTTCGCTAAAATTTCAGCCCTTTGTGTCCTTAATATTAATGCATCTTCATTGATGCCCAGTGCTGAATCAAAATTAATTGGCATTCACTTGTCCTAATTTTTTATTTTATAATCACTATTAAACAATAATACTTATCCAAATCATTGAAATCAAATAAAAATAATTTTTTTTTAAGTAATCGTTACTACAATTTAGCTTCATAGCCCTTTTTTCCTTTATTATAAATATAAATTTACTTTACTAAATATTTACCACCTGTATAATCTACAAAAAAGGATTTTAATATGTTAAAAATTTTTAAAAAAGCTTTTCTAATTGCTTTTCCCATACTGATTTCACTTTTAGCATCAGCTAAAAACCCAACTCAAGCTCAGATAAGGGGTGATATTAACCAAAAAATATCTGAAACCATTTACGACCAATATAAAAAAAATTGGCCAAAAAGTGAAATTGAACTCAATATTGGTCAAATAAACCCTGCCATCAAACTAAAAGGATGCAGGAATATAGTCGCAATACTTCCTTTAACCCATGAAAATCGTTTCACGGTTAAGGTTAAATGCCTTCTCACTATCAACGAAGAAGACGCTAAATGGGTATTGAACGTTAATACGCGAGTCACTCAAAATCACCCCGTTATTGTTTCCAATAAAATGATCAGCAAAGGCACGCTAATCAGCAAAGAGCACGTAAGTGTTCAAATGAGAGACATCACCAGAGCGAAGGGGCGTTTTTTTACTGAACATCAAGATGTTGTCGGCAGCTACACAAGACGCAACATCAAAAACAATGCATTATTGAACTCTCATCATATTATTACTCCCAAGGATATCTCCAAAAATGATTTAATAAATATTGTTTCTGGATCAGAAATTTATAAAATAAAAACGATGGGTAAGGCCTTAGATTCTGGAAATATTGGTGAGCAAATAAAGGTTATGAACATTAAAAGTGAAAAAATAATATATTGTGTTATTATTGATTCTAATACAGTTAAACCAATTTAAAGGAACTATAGTGCAAAAAATAGATATATACAAAAAAATAAGTGGATCCATTAAATCAAATATTATTGTTTTGGAAAAGCTTTTAGAAAAAATTCACAAAGAACAGCGTTCTATTGAGCGCCAAGACTTAGAATCACTAGAGCTCTTCACAAAGGAAAAGAGCCTAGCACTTGCAGAAACTCAAACGGAATTTAACCAGCGGATAGATTTATTTCAAGCGTTAAAAATACCTAAAAATGAAAAAGGATTTTTAAGTTTTATTAAACAATTATCTGGACCGCAAGAGAACAGAATTAAAGAAGAGTGGGGTAAATTAAATAGACTTATGAATGAAACTCAAGAAGCAACCCTGTTAAATCAGAAAATTATTCATAAAAGTAAAGAAAATAACGCAAAAATTATTGATATCCTTAAAGGTAAGCGACCTGATGATAATTTGTACAGTAACAAAGGTGAAAGAAAAAATATCCCTTACCAGACTTCCTTAATTAAAGCCTAATAATTCAGGGAATCGATTCACTAACAAATCCTTTAATCCCTTTAATGATATTCAATGGATTGGATTCCCATACGCCCGTCTTTTGCTCTTTTGCGAATGACTCGCTATCAATATATTCATCATTTTGCCACTGGTTAAATTCATCGCTATTGTATTTTGCCATGCCCAAGCGCAGCAATTCTGCCGCTATATCTAAGCCATCTACTACGAATGAACATTGTAACAACTCACCATATACAGGATCGATCTTTCGACCATAACACAAGAAAGTAATATCCTGCTGGTAGTATTCCCCTACCAAATCAAATGCCTTCTCATTTAAAACATCCAACATACCAGCATCACGTGTATTCAATGCATTAACACTTCCCATCTGAACGAATATTGTTTGGTTTTTATTGCTAACATGTCTCTCCGCTGCGTGTTCCGACAGCTCTTCAAAGAGAGAGTAATCATACACCCCAAGGTGGGCCAAATCCGAATCCAATGGAAAATATAAAGCCTTACCAACAACAAAAGGCACATCATCGCTTACTCCATCCAAATAAGATGATGCATTTACTGTAGATGAAGCCAATAAGGATAAACAAATAATTGAGTAAAGATTTTTTATTTTTATCATATAATTTAGTGTATGTTTTGTATTTTGAATTTACTTAATATGCTATAATAGCATTGTTATATTAATTAATTAAGACATTAAATTATAAAATGATTAAATTAAACGGCTGCTTCTCAAAAGAAATTTTTAAAAACGGTCACTTCTCAATTTTTACTTTTAACGTAGAAGAAAGCAGTGATAAAAATATCAAAGAAAATAGTAGCATCAAGATCAAGCTTAACGATAATATCGATATATTTCCTGGGCAAGATCTGACGATCACATGTTATGCTGATACAAGCAGTAAATATGGTGATCAATACATTTCAAAGTCGATTATTTTGGAAGAATCTTCTAAAAACACCAATAACCTTCACTTACTTAATACTTTTAAAAACAAAGATCGCCACCTAGTAAAAATACTTATTGAAAAACTTGACGAAAAAGCCTTTACTGATACAGATGCACTCCATAACGCCATTTCCGAACTCGATGTATCAGGTCATATAAAAAACGCCTTAAAACGAACGTTTAGCAAAACTAGCCTATTATTTAATAAAGCACCGTTTATTTTTGATGGTAGTAACAATAAAGCAAAGATCAATATTGTGAATAAGCTACTTGATAAATACGGTTCTGAATTACTAGTTAAAGTCATTAATACTAATCCATATATTTTAGTATCTGTTGAGGGGATCACCTTCCATCGTATCGATGAAATAATTCAACGTGGATCCCTACAGATCAATAAATCAGCTCGTACTAAAGCGTTCATTGATTATGTTTTAGTTGAAGAGGAAAAAAAGGGGCACACCTGTGTTCCATTGAGCCGTTTTGAAAAGCTTGCTGAAGCTCAACTTAAAGTGGGCACTGACGATATTAAGCGCATATTAGAAAGTTACAGTGCGAATCAATACCTACACCTAGACTCCCACATGAGTAACGGTAAAATGGTGATCTCTAGCCAAAGCAAGAAGAATGGCCTAAATATTGTAAAAAACCTATCGCGATTAACCACTAATAAGAGCCACTTTAACCATGCTACCCCACTTTTATCACATAATAATCTAAACGAAGGCCAAAAAAATGCTGTTCGTCAATTAATTAAAACAAAGGTTGGCATTTTAACTGGTGGCCCTGGAACTGGTAAGACTCACACCCTTCGTGCCCTTATTTCTGACCTCAAAAAATTGAAAAAGGACGCCAAGTTCTTATTGTGCGCCCCAACAGGTAAAGCTGCGGTCCGAATGGAAGAGTCCACTGGCATGAAAGCATCTACAATACATGGCACATTAGGCTGCGTTGACGGTGTTAATTTTAATCACAATGCTGGCAACCCGATTAATGCCGACGTTGTACTTGTTGATGAATCCTCAATGATTGGTGAACAGATGGCATCCAGGTTGTTGGACGCCATTCCTGATCATGCCAAAATTATCTTTATCGGTGACCAAGAGCAACTGCCTGCGGTTGAAGGTGGCAATTTTCTGTCTGACTTAATACGTTCTAATCGAATTCCTTCAGCTAACCTAACTGAGGTAATGCGGCAAAAATCCAAAGATGGTCGCACGTCTGATATTATTACCGTGTCTAAACGAATCATGGACACCGTTGATAACAAAAACATCAGACTTCAAGACCTTAAGAAAAATGAAGTGATTTGGATTGGAACTCCAAAAAATGATAAAAACTTTAAAGAGAAAGCAGAAATAACCAACAACACCATTGAACGTGCCGTTGATCGCTTACTCTCTATGCAAGACGTTACACCTGATGATATTCAAATTTTGACACCAAGAAAAGCAACACTCTCTGGTGTAGATAACCTAAATCAGTTACTTAGATATAAATTAAATCCTGGGTCCCAGGATTCAAAATATCAAATAGAGCGTTTTGGAAAAGTCTTTAATCCTAATGATCGTGTAATATTTACTCGCAATAACAATAAGCTAGGCGTGAGCAATGGTGACGTTGGCACAATAAAGTTTATAGACAAAATGACCAACAAGGTTAAGATTCAGCTTCAGCGAAGCTCAGACAATGAAGCTATTGAAATCAATACTTCTGATTTGGATATCTTAGACATTGCTTACGCCAAAACTGTTCACAAATCACAGGGCTCTGAATACCCATACGTGATAATGACGATTGCGGAAGAGCACCAGGGCATGCTTAATCCTTCATCTATTTACACGGGCATTACCCGTGCCACAAAGAAGTGCATTATGATTGGCGAGCCACAAGCCTTTTTTCAATCTTTTAAAAACGATAAGCAATTCGAGCGTTCCACAAACTTGGCTACAATGATTTCCAAAGAATTATCCAATCGAGAGCCAACTCCTAATATATAGCATTCCGCCAGCTTATAGTTATTTATAGCTGGCGGGTTCATAGAAAAAAATAGCAATGGCTACATCATTAACCAGTTGATTACAGAAACAACGACACCTACACCAATGGCTATTATAGCCTGCATTTTGCACTTACGGATAATCCTCTTTAAAGTCTTAATTAACTTTTGTTGTTTTGACAATTTTTTCTCAATCTTTAACCTTATTAAAGTAAGGTTATCTATTTCCTCTGTCATCTCAAACTGACTACCCGTCAACAACTCATGTTTGAATTTTAATTGATTATACTTTTCCTTAGCCGTATCAAGGTAGGTAAAGTATTTTTTCAACTGGCCCTCTAACACCGTAATTCGCTCGAGAGACTGGTGATTAAGGCGTTTTTCCATATTTTTTATCTGATTTTCCTGTTTCTTGAAAAGAGATTCACTTGTGGCCAAGCGACCCTCATAGTCTTCAGATGCTTTTTTCAATTTGACTTCAAATTCTTTATTTTGCTTTACATGGTCTTCTTCAATTTTTATTAATGATTCTGTGCCTGAGTTAGCTTTCTCTTGAATTTTTTTATCAAAAATTGATTTTTCTTCCTTGTGATTTTTTACTAATCCGTCGATGGTTTTTTTATATTCTAAGCGAATTAGGCCCATTTCTATTGAATGGTCTTTATCTTTTTTCTCAATTTCCTCGTTAAATTTAAGTTTTATAAGATTATTTTTGTCAGAGTAATCAAGGTGTATTTTATTCACAGACTCGTTATGAGCTTCTTCTCCACTTTGAAATTTTTCTAAAATTTTCGAAAATTGTAATTGATGAACCTTATCGACCTCTTCATGAATCTTATCGACTTCAAATTGATTCTCGTGAATGTCTTTAATTTCACTCTTCAAGACACTAATACTATTCTGATGCGCAGATTGTTCATCTGACCGCTTTTGGTTAATCGAAGCAATCTCTTTCTTGTGATTTCCACTCTCATTTTCTTGGTTATTTTTATATTCTATCTCAATATCCCTAAGATCATTCTGGAAAATTACTTCTTGACGCTTTTTTTCACTACTTATTTTTTTTATTTTTGATTCAGTTTGTTCAATGTCATTTTTCAATTGACCCATCAATATGTTGTTTTGTTTTTTCTCTTCTTCGTATTCATCTATTTTTGAGGCAAGCGCCGTTAAATCTAATTTAAGAGCACCAATTTGCGCCTCGAACTTTTCTATACTATTTGCATAGTTAGCATTTTCAACTTTAAGTTCTTGGTATTTGTGGACTTCAATGTAGTTACCTGTCTCATACTTCCCTTTAAGGCTTGTAATTTCCTCTGTCAGCTGATTAATCCTTAAATTGAAGTCATCACTAACCTTTTGTATTTTAAGCTCGTGCGCCGCCTGTAGCTCTTCTATGCGGCATTCATATTCTTTACGCAATTCAGATATTTGAGCGGCGTGGTCTTTTTTAAGAATTTCTATTTCATCTCTTGATTGGTCCCTAATAATTTGCTTTTCAGCTTCAGACTCAATTTTTAACGACTTAATTTTTTCTTCTGCTTCCAAATTAAGTCGACTTTCCTGATCAGATAGCTGCTTAATATGGTCTTCTTTCATTTCCGCCATCTTACCATTTAAAGCGCCAACTTCATTTTTGTGCTGTATTGACGATGCCCTTTCGTAATTAATGTCGATCAGTAAGTTGTTTACGCGACTTGCCAAAACTTTTAATTCGGTTCTGTTTCTATTTTTCCCAAGCTCAACCGATTTTGTTTTTACATCATTTAAAGCACGCGAAAAATCGTTAGCACTAGATGGCTTTCGACCTAATTCTTTAACCACCATGTTGTAATCACGAATTAGCGTTTTAGCGTCGTCAGCACTGACGCCAATCTCTTTATTAATGCGAAATGCCATGGCGCTTTCAACCCAATTATCCCAATCCATGTTCATGCCGTAATCATCAATAGAACTACACACAAAATTTCTTAGCGTTTTATGACCAAGATTATTGGCTGATGATGTTTTAGGTAGCTTAAAATCAGGTGAATCAAGACGATCAAAAACTGATACTCCCGATAAGGAGAGAGTTTCTTGTACCACTCTATCCCAGGTTAGGTATTTATTATTGATTAATGATTCATAATTTTTTTCATGGTTTGTAGGGATTTGGGGCTTATCCACTAACATTGATTCCATTGCCATTGAACATTTTCCTTTTTTTATTATTAATTTATTATTAATTTATTATTAATTTATTATTAAATAATATTATATAATAATAAAGGATTATTCAATTAAAACTGAGAATTAATTATTAATTATATTTTATTACACCATTAACTTTCTTGACTTTTTCCGCACAAATTGATATTATCAGGTATGTAAATTGAGGCGTTATATGAAAGCTATAAACACACCATTAAAAGTATTAAAAAGTATTTACGGATTTGATAGTTTTCGCCCTCTTCAGGAAGAAGTAATTGACAGTATTTTGTCACAAAAAGATACTGTGGCAATTTTTAAAACTAGTGGTGGTAAATCACTTTGTTACCAGGTTCCTGCACAATGTGTTGAAGGCACAGCTATTGTTGTTAGCCCACTTATTTCCCTAATGAAGGATCAGGTGGATACTTTAAACGCTCTAAATGTTCCATCCGCCTATGTAAACTCAACTCAAACATCTGAAGAGCGCAACAATATTCTTAATCGCTTTGAGAAAGGTGAATATAAACTATTTTACGTTTCTCCAGAACGTTTGTCAGAACATTTTTTTTCCATTTCAAGTAATGTAAACATCTCCTTTGTCGCTATTGATGAAGCGCATTGTGTATCCATTTATGGCAAAGACTTCCGCCCATCTTACACAAAAATAGGGCAATTTTTTGATTTAATGGGCAAGGAAAAAGACAAAAGAATCCCTCGGATTGCACTCACTGCCACCGCACCTGTTGATGTTCGTAAAGATATAATGAACTTATTAGGCATGAAAGATACCGTTGAGTTTCTAGGTTCTTTTGAGCGCGACAATATTGACTTTATTGTGCGTCGAACAGAAAACAAATCTGAATCTATTGAAGAAATTATTCGCCACTATTCATCTGATCCTATGATTGTATACTGCGCCACCGTAAAAGCGGTCGACGCTTTATACAACGGTTTAAATAGTGATGGCTTTGAAGTGACCCGCTATCATGGTCGCCTACCTCCAGAAGAAAAGAAAACCAACCAAGAGGCTTTTTTAGAAAGTCGCATCAATGTGATGATTGCCACTTGTGCATTTGGTATGGGGGTGGATAAATCTGATGTTCGCACAGTGGTCCATTATCAACTCCCTGGTAACTTAGAGGCATACTACCAAGAAGCAGGCCGTGCAGGCCGTGATGGAAAACAATCTCGTGCAATTTTGCTATATAGTAAAAATGACCGATCCATTCAAGATTTCTTTATTTCATCAAGCTACCCTTCAGAAAGCGAAATTTACGAAGTCATGAACTTTATTTATGCGCTACCCAGTCAATTAATGCCGCTGGATACTGATATCGAAACCCTTTCAAACTGGTGCCCAGGTGATGTTCAACCGATTAAAATGAGCTCAATATTACGCATCCTATCCGAGAAAGGCATTATTGAGACAAGCTATAACAATGAAGACTCTAATACCGTTCTCATTGAAACAGCGGACCACGTGCTGGAAGCCATTGATTTTAGTGAAATCAGCATCAGACGGCGCCTGGCAATGGAGAACTTGTCAAAAACATTGGATTACGCCACTCTAAAAAGTTGTCGTACTAAATTTGTAATAAAGCATTTCGGCCAAAAATTAAAAAAAGACTGCAATCACTGTGACAACTGCTTCAATAAGAG
>Ga0115005_10000707_pt1 | contig 25827 bp, 23 predicted proteins | sample ArcOceMetagenome_FD_87163 | JGI IMG/M metagenome (GOLD analysis project Ga0115005, IMG submission 87163) | Marine eukaryotic phytoplankton communities from Arctic Ocean - Arctic Ocean - Greenland ARC118M Metagenome | ecosystem: Environmental > Aquatic > Marine > Oceanic | place: Arctic Ocean...
AAGTACCTTCCCAGATAACGCATAAAACATCACTTCGTCTTGCCGCAGGGACAACAATGTCGCCCTTTGAGTAAGCATCGACACGAGCTGTTTCTAATACTTCCATTGTGGAAGCGTAAGATAATCCTGAAAGGAAAGGAACTGCGCTGAGTAGATTCAGGATAAACCAAGCATCTGTGCTTGATGTAGGTCGCAGCGCAACAGGTGGAGGCTCGCGGGTATATGACAATGAATTACGTTGAACCATATTCAACGACGTAGAAACACCAGAAGACGCCCGCGACGAACTGGAAATATCTGAGCCTGTAAATGAAGTGCTCAGTGGGATGTGTCTACCGGATTCGTTGAAGGTGTCATATTCGTTAGACATCCACATGGACTGGAACATTACTTCGTCATCGTATGCTATTCCTTCGAGAAGTTTTGGAACTTGTTTGGGCCTAGCTGTGGATGGTTCCTTTTCGTCCAGACGTATTGTACCGGCAGTTCCGATTGGTGCCACACGAAGTTCACATCCTTCGGGAAGCTTTTGCGTATGCACAACATAAAGACGATCTTTTATACGTTGAGGCAAAGCCATGAGGACTTCTAATGGAGTGTGGAGAGGTGGAACTCCTGCTTCATGGAGTAACAAATCAGTATTTTGCATAGGAAGATTACGCAAGTCTTCAGCTCGAGCTGCAGAAAGTATGCCCTATTCATATCGGAAAATAACTTTTGAGAACTTGATGAAATCTTCAGAATGCAAATCTAGAGTGTGCAACGACTTACCTGTTCTTGTAGCTTGCCAATCCCTTCGGGGCTATTGAAGTGATCTCCTGTGAAAACCATAGACCGCCCACGCCAATCAACGCGGAAACCTACACATGGAATTGAATGCAGAGTATAGGTGAAGTGGAAAGTTGCACCTTGGAAACGCAGAGGCATTCCAATGATTGCTGGCTTGTGCCTGTGGCTATGACGAAGCAGCGCGGGACTTAAAGCAGAAAGTGCTGCATATTTCCTGATGAAACTCTTGTAGATTGTGGGGGTTGTTATCACAACAACAGGTGCTCCTGTCAAAACCTTTTGGAATGCACCAGCGTCATGGTCAGCGTGACAATGAGTCAGAATTATACCAACAATTGTTCGAGGGCGGATTCCTTCCCTTTCAAGGGTTGCAGATGAATAAGGCGGTGGATCGATCATGACACCGCGACCATTAATCCATAGAACATATCCCGACACAGAACCACTTTTATCAAAACCATGGGAATTTCCTAGAACTGTCACTCCAAACGATGGCGGGTGAAATGTTGGCGGTGCAATATTGCGGGGGACGCTTCCCTCACTTCCAGTGCTTCGTCTTTTTAAACTATTATTATTAGAAATGATATTTCCTTCTCCCTCGTTCAACTCTCCTTCGTTCAAATCTCCCCATCCATTCACACCCATGGATGCTGATACTCTGAGATTACCTGAAAAATTGCCTTTCCCAACAATGATATTATTTTCATCAATATCGTGTAAAATGTATTCGCCGCTTCCTGGAACTTTGAAGACCTCTACGCGCTTGCAAGTTTTGTTTGCAATTTCCTCTGGGGAAGCAGCAGGAGGGTACAATACCGCCCTTTCTACTCGATCAATTAAATGTGAGAAATGAATGGACATCAAGTTTATAAATGATTGACTGATTCGGATAAAAATAAAGCCACAAATCAACTCACCACATAGTTTCACGCGAGAAAAATCAGACATCTCCGGTATATGGCTGTCATCCGCACTGTCAGTATCTTCACCGACAGGCGGCACGCCCAAGTGTTCATGCCCCCTACTTTCAACAGGACCCTCAAAGAGAGTAAAATTTAACAATGTCTCAATTTCCAATTCCTTTCCATCCGGCATGACTCTAAAGTGCTTGAGCTCCTTATAAAAGTCTGGAATGGCTTCTCGCGGAAAGTCTGGAGCAAAGTCCTCCTCTTGAAATGATATGATATTCTCTTTTCGACGAAATTGTGCAGGGCCGAGGAGAGTTTCGCCGAATACTCTTCGGATGTTCCGTTCGGCATCTTCAGAGTCAACAATTAGAGTGCATCTCTTCTTTTGTATGAAAAAGTTAAAGTAGGCGGGGAATTCGAATTCTGCAAGGTTCACTCCGAGTGCTGGTCCTAGTTCGCGACAGAAGCGCTCTACGGGTACAATGTAAAATAGAGGGACATTTATACCCATACTCATGCTATCCTTGATGGTTTCCGGCGGTATTCCAAACTGGTTGGGATTAGGAATAAGTAAAAAAAGTTAGAAGGTTATGACAATAAAATTCCAAGTGCAAAAGGATGATTTACCCGCCATGAATTGAACTGCAACCATAAAAGTGTGATTCAAAGAGAAGATATGCACATGAGTACGAGTACGAGTACACACCTGAATGCGCCCAACGGCTTCAGTGTCCATACTTAATCCGCCCCTGGGAAGCTTTGTAGATTCAAGTTCTGGAATGGTGGCATACATCTTGTAAGCTGAAAGATCTGCGGTCGTCTGATCGTTAGCATGAAGAAATCTATTAGTCCTGGAGCCAGCGTGTTGCCTCATTGTATACCCTTCCGTATTACGGCGGTTGGTAGCTGGTTGAGTGGATCCTGATGAATTTAAGGAAGATTTGAGTTGCGCGGAATACGCCTTTGATCTTTCACCTCCAATAGCACCAGGAGTACAGGGCGTTTTGGAAACGACGCAATTAGCCTGATCGGCATTGCTACCTGTGTTGTTATCAATGGCACGCTTCCCTTTGACGTTTTTCCTGAGGATTCTGATCGGAGATCGACCCCCTCTCAGACCATTTAACTTGCCCTGCTTCTTGCTACCGCCATTTGGCAGTGAATTGAGAGTTGAGACCGTATTCTGCCTGGCAGGACTCAGCGAATCGGGTAAGCCAGCTTCTGTGGGGGAATACTCCTGCTTGTCAACGTTTATGGCCTCTTTGTCAACGCTTAGAGCCCTCCGCCAGGATTTCACTGCACTGCGTATGCTTTTCTTTCCGTGGCCTTCCTCGCCTTGTTTCTTCTTCCTACGTAAGCGTTTGGGTAATAGCTTCATCTGGCAACTGGGAAGAGATATCCGTTGGTAAGAATGAGAATACTGTACTAGACTATGAAATGAAACCGAGAATGCTTGTGGGGTTGTTCTGACAAATTACACAAGTTGTTCCGGCCGGTACCTACCGTACCAGGTTTCCGTATGTACAAGCACCGTACCCAGGTGCACGAGGAAGAAGGAGGTACATATGACCACCTCAACTTTTTTTACCTTCCCCAAACGTCACATAGTGGATTTTCATTATTTAGTCTTACTATAATAAGTAACAAAAGACCCATGCAAGGACAAGGACCATGGCTTCGGTGTTATTCAATTTATTTTCCCCCGAAGAGTGAAGGAAATGCGAAAAGCTGATCAAAAATAAATATTATACAATTACGAGTACATACATTGAACATGTAACTCCACACATTTGCACATGGGATTGTGGGTGTGTTCACCGTAGAACAGTTCTTGATAAAATAAGTATCCTTTCGCTTTTCTTCACACGATTTCGTCCATCGCCATCGAGTCAGTCGGTTTTCGGAGGGGTGTCTCACTGGAGATCGCAACAGCCCTTTCTGTATAAGTAATTTTTGTCTATACTGTAGCTTGCTGTCGTGGCCAAAACGTTCGACCGATCAATCCCACTTAAATCTTTGGGCTTTTGTATCATACATACATACCGCACCGGCGTATCATACAGTATCATACGTACTACGTGTATGTACTTCTTGATTCTTGAAGCTGTCAGTGTCATCATCAAACAATCTTCAGAACTCATGTGAGAGGCAACAGGGAACAACACTACAGTACAAAACTATCTACCAGCAAATCAATAAAAATGTCGAGAACAGATGATGATCCTTCCCCACCATCTCGCAATAATCTGAAGGCGGATGCACAACTCTGCACATTACTCCACGATTTTTCCATCCGTGTCCAGCAGAGATCCGCACAACTCATAGATGCCAAGATGGAACTAGAACAAAAGCTGCGGATCACTGATCAGGCTGCGGAAAGGGTAAGGTTAAAACTCGCCCATGTAAAGGCTGAGCGACCTATTTTTTTCCAAATCACGGATGATCCATATAATAATCCTACCGCTGTTGATGTCTCATCGACAATGACGGGACATAATGTCACCGGTGTCGGAAGGAGTACAAGTAATTCAGCAGTGTCAGGCACTGGTGAAATTATAGTTGAACCTACACATACCGATACGTCTGATGAAAACGAGGAATTGATGAGGGATGAAGAATATGTCGCCATAACGGATGGCATTTCTGCTCTCAAGTATTTCCATTATCATTCCAAATCGGCTCATGAATACTATGCGTCGGATCACTATTTTGTGTTGGAGGAAGACGATGCAGAATCGCCACAATATTATGATTCTGCTGAGGCGGATGTTTTCAATCAAAGGCCTCTTCCTTTTATTATCGGTAGTAAAGATTTTATGGAGAGTCAAGATGGTGGGATTGGAAGTGAGCAGGATGCGGATAGTAATCCTTCAAATCAATGAGATGGCGTATACGTGTAGTGTAGATTTAGAATAGTTTGTCATTTAGAGTTTTATTTACATTCCAGGTATTTCAGATTGCTCATATTTCTTCTTCATCGTCAACCATGCCGACCATTTCACCAGACAAGTAGTACGTTTGGCAATTGTCGATCTTCACATTAACGAGTTTTCCACGAAGCTCGTCAATATCACCGTCACAGTAAACAATGTAGCCATGAGTTGTTCTCCCCATTACTTGTGTTGGAACCTTGACATTTCTTTCTTCAATGAGGACCTCCTCGGTCCTTCCCATCATTCTTGCCCTTCTTTCAGCTGCGTGCTGAAGGTTGAGCCTGTTAATTAGTTGAAGCCGTTCCTGCTTGACATCGTCATCGATCTGGTTCTCCCAATCTGCGGCGGGTGTGTTGGGCCGAGGAGAATATGCTGCTGTGTTTACTGAATCGAATGTCACCTCTTCCATTAACTTAAGTGTCTCCTGGAACTGCTCATCTGTTTCGCCTGGGAATCCAACAATGATATCAGCCGTGATTGCAGCGTCGGGAAGGCGGGCACGAATTCTATCGACAATTTGAAGAAACTTCTCTCTTGTATGTCCTCTTCCCATTGCAGCGAGAATTTCGTTGGAACCACTCTGCGGAGGAATGTGAAAATTTAGGCATGCAGTGTCCGTTTCTGCCACTGCATCAATGACACCTAAACTCATGTATCGTGGGTGCGATGTGACGAATCGGAGGCGTTTTAGGCCAGGGATCTCTCCTACGGTGCGTAGAAGGTCTGAGAACTTGCGCTTTGGGATCATATCTCTTCCATAGGCACTGATTTTTTTCATGAGCGTGAGCGTGAGAAATGTGCCTTTGTTCTGTGTTTGAAATGAAAAAAAATCATACGGAACCAACCAAACTTTGAACTTACTCAATATTTTGTCCAAGAAGAGTAACTTCCTTGTAACCTTGACGAACCAAATCAGTAACCTCTTCAACGATAATTTCCACTGGACGACTTTGTTCCACCCCACGAGTGGTAGGAACAATGCAATAAGTGCATCGCTCATTACATCCATAAATAACATTCACCCAAGCTGCAATAGTTGAGGAACGCCTAGGTTTGGTGGAATCCTCCATGATGTGACTAGCTTCAGTGGCAACAACTTGATTCCCGTTGGCCACGTCCTCAAGAAGATCTCCCAACCGGTTGGCATATTGAGGGCCCATTACGAGATCAACCTCGGGTGCTCGACGAAGTAAAGCTTCTCCCTCTTGTTGTGCGACACAACCAGCAACAATAATCGTCACATCTTCCCCTTCGCGTTTCCTCTTGGCATATGGACCAATGTACGAATACACCTTTTGTTCAGCATGGTCGCGAATGGAGCAAGTATTCAAAACAACCAAATCAGCTTTTCTCCCCTTCTTCTTATTCTCACCCAAGGGACGAAGGCCCAGGCTCTGAAGTTGCCCTTCCATTCGTTCCGAATCGGCAATATTCATTTGGCACCCCATGGTCTCGACTTTGTAAAAAAGATCTTGCTTGAATGCCACCCCTTCCTGTTCTGCACGGATGGCACCACCCAAAATTCCCTTGTATTCAATTTCTTCACCGTCAGCGTTCTTCTTCTTCCTCCTAAGTTTAGTTTTAGCCATTCTCCTCACATCCACCATGACATCTACAACCTGCACTAGATGGAATCCACGGTCGGACGAAGCCATAACGATGTCACCGGGTTTAGTGGTGGCCTGCAATATTTCATCCCTCGCCTGCTGGGGCAAAATGAGATCAAGATGCTCATTATCAGCATCAGGACCAACACTGACCCATCCAATTTCTCCACCTTTGTCTCTTGTTTCAGCACAATTACTAATTTGAACTGCCAAGTCGTCGAAGCTAGTCTGGGCAGAACGCAACTGTGCCAAACTCTGAGTTGCCAAATCTTTGGATGCAAATACGATATGTTTGAGACGGATTGCGGTGAGGTTATCTCTTCCTGCGCCACCAGCAACGATTTTCCGAGAGTCTACTGTGGATCCTCGCTTGGTTGGATATTTAGGCAGTGGCGTGGATACCATCTGAAGCGAAGATGATTGAGAAATTCTTCCTTCTTTGAGAACATTGTGTTTGTTGAAAGCTTTTGGTGGGGAGGAGATAAAGGCGGTGGCTGTTAGGCACAGCGAGGCCAATGCGATTGCCTTGTACATGGTGATTAGATTCGTTGAGGCAAAGGTATTGTCTGCAAATTGTAAAAGATCTTTTTGATGTGTGAATTATAAATTGTTGATGTTTTTAGAAAAAGGAGTGGTTGTTGTTTGGAGTGGTGACCAACTTCAGCTGGCGATGATGGCGCAAACAAACAAATGGCACAGACAGATTGATTTTTAAAATAGTACTAATCCAATAGGGTTAATTGATGACGTGCTTTCTTTGTTGGATTTCGCCAAGTTGAAGTGCCTCTTGGAAGCACCGAAAGACGATACGAAAGACGCAACAGACATATCTTTCAATCCAACATTATTCACCCTTTGTAGTCAGTAGACAGACCATTCAAAAGCCAACATCATGAAGACATCAATTGCATCTATCGTACTTGCATCTTTGGCAGTATCAATTCAGGGATTTGCTCCCCAGGCAACTCGTGTCTTCAGCACGAAGTTGGCTTCCAGCGTAGACGACAAAAAAGAAGTACGTGAATATTTCAACACTGAGGGATTCAGCCGTTGGAACAAGATTTACTCCGAGTCTGAGGAGGTCAACACTGTACAGCTTGATATTCGTACTGGACATGGTCAGACTATCCAGAAAATCGTTGACTGGGTTGAGGCTGATGGAAATATCAAGGGAAAGAGCGTCTGTGATTGTGGATGTGGTGTTGGAAGTCTTGCTATTCCTCTTGCTCAAATGGGTAAGTGACCAAGTGTTCTCCTTTTATTTATGTGGGAGTAGGCCTATCTTTGAACTGGTATGCTTAATATATAACTCTGCCCCGCTGATTCCACTGATTCCATTAGGAGCCAAGATTTCTGCTAGTGATATTTCTGATTCCATGGCGAATGAGGCTGGAAGAAGAGCAAAGGAGCTTGGAATCAGAAACGCCAAATTCTACACATCTGATCTTGAGTCCGTTAAAGGAAAATACAATACTGTCACCTGTGTTGATGTAGCTATCCATTATCCTTCTGAAAAAATGGGAGAGATGATTCAGCACCTCTGTGGACTTGCGGATGATCGTCTCATCATCTCTTTTGCACCCAAGACTTGGTACTATGTAGCCTTGAAGAAGGTCGGTGAGCTTTTCCCCGGACCTTCAAAGACCACAAGGGCTTACTTGCATGAGGAAGCTTTCGTAGTTGCACAATTGAAGGCTGCTGGATTTGAGCTTGCTAGAACCGAAATGACTGGCACAAACTTTTACTTCTCCCGTCTTCTCGAGGCTAAGCGTATTAAGTAAATGTATAATCATGGGTTTCTAGAAATGGAGTAGAATTGGGAATATTATATTTGCTGGTTTTAATAGGCATAATCTGCTTCTTGAGTACAAGACCGAATGTGTCATCGTTGACTTCATCCTTTTAAATTATATCTGGGTTTCCGGCTGTGAAATCGTTTGGTTGCCCCAGTGGAGAATTAGGTGCAACTGGGCTGCGAGATTGTTCCTTGCCATTCTTTCTTCTCCAGTAAAGAAACCCTCCAACGGTCAAAGCCATTATGGGAGTTGTAATTCCAAATGCAACAAGTGTTGCACTTGCTGTCTTCGGAATGTAAGGTGCTTCGCCAACTTTGTATTCACAATGGGGACCCTCCCAACCTGCTACGCAATTACATCCCTTGTGGCTGGAAAATAGAGAGAGAATGGATACTGTTGGTTAGAGACTGTGCGAAATCTTCACTCTTCATCACCCTCCTAGTAAAGGCATCTTTTCAAAAATGTGTGCAATATGTAACTTACAATGCCACTTCACCGTCTTTAGGACGCCAAATTTCTTTACACTTTCCTTGATTCACGCAGAAACTGATTCCGCCCGTATTGGCGGGGCCATGAATACAATAATCATTTGCATCGTACTCGCACCCATATCCAGCATAAAATTCCACACCATAAGTGAGGGTCGTGGTGCAATCGCAACGGGTGGTCCTTCCTTTTTGTGGTGATTTGTACCCCTCCTCAAAAGGAATACAAACTGAGCCATTGTAGCACATACTTCCTGTAAATTACGATGATGTGCAACATTGGTGAGAGCCGCGTTTTGCACATGGAAACGTTTCAATAGAGAGGGTAGGGTGTCCGTCTTTCACATTGTGTTTCTATCAATACCATTGTTTCCTTACCATCATAACACCGATCTGTTAAAGTATCATTTTCGTCAGGATCAAGCATCCTGGCGGCGACAACGGCATGCAGGATCATAAAAAAGGTAAGAAATCGCATCGTGTAGGGTTTGTATGTCAGTAGTTTCCTGTTATGATATGATAGACTCATTGTGGACTAGTACGCTGTTCATACGGTATGGTGTATGATATGTACCACTACGGGAGTACCGTATCAGAATAATGCACGTGATTCATCATTCATTCACATCCATTGGAAGGATGAAAGAGTGCGCGAAGATCAAAAATTTGAATTATTATTGAGGCAATTTCGAAATTGTGATGCAATAGCCGTTAAAAATATTACTTTTGACCCACAGACGCCAAGCTTTTATTAATATTAGCTGACACTCTGAGACTGTTCAATCAAGGGGTTCAATCACCATCGCTCATTTTCTTCTTGGGACATTGGAAACGAAAAGGATACATACATACCATCAACAAACCATCAACAAACCATCGATCATACCTTGCCATCGATAAATAATACATGATAACCGCCTATACCGCCTTTGAAACTAGATATTGAGTTCCTCCATTAATTGCACGGTGCGCGTACAAACTTGATGTCATGACGTTACGATGGCTTTTCATCATAACCGTCTGTGGTGTTGTCAGCGCATACCGAATAGAACGCTTCACGAACCTAATTACTGCAAGATATCCTTTAGAGATTTTACGTCAGCGTGATTTTGCGCTTGACCTACGGGGAGGAGATCAGGCTCCTATACTAGATGTAGACAGTGATGAAGAGAAGGTCGAAGAAAAGGTAGCTTTCGTTACGAACAAATCTGACGTCAATGGTATCAAAGAGACGCAGAGCAGCAGGCTAAGCAATGAAATTAACAAAAACTTGAGAGACCGATTTGCAGATGCATCCCTTTCACTCCAGAGACTCGTGGAACTGCAAAAGTTCAAACCAATGGCAATGAACTTTTCCAATGAAATTAAGGCAAGATATGGTGAAACTGTCTCGAAGCTTTACAAATTGAAATTAGCCTCCATAGTGAAAACTCAAAGGATTCAGGAGAAAATCAAGCAGCAGTGCGATGCTCATCTGAATTATGATACTATTTCGCAATCCATGGGAACTGCGAAAAACTGGATGAAAGAGGGTACAATTGGAGCCGTTAGTAATGATGCCACTGGTTATATCTTGCTGGCGACGTATATGCTATCCAGCTTGGGGTCGTCTCTCGGGTTTGTTAGCTTTTTATATTTTGTGAGCGTTGGCTTTGGTGCCTCCATTGGTATCATTGCTGCCTCTGCTTTGATCTTATCTAATGTGAGTAACAGACTTTCACAAATTGTGATGTTCAATCAAATGCGCTCATAAACTACAGTACACTTTCCTCGCTTGGAAAAATAAATGGCAATTTTTTTCTTTTCATTACTGACATCCCATTGAAAAATCAGTTTTATTCCAAGAATACTGTGCCACTCCCGACGAATATTCACACAGGTTTAGCACTTCTTTGGAGTCTTCGACTTATTATGTTCCTCTTACATCGCGAGTACATCAACTGGCCTCAATGGCATGATAAGTTGTCGGAGGTTGATGAGCGCGCCAATACACAATCGAGAATAACGATATGGATGACGTGCTCACTGTTCTACTCCATGATGATGGCACCGTGTATAAATAGGATGAAAGAGGCAACGATTGGGACAAACGTATCAAAATGGGGTAATGCAGGCAAAACTGGTATCTGTATGCAAGGTGGGGGGTTATTATTGGAGACAGTAGCTGACCTTCAAAAGGGTCAGTTTAAGCGCATAAGTGGAAATAGAAATAGATTCTGTAACGTGGGGGTATGGAACTTCTTTTCGCACCCGAACTATCTAGGGGAGATGGTCTTTTGGGTAGGAACATTTCTTGGCGGAGTGGCATGTAACAATACAATGTCAGATTGGTCCATTTCTATAGCAGGTCTATTATTCATACTCACAGTTATGAAGGGGGCATGTGACTCATTGGATTCTAAACACATCAAGAATTATGGCCACGATGAAGAATACTTGGGCTTTAGAAAGAAACGATGTTTTGTCGGCCCTGTTCCATCAATTCTCCAAAGAAGGAGAAAACTCTCTAATGTACAGCAATATAATCTACCCATTAAATGAACATAAATTCATTCGATATATATTGGATTACGTAGTATATGTTTGATCACGCAAAGTGCTTGAATCATTCGCTTGTCCAGAAGTTTTACTTCTTCCTGACTGAAGCACCATGAATATTAGAAAAGAATGTTATCATGGCCTTGATACCGGTCTCAAATGGAACGCTTTCCATGCTTGTTTCGTTTACCATCCAGCCAAAGGTGTGGGTCGAGGCAACGCAGCAGAAAACTCCAAAGAACATTTTCATAAAGAGCGTATGATATCCGAATGCAATTGCTGTGCCCATCATGACAATTGCATGAGCGAAATGGTTCAGAAGGACATCTTGCTTGCAGCCGGGAATCTCTGTAAACTCTGTCTTCCACCTTTTATCATTGTTTGCAAGCCTTTCATCCCATTCTGCCAGAACAGAATCCTTCCATTCGTATTCAGCCATTAGTACAGTTTTCGCATCAAACGGAACATTAGCATCAACCTTGATCTTTCGCAAGTGCATAAAAATTGAAATCGGTGATCCTGCGATACCTTGACACAAGTGGTAAATATCAGGTACTACTCTATCCGATGATACGAGCTTGCAATTCATCAATTTGCCATCCCTGACAAATGCAAGGCAGATCGAAACAAGAGGACCCCCGCTAGAAACCTGATCGAGCAGGCAGGACGTTCCTTTGTATCGTGGTGTCAACACATACTCAAACGGTTTGAAATCATTTGACTTGGCAAAATTTTGGCATTGATGCACGTATTGCATATCTTTGACTCCGTGGTCAACCACCACTCCCTCGGGGCTGAGAAAAAGCATTCTCTTCTGAGAACCTTCATGAAACTTCTTGATGCTGCCCTTGATTGTTGGTGCATCTTTGTCAATCGACCTCCAGACAAAGATGTCATCGCAAATCAACTTCCTGTACCAACCGATCAAAGGCATGAATTGGATCAACGCCTCGCATACGAAACCTACACGGCATCTTTCGCCTACCCGATTCCCAACTCCTTTCAAGTGACCAATGAACATCGCCACCATCCAATCAATGCGAGATCCATGATTTGCCAACAATAAGGAATCTCGAGATTTTGATTCGAAGATAATGTCCATATTGTTTGAATACACTCTTGTTCCGCTGTAGACCATTGGAAAGCCAAACACGATGGGCGTTGTCCAATTGATCACTGCTGAAGTCAACCTGTAGTAAAGTTCATCAGATATGATGCCAATTCTTTGACTTAAAAATAATGGGATTCCAAAGAAAGAAATATCAAACATGACAGTGATGCACAACACAGACACCATAGCGTGACAAACTATCATTACAGCTATGGTCTTGAGCAGGCCTGCATTTTCCACCAACGATGTTCGATTCCGTGGTGGTGTTGCTTTCTTCATATTCATCGATTGTTACCGGATGACTATCGAGGGGTGATTACTTGGAAGTTCAGAACTTAAAAGAATGTTTTATAAAGTCATCCAGTTTCAAAAATGAGACCTCGAGCCATCCAGTTTCAAAAATGAGACCTCGAGTTTTCTAATCATTTTGAAATAAAATCTTATTTATATAATTTAAAAAGTAGTATTATCCCAAAAGAGGTTAAGCCAAGCTACACGCCGTCGCTATCGTTTGATCCTACAAGAGTTACACACATCTACCTTCAAGGAATGCTTGTGCATCCTCGATTATTTTCTTATTTATGGAGCGCTCTACAGATGTCATGCCGTCAGAGAGGGGTTGGTCGGGCTCATGTTGCAATAACTGTCTGTTGGCTTCAAGCTTCCGAGCCCTATCTTCTATAGCTTTAAATCTTTGTGCCTCCTCCAGATCCATTTTAGCTGTAGATTCAGCCATTAACTTTGCATCAATTCTCTCCTCTTCTTCTTTCCGCAAGCGTCGCTGTTCAACCTTCTTTGCGTTTTCTGTTTTGATCCCCTCCCATTTTGTGCGTTCCTTGCTCTTCTTCTCAAGCTTCTTGTTTTCCTCCTGCAGAAGCGCCTTTGATATCTGTTGTATTTCTTTCAGATCCGAGGCCCTGGTGTCTGCAAGGTGTTTCTTTCTCCTCGCAGTGTTATCCATAATCTGATCCTGTCGCGCCCTCTTCAATAATTCAATCTTTTCTGTTTCTCGTGCAATGATGAGTTTTTGCTCATCTTCCCACTTTTTGATGATTTCATTCTGCTGACGTTGGAAATATTTATCTTCGTTCTTTTCTAATTTCGTAGCTTCCTCTTTGAGCTTGATTTGATCATTCAGAGCTTTAGCCATTTTCTTCTTCTTTAGCTCCGACATCTGATGCTTCTTTTGCTCCGCCTCTTTTATTTCGAGGATTTGAAACGTCTCGATGAGCGTCCAAGGATTCACATCAGTTTCTACATTAGCACCCTTGCTATTTGAGCACTCTTTAGGGATTTCTTTTCCTTCTTTTGGTGTCTTGTTGGATTTCAGCACCTCGACAACCGCCTCTTTTGGCCTTGCTGTTTCAGTTGTACAAGGTTTCTTCTCCAAGAAATCCGAAACGGCTTTCTCTAAATCACCAATATCGCGTAAACTAGATACCTTTACCAAAGAAGGATGTTTATCGAAGAAATTCTGGATCGCCTCAACAACTTGCTTCTTACTGAAACGTTTCTTTTGTTGACTATACTTTGCCTGGAAATAGACGTGAATGAGATAAAATGATGTCATAATTTTGAACAACTGAAAGGTCAACTCACCAGAAGTTTCTGAGATAAAGCTTCCGAAAGCCTGTTTCTATTTTCATCGAATGCTTCTCGTTCTGCCAACCGTAGCGCTTTCTCTTTCCTCTTCTCCATCTTGACCTTGATCTCAATACTTTCGAACTTTTGTGATTTTTCCCTGATTTTATCAACCAGTGAATCCAATCACTGAAACCAGCTGAAACGAAAAGATTTTTTAACCAAGATCACGATCGTTCTCGCAAAATGGTGGTCAACAGAACGAGAATCGTTTCGACGGATCCAGGTCTCCTCTCCCCCGAAGAGTTGTTATCAAAACACGAAGGGGGGAGACGGAGGACCTTGGAACAATTGATTGCAAAGCATCAAAGTTTTCCAAATGATGAAGATAATTTGCCATTACATCAACGGTGCCGCGACTGCATTCGCTGGTTTCTTGATGTGGGACGTCTTAAGATATCGGTGAGTACACGTAGTTTCCTTGGATTTCATCGTATATAGCATTGTCGCTTTGCCGGATGTTTTCCTCATCAAATCCAACTGCACGATTTTGAAACAGTATGATGATTTCATGACAATCGCCACACTCTTTGTGCTGTTTGGAGACTGGGTCAAAACCCTGTCGTTCCCACCATCTGCAGACTCAACTTTTGAATTTTGGTATAATGTTGCGTTCGTCTTATTCATAATGGAATTTTTAATGAACAGTTGGGCCAAAACTGATTTCTCAAAAGGCATATTTCAAGTAAAAGGCTACATGTTCGACTTCTTCTTTTGGCTCGATCTACTTTGTATTGTTTCAATGATTCCAGACTTGAAATGGGCCGTATCAATGTTTGGATTGGGAGAAATGGATGGGTCGGGGGTGGGTGCAAAAGCCGGCAAGGCTGGCAAAATAGGAGCAAAGACAGGACGTGTTGTCCGTATGGCTAGACTTGTCCGTTTGGTGAAGCTGTACAAAATAACTTCACAGAGAAAGAGGGAGAGAAAGTTGATGGAGGATCTTAACAAACTTGTCGAACTTGGGCAAATTCACCAACAAGATATTGAATCATATCTCGGAAAAATGACCTCTTCACAAAAGCAGAGTAAGGTTGGTGCCGAACTCTCTGATATTATCACACGAAGGGTGATAGTAGCAATGCTGCTAATGTTGCTAGTTGTCCCTTTATTATCGTATTCATCATTAATCCGTGATGAATTGAAAGCAACTGAATTTCTTCAATTGATAAATATCAATGCTGGTACGGGTGACTCCATGAATTGCGAATACCTGACCAGCGCTACATTGGAATACACACATTTTATGGATAGTATAGTGGAATCGAATGTCAGTGACCACAAATATCTGCTACACTACGATATTTCCCCTGAGAGATGTGACCTACACAATATCTCAGGGAAAGAGGGATATATTCATGAAGACTTCCGAGAAGAGGAGCTTAAAGAGATCAACCTATCTACCAATCCAATTGAAGGCGTGATTTTTAGTGTGAACGCAACCTACAACATGAAATATATGTTGGAGGAAGAGGCCAAGGCGGGTATTTACCTCACACTGTTTGTTGTCTTTATGCTTGTTTCACTTTCCACTCAGTTCACCGGAGATGCCCAAAAACTAGTTTTGGCTCCGATTGAATGCATGATGGAAATGATTAATAAGGTTGCTGAAGATCCTCTGGAAGACTTTGACTTCAACAACGTATCTAGCACAGGAGATTACGAGACACGAGTTGTGCAAGTAGCTATCCAGAAAATCACCTCACTTTTGAGGATTGGATTCGGGGTGGCAGGGGCCGAAATTATTTCGACCAATATGGCAGTTGAAGGGGAAGGCAGTAATGTTCTCGACCCAATGGTGCCAGGAAGACGGGTGTATGCGGTCTTTGGCTTTTGTGATATTCATGCATTTGATCTTTGTACAGAAAGACTTGAAGATGAAATCATGACATTTGTAAATAGCGTCGCAAGGATTGTACACGACGAAGTGACCAGATGGGGTGGTCTCTGCAACAAAAATCTTGGCAACGCATTTCTTATGGTGTGGAGAATCGGAGACGAGAGTGGCTTGCAGAGTATATCTGGAAGACGAAGAAGAAAGAGTCAACGAAGTAGCTTTGGAGCAAGCTCCAGAAGTGTCCTACCTAATAATAGCGCCAGGAGCCTAACTGTCGACCTGAGAAGAATACCAGGCACGTAATAAAATGCTAGGAGGATTAACAGCGGTGTTCAAAAGTACTCATATTTACTCTCATCATCTCCAATCACAGGTGTCGATTTTCTAGCAGATAAGGCATTGATTGGATTTTTGAAAGTGTTGGTGGAAGTGAATAGAGATTTACAAGTTGTTGGATATCGAAACGATAAGCGTTTAGAGACTGAAGCAGGACCTTTTAATCTCCGTATGGGATTTGGCCTTCATGCCGGATGGGCCATAGAAGGAGCCGTGGGTTCTCTCCAAAAGGTAGATGCGACGTATTTGTCTCCACATGTGAATATGGCAGCGAGAATGGAAGCAGCATCACGACAATTCGGTGTTGCGATTCTCATGACTGAACGCTTTTGCGAGGTGCGTCTTATTAAAAGAGTTTCAACACAGATTTGCTTTTTAGTGCACTTATACTCACCAGATAATTCTTGGTTTCTAGCTCATGTCTTCCGAGGCGCAAGTTCACTGTAGGAAAATAGACGTTGTAACTGTGAAGGGCAGCGCCGTACCAATGCCCATCTATACATACGATGCTCTTCAGAATCAACAGTTTCCCCTTCTGAAGACTCCCAAGTTCTCCAATTTAGTACTTGAAGACGTTCTGAAAAAGCAAGCTGATAACTACGATATATCAATGTGGGAACAAGACGAAGATCTTGTGCAACTCAGATGCCTAATAACACCAGAATTCAAGAAAATCTATCAGCAAGGTCTTGACTTCTATCTAAGTGGCGACTGGCTGAAATCAAGAGACTTTCTTCGAGAGGCAAACAAAATGATGAAAAAGAGTGACACAAACGATGATGGCCCAAGTCAAACTCTACTCTCATACATGCATTCCAGAGATTGGACTTGCCCACCAGACTGGAGTGGCTGTAGACCTCTGACAAGCAAGTAGGTGTAGACTTCCTCATAAAATATGGTTTTCACGAAGTATTTTTTGAGCGCACCTATACGTGTACTCAATACATCGAACTATTTTATTATACGTCCTTGTTTTGATGTTTAATTATCGCTACGTGTAGTACGCGTGGTGGTACTAACGACGATTATAAAGACAGAGCACATGAAACGGACTCACAATTCTACATCTCTGTGCATCGAGAAGACGAAGCAGCGGTCAACGGCCTTAGCATGGAAGTCACCAAGCCCCGAACACCAACACTCATGTCATCAGAAGTGTCTTTCCTAGATAAATTGGCTTTCTCTAACAAGAATAATGCGCACATGACCTTCATATCTGCTGAAACCTTCCAAATATCAGCTAGAGGAATAACCCGCAGAGACACAAGAGCTCCTTCTTCTCTTTTTTCGGAAAACTTCGATCTCATCATTAGCAGGTGATCCCTCGAGATTTCTTTTCTCAGATGCATAATTTTCACCTGTTCTCCACTCTGTCCTGGGCAGGGACACATCCCTTCATTTCTGATTGGATTATGCTCGTAAGCCTCGTCGGATAAATTTATCAAGTCACACATGTTCAGTTCAAGTCCAAATGCTTCTTCAATTTCTTCAATTTCAAATCCTAACAATCTTTCCTCTTCTTCGTCCACCTTTCCAACAGGCAACTCCAAAGCAGAGACCGCACCTATTGGTACTCTGCATTTCCACAAAAATATTGTGAGTTCATCAGGCTCAATATTTCTTGATATCTTTTTCTAATTTTTGAAACTAACTCACCTTGGGTTATCCACCAAGATTGACCAGGAAGTTTCATCATCAATGCAAAATAATTCGAGTAGAAAAGCGACATAGTTGTCACGCAAGTAGCAAACACCCGAAGTTATCTCCTCTTTAGCCCCGTTCTCGTCGTCAATCATGATGCACACAGCGTTCATTTTTATCATGTCAACCGCATCACCAACAAAGTCAACGCTATGAATATCCACATGCTCAATTTCCAACCTCTTTGTACCAACAACGTTGCTCATCTTATTCTGCCACTGGAGGAACGGGGAGCTACCTAGTGCCATTAATGCCATATCGTAATCCACCGCTGGACTGTACGAGACTGGGACATCATAACCTTGAAACTCAAATGACAATTGATCATCCCCGGTTCTCAAGATATCAGCAATCATTTTCCTTGTGATATCTCTTGAATCTCTACCTTCCAGCTCATCATCATCATCAGGACTGGCTGTCTCCTCAGCATCGGCAATTTTATCAGGTGACCTTGTACGTGTACCTTCTTTTGTATTTACATTAGGACTGGAATCAAAATCAACAATCCCTTGCTCAAATCCTTTCATCGTGTCTTTAGCAGGACTCTCGTCTCTATTATCGTCCATACGAGTAGCTTCCACCTCTACCGGTACATGTACCTCGGCCTTTTCCTTTTCGTCTTGGTCACGATGTGGACTTTTCAACACATGTAAAACATTGGTTCCAACCACTTTGGGCGTCACAACTGTAACTGTCTCTGCAACTGAAGCTAATTTGGTATGTGTACGTCTCTTCAATGTACTTTCCTTTGCTGATTCGGACGAACCCAGAACGGATGATTTTTTCACTGTACGTGTAACACTTTTCGAATGAATGGGAGAAGGCCTTGTGCTTGATGCCCGTGAACTGGTACTGGTACTGGTGGTTGACTTACTTTGTTTAGCAAGAGCTCCAGCTCTCTTTGGTGCATTTGAAGCTTTTGGAGCGGATGATTTCCTTGTGGTAGCTGCAGCTGTAGCTGGCTTACGTTGGGTGGAAGGGGGCGCATTTTTGGTGACGTTTCTCTCCCTTGAAACTCGGTCAATTGCCCGTTGCATAGATATGCTGCTCTTGGCATTGACCCGCTTCACAGAACCGTCTTTCGATTTTGTGGGAGATATCATCATGCTGTCTTGAGGCATTGTTGATGTGATGTTCTCAGTTAGATAGGTTTGAATAAAGAAAGGAACCAATGCAATGCAATGAAGGATAGATGCAGTATGTATGCAGTGAGAAATTGATTTTTCGATGTGTGATCATTCAACGGATGAGCGATTTTTTTTCGTGAACCTCCTTTACACAAATTTAGATCATGATTTTGAACTGAACGGACAATCTACCAATCCGATAAGAGACTCCTGAGTCAGTGTCTGTCTGTCGATACTCTCATTCGGTATGAGTGAGTGAGTCAGTCACGCTCATTTTTTTTAAGAGCCGTGTAAATCTTTGACAAACATCATTCAACCGACGACATCTTCCACACTACACTCTCTTCATGCCTGTCTGCTAGTAGCTTGTGGCTTTTCTTTTCGACAGCTTCTGATTCATCATTCATTCGTCTCATCATTCGAAATTGATTCACCTAATACAGTAACCAGGTTTAGACTGCTGTCGTGAAAAGCTCATTGGTTTACAGAGCTGTTTTATAAATAAGGCAAGACAAGAGACACACAAGCAAGTAGAGTCAAACATCACAATGAGTATTGCAAAGTCTATTCAGCTGCATGCAGTAATACTAGCGTTGTTCGGCGCATTCTTTTTGGAAACTTCTGCCTTTTCGCCCATTCTTCCAACGCAGACTTCTACATATCAGTATCAGTCCAACGTGAATGTTCCCTTTGCATATGACAGAAAAAACAAGCTACACTTATTCCGTAAGGTGTTTGGAGGCAAAAGTGATGGCGAGGAGGAGGAGAAGGAGGATGGCGAGGGTGACCAAACAAAAGAGCCTACAAGTACACGTATTGAAAAATCTGACGAGGAGGAGACAGTGCCGTTTTTTGCAAGGTTGACCAGGAGAAATAAGAGTTCAAATGCACCAGAAGTCGCTACAAGAACGATAACAAAATCCTCTACAGCATCTTCATTAGATACATCTTCTCCTTCGAAGAAGGTATATGTTGAAACCCTGTCACCCCTTGAAAAGGCAAAAGCACTTAAAGCTCAGGCACAACGTACACGTCTTGAAGCTGAAAAGATGGACGTCATGCTGACCCTCGAGAAAATCGAAAAACTTGAAACAAAAATTAATACAAAGGCTGTCAGTGATGATCAAGATCTAGAGGACGAGCTTAAAAAGCAAATACAAGCTCTCAAATTGAAGCTCGGAGGCGATACTAAGAAAGAGGAAAATCAGGATGGTACACGTACCACCAACACCAACCCCCAGTCCACGCATGATGTTCCTAAAAAGGATTTAGATTCAGTTCTAAGCGCCGTTGTGAACGAGGCAAGGACCAACGAAGTATATGAAACAATGTCCTCCAAAGAGATCCAAGAAAAAATTGAGAAATTTAACGCTGCACCGAAATTCATGCAGGACCTCGTCGTAAAGGCTGCTGGAATGGAAACTGAGAATCTGAATGCAACAGCACTCGTGTTGAAAATGTACGACGATGAGAAATCTGTACGTGTAGAGGCAATAAATGGTGTCCCAGCAGTAAATGCCAACGTGCCAGAGTTTACGCAGGAGCAAATTGACGAGGTTCTCGATGTAGTCAAGATGGTTCCACAGTTTGTGAAGAACTTGTACGGGGATGAGATGAAAAATAATGATACTGCAATAGCACTCATGATGTTGGAGGAGGAGTGGAGATCAGGAGACTTGGTTGTAATGCCTGAGATTACACAAACTATGATTGATGAAAAGCTGACCGAATATTCCTGGGTTCCCCAAATGTTGAGAGGTGATAATGATACAGAGTTGGCTATTGAGCTCATCAAATCTGACGCTAGGCGCAGCGGTAAAAAATCACTAAATGCCCCCAGTCCAGCAAGAGATCAACCTAAGGATTCAACAACTAAAACTGAAAATGAGAGTTCTGGTGGTGGAAGTGGGCTATTCGGTGCTTTCGGCCAGGACAAAGATCTAAAGTCAGATACGGAACAGATGATCGAGTCTTTATTTCCTGAATCCACTCGGAAAGAGGGTGAAGAAATCAATGAGGGACAAGCTGTCCTTTTCATGAGCGAAGTACTTGCCAACGATAATACGTGGGCAGCAACGGGTGCGCCAGAAAAAGTACCGGGTGGTTTCCTCGTTCGGGGAAGCACTAGATATGAAACAGGAGCAGAACTCATTGACGCAATTGACAAAAATATGGAAAAATCCAGAGTCAGAAATAAGGTCACCTGCTTTTATGTATTTGACCCTACACCCGTTACCGAAGAACAAATGAATGACGGTGACAGACCCCCGGTTCTTTATATTACTGCTCCAAACGTGGTCAGAGACCCTGCGCCAATTCAACGCTCATTGATCTCGGCAGTAGCTTTTGGTACGATTTGGTACAACTCCCTTCTCCCATTTTTGTTGAATGATAAATATATGAAAATGGCAGACGAACAATTGGCTTTGGCAGACGCATCAATGGCGTCCAATGTTGACTTTTTGACCGATTTATCATTTCCTCTCTTTGCAGCCACTGTTGGAATTCAAGCTGTTCATGAAATCGCTCATATAATTGCAGCATCAAGCAATGATATGAATATAACGATTCCAACATTGGTGCCATCAATTGGTACAGGACTTTTGGGAGGTATCACATCATTGCAGAGTGCTCCAAAGAACAAGCAAGCTCTTTTCGATTTCGCTATTGCCGGTCCGTTAGCGGGCATGGCCGTGTCTGCAGCATTGCTATTTATTGGTATGACTACAACCGCATCAATGGATGCAGCAACCTACAGCAATCTCCCTGGGCTTCCACTGAATGTACTTCGTCAGAGCAGTTTAGTCAGTGGAATTATTGATTCGTTCAATCCTGGCCTGCTAGCAGTTCCAGACGCAGCTATTGGATCCGCAGCTTTAGCAGAGATCAACATCCCTTTACACCCCTTTGCTATTGCAGGATATTTTGGAATGATGATTAATGCGGTGAATTTATTACCAATGGGAAGAACCGATGGAGGAAGAGTCGGTCTGGCGCTATTTGGAAGGAGTGGAGCTCAACTCGTGAGCTTTGTGGCTTTGGCCTTCATGTTCATACAAGGTATTACCGGATCAGACCTTCTTCTGTTCTACTTCTCATTTGCAATTTTCTTTCAATCTGAATTGGAGGTACCGCAAAGAAATGAAGTTGATGATTTGGATTTCTCCAGGGTTCTACTTGCTACTGCCACCGGTGTATTGGTGCTACTTACTCTGATTCCAATGTAATTTTGACAGTTGGGGTATTCGTACAGTACATATAGGATACAATATTATGACGTTTGCAATACGCCTACGCCTACTGTATCATACAGTACATTTACTTTATTCCATTGGCAACGATTAATGATCATATGACTAGCTATTCAATCTATGTATCATACCGTGGTGTGTTGTTCAGTACGTGTAGTAAACAACAAACAACTTCATTGTTGCACTTGCGCGCGCTGTCTGTGTTGCCTTTTTTGTCGTACGAGTATTCCACAGAATCGATGTGTGCATTCCGTGCGTAGATGTATGGTTCCAAGCAGATTAAAGGTGGGAATTTCTTGAGAGATTTGAGGATGGAGTGCATGTGATCATGATTGAATGGATGCATGCATGCAAAAGAGTTACAGGTTACAGTTTGATTGTTTTTGATGACTTTGACACCTTATAGTACGTAGATTATTATAGCCCTCAGTTCCTTCAAAAATGACCTTCTAGAAAGTTCGTTCCGAACATAACAACATTGAAATCCATCGAAAATAATCACAAAACCAAAACACACTCTGCTGCCCCATCAATCACACACATCATCCCATAAAATCGTCACAATGAAATCTTACACATGCAAACTTATCATCAAAAAGGAATGGTCGTCCTTAATTAAACGCATCTTATCGCATCCCAACGAGGCAAAGCATACTACTAATGCCAAATTCAGATGTGGAATCGAAATCTCCTGCCTTCCAATCCATTCAGTATGCATGCGTCAACCACCTCTTCAGGTCATTGCTGCTTTGATTGCTGCTAATCCTGATTCTTTGGAAATACCGGATGGGATTGGAAGGTTAGCGTTGCATAATGCCATTAGGTATGGAGCAACCCATCAGGTACGCATCAGCATCATCATCAGCTCACCCATCATGAAACGAGAGTATTTTGTCATGTTTGCAAAATCGGCCGATTTGGTCCATACACTTACGTGTAATATTAATTCCTCTTTCAATTCTAAACATACCCTCACACCATACCACCCTCTATTAATCAAGATTGTCAGCTTCCTTATATCTGCAGCTCCACGAGCAGTTTACGTAAAGGCATCAGACGGGAGCTTGCCAATCCATTTGGCATGTTTGTACTGTGGACATCTAGGGTTGCCCATTATTCGTTACTTGGTATTTTCCAATCCCGAGTCTGTTATGATTGCAGATGGACATGGACTGTTACCAAAAGATTTGGTGCTTGATAATCCCTGTACAAGTGATGTGTCGGTTGAGATGCTTTCAATCTTGAGCAATGGAGAGAAGCAGTTAAACAAATTGGAAGGACAAGATTATTTTGATGAAGCTTTCTCAATGAACCTTCAGAGGTACACGTATAATGTTAATGTTGATAGAAGAAGCGAGGCTTCGAGAAGCAGCGGTAGCGATACTAGCGGCAAGTTCGAAACCAAGCTATGCGTTGTATGCATGGAACGTGATGTAAGTCGGGTATTGAATCCTTGTGGACATGTTTGTCTTTGCAGCAAATGTTCTACTCAAAATGGATTGGACAAGATGCACGGGCGTTGTCCTGAGTGTCGTTCAAAGATTCGTGAAGCGGTGAAGTTTTACGGGCGTGTTTTGCACGAGGATTAGGTGGTACACTGGGAATGTTTTTTATGGGTTTCTACGGATAAGGATTGAGATATTCAGAATACGTTTGAGTACACGAGCGTAGACTACTTACTACTAGCTACGATGCGATATAAACCTACACGTAATCTGTAATAAGTATTTTGATCGATATAACTTCAAACTGTTCGGAAAAAGCAGAATTCAGCTACACTAATACACATACCTTTGCATCCCACTATGACTCTGTGTTATCCTTCATCATGTAACAACCAAATTCGACAATGATTGTTTTGCTAAGCAAGCACCACCAGAGCATACGGCACACATCCTTAGCACTGCCCTCGTAGGAAGCTTCTCCAAAAGTTCGTGCTCAATCTTGTCACAGACATCAATGACAAGATGGAAGCGATCGACTTTGCTACAGTTGCTACGAGGGTTTCGCCCAAAGTTGGGACATCTTCTTTCATCGCTCGACTCACTGCACATTCATCGTCATCACTATCGTTTAGGTTCTGAGCATCCGCCAATTCTTCTTTTCTAGTTAGAAGCAGCAACCGGATAATCATCCCTTCTTAGGGTATTGTTCCATTAACTCTAATTAATTTAAGAACATGATGAAACAGTGGTATTTCTGCAGCTTCTCTGGTGTTTGGTGGTGGTATGTATGATATGATCGTTTGATTGCGAAACGTAAAATTTTTTGTTGATGCCGTCGCAGAATTCCAAATTGTTCTTTTTTGCGCGCAAGAAACGTCGGCAATATTTTTTAAAAATTTGTAAATTCAACGGTTTGACAGTAGATAGCAGTAATACATACTTGTACATAGTTCACTCTGTCACTCTTGAGCAATTGCACTTATTCATAATTTTAAATACTGCACGTAGCTATGTCTATCAAAGAAGCGTCAAAGAAAAATTCGTTTGGGATAGCGATCGTTCTTGCAGTAGTAGGAGTATCATTTTTGTGTTTCGCTTTTACCATCACAAAGAACGATTCCAAAAGCAATGGTCTTCGGGGAGGGCAAGGAGGGCAAGGAGAGCAAGGCGATCCGTTTTACACGCCTAAAGTGGTCGGATGCGTGAAGACACTCATCGATCAAAATCTTCTAGACTGGGATCTCCCTTCTTATGGTGTCGCCATTGAAGAGGATGTCGTGTATGGAAAAGGCGCCGTGAAAGATGGGAATGAAGTTGACTTGAAATTGGACATTTATCGGCCATCCACAAATGACAATCTCAAGCATCCACTAATGATACACATCCACGGCGGAAGCTTCAAGGGTGGTGATAAAGGCGGGCGTTCTACGGGAACTGAAAGCTCGGCGGGCTGGGCGAAAAGAGGATTCATCGTTGCGTCCATAAATTATCGTTTAGCTGGAGACAATCCCGTACTCTCTGCAAAATCAAATGCAAATGCTCTCACAAATTATATCACAGAACAATCATCTGGAAATGACCCTATTATGGCAATTGTTGCATCTTTAGAAGATACTCTTGCAGCTTATGACTACATGAAGAGTATGAGCTACGTCGATGCCGAAGTGGTTGTTTTGAATGGATACTCAGCAGGTGCAATTACCAGTCTTTGGACAACTTATGGTATTGATAACTTTGACTATGATCGACCACCCATCAAGGCTGTGATTAGCCACTGGGGATCGCTCGTTGAAGAAGAAGAAGAAGTCAAAAAGCTCATTCCAACTGTCGATGTCCCTACATTCTTGGTTCACGCGACGGGGGATTCTGTCGTTTCATATAGTGGTACTCAGCTTCTTGCCAATCGTTTTGAAACATTAGGGATGCCATATGTACTTCATTGTAGAGATTCGGGTGATCACAGCATTGCCATTGATAGTGTCGAACATCAGAATGGTGTAACTATATTGGAAGCGGAACAGTACTGGCTAAGAAATATTTTACAAGATGCGTAGACTGACTCAACATCATACATTCGAGACATTGAACGTGTACTACTACGTGTCGGTCCTTTTTAACATTTGTTGTACTCTGGATGGTTAACACCAATTTGGGAGTACACGTCCCTACAACCGAGTCTATACGTCACATTTTATAATACCTCACCTCAATTAATAAAAAAAATGAGTTATTAAATCATATAATACTCTAGTAGGTTCATCATCATCGTATGAATCGGGTACGTGTAGTTGTTCCTTTCGCAAGAGAGTTTCAATTTATGAA
>Ga0115005_10000708_pt1 | contig 25809 bp, 23 predicted proteins | sample ArcOceMetagenome_FD_87163 | JGI IMG/M metagenome (GOLD analysis project Ga0115005, IMG submission 87163) | Marine eukaryotic phytoplankton communities from Arctic Ocean - Arctic Ocean - Greenland ARC118M Metagenome | ecosystem: Environmental > Aquatic > Marine > Oceanic | place: Arctic Ocean...
CGGGCCTTGAGGCGGGCACATTGCGCCTGCTTTACATGGCCCCCGAACGGTTGTCGTCAGGCGGCACCATGCAGATGCTGCGCCGCGTCGGTGTTGGCATGATCGCTGTTGACGAGGCGCATTGTGTCAGTGCTTGGGGTCATGATTTCCGCCCTGATTACCTGCGTATTGGCGAATTACGCCGCTTGCTGGATGTCCCATTGGCCGCGTTCACCGCGACTGCAGACGCTGAAACCCAAGTCGAGATTATCGAAAAGCTGTTTGACGGTGTGCAACCATCGACGTTTTTACGGGGCTTTGATCGGCCCAATATTCATCTTGCGTTTGAGGTCAAAGATGGCCCGCGTGCGCAGATTTTGAACTTTGCTGCAGCCCGTAAAGGTCAGTCCGGCATTGTCTATTGCGGCACCCGCGCGAAAACCGAAACGCTTGCTAAGGCGTTGAATGATGCAGGCCATACCGCTTGTTCGTATCACGGTGGTATGGACGCCGAAAGCAGGCGCATGGTGGAACGTCGTTTTCAACAAGAAGACGGCTTGATCGTCTGTGCCACCGTCGCCTTTGGCATGGGCATTGATAAGCCCGATATTCGCTGGGTCGCGCACGCCGATCTGCCCAAGACGATCGAAAGCTATTACCAAGAAATCGGTCGCGCGGGTCGTGACGGTGCCCCTGCTGAAACCCTGACGCTGTTTGGCCCCGACGATATCCGGTATCGCCGTCAGCAAATCGACGAAGGCTTGGCCCCCGCCGATCGCCGCGCTGCCGATCATGGGCGCCTAAACGCGCTGCTTGGTTTGGCTGAGGCGCTGGTATGTCGCCGCCAGACCCTGCTGAGTTATTTTGGCGAAGACCCAAGCCCCTGCGGCCATTGTGATCTTTGCGACAAACCACCTGAAACGTTTGACGCTACGACGCCTGTGCGCATGGCTTTGTCAGCTGCGCTGCGGACCGATGAATGGTTTGGGGCAGGCCATCTGATTGACATCTTGCTGGGCGCCAAAACCGATAAAATCAATCAACGCGGCCATGACAGTCTGCCGACCTACGGCGTTGGCAAAGAGTTTAGTAAAAACCAATGGCAGGCGATTTTCCGGCAAATGATGGGGCACGATCTGATGCGCCCTGATCGCGACAGATACGGCGCACTGCGCATGACTGACCATGCGCGGCCCATTTTGCGCGGCGAGGCGTCGATAACATTGCGTCGCGATTCAATCCGTAACGCCAAAGGGTCGGGCCCCAAAGTCCGCCAATTGGTATCCGAGGAAGACGCGCCGTTGATGTCGGCGCTGAAAGCCAAGCGACGGTTCCTTGCTGAACAGGCTGGCGGTCCGGCCTATATCATTTTCAACGACAAAACATTGATCGAGATGGCGGAAAAACGACCATCAAACTTAGATGAAATGGCGGCGATTGGCGGGGTCGGTGCCAAGAAACTGGAAAGTTTCGGCAAGGCTTTTCTTGAAGTGATCGCAGGCGCCATTGAGGACGTGCATCCGGTGCGGCGCAAACTTGCAGGCCGCGACGAGGGGGCGGTTTACGACCGCTTGCTTGCGGCACAAACCGACCTGCAACGCGGACCGGACGGGGCAGACAAGCCGATGTCATGCTCTGCGTCGGTGCTCGCTAAGGTCGCACAGTTGCGTAATGCGGACCAAGCAGGGCTCGCCCGCCTGATGGGTGACAAATATGCCAACCGTTTTGGCGAAGCGTTTCTGGATATCCTGCAAGAAGGCTAACATGATTGCGCCCTATGCCGCTTGCCCCTAGCGTGGTTGCCAGAATTGATTGATGTTGGGTGCCTTTATGTTTGACCGTATTTTATCGCTTTTCTCAGGCAACGGTGGGTTTCACACCGAACTGCCCGCCGCTGATGCGCGCACGGCTCTTGGGGCCTTGATGGTCCGCGCCTCCAAAGTGGACAAAGCCTATCTGTTTGAAGAGGTCGAACAGATCGATAAAGTCCTGTCGAAGCTTTACAATCTGAACCCCGTACAAGCCGCCAAAATGCGCGCCCAATGCGAGCTGTTAGAAGAAGAAATGTCCGATACCAAAAATCTTGCGGGTATTTTGCACGATGCCATCAGCGTCAATGACCGCGAGGCGGTGGTGACAGCCCTTTGGTCAGTGGTCTTTGCCGACGGTGTCGAGCACGAAGAAGAAGACGAACTGCTGCACGCCATCGAGGCTGCACTTGGCGTGTCGCCCGCCACCGCCAAGCGGCTCCATGACACAGAGATGGCCAAACGCCCCGTCGTCAGACGCGGCTAGCGTCCGCGCCCCGCAAACCACACCGATGACGCGCCTGCGATTGCGATAACCGCAAGGCCGATCAATGTTGTACTATCAGGCCAATCACCGAAAATTATCACTCCTAAAACGGTGGCCACAACCAGTTGGCTATAGATTAGCGGGGCGATCACATTGGCAGGCGTGGTGCGGTTCACGAGCACCAATAGCAGATTGCCCAATGCTGACCCCATCGCGCTGATCCCAATCAAGACCGCGGCGTTGCCTGTGATGGCAGGCAATGGCCCGACGGCGAAAGGTGCCAAGACGACCGCCCCGATGACAAGTTGTGATAGCAGTAAAAATCGTGGCCTGAACCCAGCTGCCAGCCACCGCGTTGCCACCAAATACGATCCGTGAAAACACCCCGCGAGGATGGCAAATCCCATGCCTGCCGTCATCCCAAACCCGGGTCGCACGACGATCAGGACCCCGACAAAGCTGAGGCCAAGCAGTATAGTGCGGGCCAAAGTTACCCGTTCACCCAGCAAGAACGCGGATAGCGCATAGGCCACGATTGGCCCCACAAAGAACCCACCAAACACGGTCGCCATATCCTCGGTCCGCAACGCGGTTAAAATGCAAACAATCCCCCCAACGATCAGCATTGCGCGCAGAATAAGCCGCCAGTCCTTTGCCTGCGCCAAGTCGCTACGCTGTAAGCCCGCAAATGGCGCAATGATCACCGCCGCCAAGGCAAAACGTGACCACGCAGTGAACACAGGATCAAACCCCTGACCACCCAGTACCTTCGCCGCCGCATCGCCCGACACGATAAGAACCATGGCCATGACGACCATGACAACAACGCGGGGCAGGGATGGGGGCATGGTTTGGGTCCTTTGATTGCTTGGCACTGGTCAACAACTGTCCGAAAAAAGCACTTGTAGCGTCTCAGTTTTAGCGCCAAAATTGCCTATCAAAGGGTGACATACTATAATGAAGCGTGTGTCAAATGCCCAAAGATCCCCGCAATATGTTTTGGGATTTCTTTATCAACTGATTTTGGATGCCGATCTATCGATCAGCTTGTTTAAGGAACTGGCGTAGGTGCAGTGCTACTTGCAGTCGATACAGTTGTTCTGATTGGTGAAGACGTGGCAAAAAAAGCGGGTCAACATCTCGCGACGCGTTTGCCGCAAGGCCAAGGTTGAGCCTCGCCTACGTTTATCAACGTAATTGCCCTTGCCATGCCCCCCTGTCCCTTGGTCTAACGAGCCAGAGCTAAAGGAACACATCTATGGTCGATATTGCCTCCCGCGTTTGGAATCACAAATGGAAAATCGACCCGATTGTGCGGTCGCTCATTGATACGGATTTCTACAAATTGCTGATGTGTCAGTCCGTGTTCCGCAACAAACCCGACACGCAAGTTACGTTCTCCCTGATCAACCGGTCCAAACATATCCGGCTGGCTGATCTGGTCGACGAGGGCGAACTGCGCGAACAGCTTGACCACATCCGAACCCTGTCGCTTTCGCGCGGGGAATCCACTTGGATGCGCGGCAACACGTTCTATGGCAAACGGCAAATGTTCACGCCCGAATTCATGGACTGGTTTGAAAACCTGCGCTTGCCGCCCTACCATCTTGAAAAGGTCGATGGGCAATACGAGCTGACGTTTGAGGGATCATGGCCCGAAGTCATGCTTTGGGAAATTCCGGCACTTGCGGTCCTGATGGAACTGCGCGGGCGGGCCGTGCTGGAAATCATGGGGCGGTTCGAGCTCGAAGTGCTCTACGCACGCGCCAAAACCAAAGTCTGGGAAAAGGTTGAAACCCTGCGCACCCTGCCGGAACTGGCCATCGCTGATTTCGGCACCCGTCGCAGGCACAGCCACCTGTGGCAAGACTGGTGCGTGCAGGCCATGTCCGAAGGGTTGGGCGACAAATTCATCGGTACCTCCAACTGCCTGATCGCCAAAAACCGCGAAGTCCCCGCCATCGGCACCAATGCACATGAATTACCGATGGTCTATGCGGCGCTGGCCGAAAACGACGACGCCCTGCGGCAAGCCCCCTACGACGTGCTGGCGGACTGGCAGGCGGAACACGACGGCAACCTGCGCATCATCCTGCCCGACACCTACGGGACACAAGGGTTTCTGAACGGCGCGCCCGATTGGCTCGCTGGCTGGACAGGGATCAGGGTCGACAGCGGCGATCCGGCGACGGGGGGCGAGACAGCGATCAACTGGTGGAAATCCCGTGGCGAAGACCCGACCAAGAAACTGGTCATCTTCTCGGACGGGCTCGACGTTGATAAAATCGTCGAACTGCAATCCCAATTTGCAGGGCGCTGCCGCGTGTCATTCGGGTGGGGGACCATGCTGACCAACGACTTCAAAGGGCTCACCCAAAACGACGCCCTCGCACCATTCTCCCTCGTGTGCAAAGCAATCCAAGCCAACGGCAACCCTACCGTAAAACTCAGCGACAACCCAAACAAAGCCATGGGCCCAAGCAAAGAAATCGCTCGCTACAAACGGGTGTTTGGAGTCGGTGAGCAAGAGGAGGTTGAGGTTGTGGTTTAACGGTGGGACTGCATGCGGCTAATGGCATGCTCTATCTCAGCACCTTGTGCAGCGTTAACCGATAGTACGTAGTTATAAATGCCAACCAGTACATCGTCACTTTGCCAGCCAGCAATAACCTGATTGTGAAACCTAATAAGTCTTTCAGGGGTTAACGCCATCGAATTATTATGAAGCTCGATGTTGAATGCAGTTATGGTTGGTTGGGCGATGACACTTCTAGTTTCTGAAATTGGGAATCCAACAGACGTAAAAGTTTCGATTAAACTTTCGGAGACTTTCCGTAGCTTTATTGGGTCATTTTTGTGCGACAAGATTATGTCATCGACATAAACGCTGACCAAAATATCCTTATCCAGCTTCCCTAGGAATTTCCCTGCTTGGCTCCGATTCAGACACAGTGAAGCCAAAGCAGGAGATTGTGTAAACCCGTAGGGCAAATGAAATCCGGCCTCGGTTTTTACAACTGAATGCGCAGTGGCCTCGCTGGCTTTTATGAGGCTGAATCCACATGTCTTGAGGGCCTTGATGATTTTGTTTTTCGTGACACGATTGAAAAACTGGCTGATATCGAATCTTGAAAAAGTGTCACTCTGAAGATGCTTGTCTAGGACTGCAATGTGCCCTCCGTTCCGATGGTGATAGAATATAGATGGCGGCTGCCAAGCATCATATATTCTACTGCTAAGGGCCTCGCCGAGTAATTTAAACGAAGGAACTTGTTCGTATGCAAACTTGTCGGCGCCTAATGGAATTTTGCTTGAATAGTTTTTCAAAACATCTGCTCACATAGTTAAGAGCCGGAATCACAAAGTCATGAATCAGCTTGATCAACTTAATGACAAGAACTGAAGTCAACACAACTTCGCAAAACAGGCGGACATAAAGAATAAATTTCTCCATGATCGTCTCCTTGACCTCTCAGCAACCTGGCGCGCAAAAAACGCGACCAGCCTTAACCAAACAGCAGGCAGCCCGAATTCCCATCAGGTCACCAACACACATTCCGCAATCAGTATCCCAGTAGGTGAATACAAATGGCGGTCAGGAAACCCCCTAAAGCTGAGATCAATTTTGATATGGGTTTCATGTGGCAAAAAATCATTGGGCGGCGAGGCATAATTACTCCTCCACCTTCCCCCGCAGCTTCTTCACTTCCCCGCGCTCTTTCTTCCCTGCCAGCCGCCGCTTCACAGACCCATAGGTCGGCTTCGTCGCGCGGCGGCGTTTGGGCACATGCGTGGCCGCCACGATCATTTCCGATAGCCGTTCGCGGGCCAACTCGCGGTTGCGGGCTTGGCTTCGTGTGTCTTGCACAAAGATCACAATCGCGCCGTCCTTCGTCCACTTCTGACCCGCGATCCGCCGTAGTCGGATTTTCACGGGCGCCGTCAGGTTTGGCGACCGCTCCGCCTCGAACCGCAGTTCCACCGCCGTGGACACTTTGTTCACGTTCTGCCCGCCGGGGCCGGACGCGCGGGTAAAGCTCTCGGTCAGCTCCCAATCCGCAATCTCGATGGTATCGGTGATTTTCATGTCGCCCTTAAACGGCATATGCGAAACTTATGCAAAAACTACGCGAAAAATACAGCCATTTTCCAACAAAAAGGGCCACCCCGCGTTGGGATGGCCCTGATCTGAATTTCAGAGGTGGGGTCGGTTAGGAAACTCCACCTTGGTTCAAAAAACCTAAAGATTGCCTTAGGTTAGTTTACCCCAAGTTGTCCCGACTGCCTTCTCCAATACTTCATGACGCATTAGATCACCTCCTTTTCAAATGTTTCGACTAAACAGATGTTCGCATATATCTGGTATAAGTCAAAATGTTTTTGACTAGATATCGGATTTGCGCGGCATATACAGCGCAACAATAATGCGGAACGGCACCAACGCGATCAACGCGATCCCAATTTTAACACCCCAATCCGCCACAGCCAGCGACACCCAAAGCGGCACCAGCGGCCCTGCGTTCAAGAACGGCACAGCGTCCTGCGCCCACATCACTTGCTCCGCAGCCATGCCGCTGAAACCATTGAAGAAAGCCGCGAACGCGATACTGAAAAAGATCACAGTATCCACAATTGAACTGACAAAAGTGGAAACCAGCGGCGCTTTCCACCAAGTCCCATTCCGCAACCGATCAAAGATCGCAATATCAAGCAATTGCGCCACCAAAAACGCCGTAGCCGACCCAATCGCGACGCGCAGCGCAACAGCCGGTCCGTACTCAAGCATGACCTGACTACCGATCAGCGAACAGATGATCCCCACGATCACGCCCACGAACACAACGCGGCGCGCCGCAGCGACCCCGTAAATTCGGTTCATGATGTCGGTCACAAGAAATGCGAGGGGATAAGTGAACGCCCCCCAAGTCAGCAATCCGTCGAGGATCAGGAATTGCACGAGGATATTAGAGGCGACCACAACGATGGCCATGGCGATAACGCCGGGAAGGATACGTGTCATTTTATTACATTTTCCGTTTTTGCAAGGGTGCGGCACTTGTTCCGCAGCCAATCCGCGGACTTGGGCGGGTTAGTCGCTTGCATTGCGCGCGTCAATTACTGATCGCGTATTCAACCAGTTCAGTGCGTTGGAAAAATCTGAAGTTGTCGTCGGATACCAGCGTCATCCGCAACCCAGTGGACGAGGCCCAAACGCTGATCCCTTCAAGATTGTCGTGCGTCCCGGTGCGTGTTTCTATCAGCGTGACTTCTGATCCGCCAGACAGATCGAACCTGCGCACGCGAGATTGGAATCCTAGTCCGGTGAAGTGTCGTTCTAGAATATAGAGCCGCCCATCGGGCCCGATGTCTGCGCCTGAGATCAGGAAGTTTCCACGTCTTGGGATGCGAAACGGGACATCCCAGTCGCCGTCTTTGAACCGGTAAACAGGGAAGGGGCGCGTCGCCCGACCCGACCGTTCGGGGATTGTGTAAAGCGTGCCGTCCGCGTCGATCGCGAGCGCTTCTAGCGAGCTGTTTGCTTGCATCCCTGCAAAGTCAGGATGGCGTGGCAACGCGCGTGGGTGGGCGTCAATGCCGTCAAATGCAAGGATGCGATGTTTTGCTTCGACGGACACATAGATGCCCCCGCTTGCGCCAATCGCGATGCCTTCACTGTCTGGCGTCTTTGATCTGCTTGGCGGTAATAGTGGTGTGACTGCGGTGTTTGTGATGCCGCTGATATCGCCGTTTGCATCCCGTATAAATTGCCCCGTCACAAATATCCCGCGATCGCCGATGGCGGTGAAGCTGGAGCCATCATTGGATACGTCCAATCCGGACAGCCCGCCAAAACGAACGTCTGCATCGATCCACGCGAACTGCGAGAAACCATTCGGTCCAGCGGACAACTGCCCACAGCCTGCAAGCAGCGCCAAGATAAACAGGGTCTGACGCATTTAGTTGTTGAGCACGCTCAAGCACTGACCTGGCAGCTGCGCCATTGTCAGTGGTCCGCGTCTTGGGCTTGGTGTGGCGTTTGGATCTGGTGGTGGTGGGTTCAAAATGCGGTCGACCCAGCCCTCTGCATCTGCGCAGCCGTCGCCTGCAGGTGGCGGCGCTTGGTTGGTGCAAGTTGCTTCCCCAGCAGCGCATTTCAGGCGCACATGGAAGTGGTAATGATGCCCCCACCAAGGCCGAATTTTATTGAGCCAACTGCGGTCACCGGTCGCGTTTTTACACATCTCGACCTTTGCTCCTGGAAAGACGAATATCCGTGCGGTGCGTGGGTCAGAGGCAGCGGCTTTTAGGATTGCTTCGTGCTGAGGGGTCCAGCTGCTGTTGGTAAATGCGCCAGACGCACGGCGCATGGAAATGGACGACAGGTCTTCGCGGTCTTGGGTGTTCAGGTCCAACTGGCTGGGCGAAAGCATCCAGATATCAACATCAAGGCCAGATTGATGGCTGGCGTGGCCCGTTAACATGGGACCGCCGCGTGGCTGGCTCATGTCACCTACATAAAGCCCGTCCCAACCAGGGAGTGTTGCGGCAAAGCGTGACAGGTCTTGGATGAAATCAACGGTTCGAGGCTGTGCCCAGTTGCGGTTGCGTGACAGACGCATCGCTTGCCATGTTGTACCCGTTTCAGGCAGTTGCACGGCGCCTGCTTGGCAGCCACGCGCGTATCCACCAATGGGTTGCGCCGGCTGGGATGATCCCGTCGGGACATATCCAAACAGATCTTTAGCCACGCGATCGTCACCCGCATTTTGCGCGCTGATGCTGGCCTTAGCGATCTGCGCTGGTTCTTTGTCTCCGTCGCATGCAGCGAGGCCGGTAATAAGGGCGACTGTCAGGCTTAGGCGGACCATTCTGCACTGTCTCCGTCTTTGTTGACCCACCGTAGCAAGATCAGTCCAATAATAAATAGGAAGATCACGGGAAGGAAGCCAAGCTGCGTGTTTCCGCTGATGACGGTGAACAGGGTGATCAAAGCAGGTGCTAGGAATGCAGTGGCTTTGCCTGTCAGCGCGAAAAGGCCGAAGGCCTCGGTCGGGCGCTGTGGATGTGCGTGCCGGACCATCATAGACCGTGAAGCTGCATAAAGTGCGCCACCCGCGCCGCCGATACCTGCACCGCATACAAAGAAGATAATGTCGGGAATGTTTGAACCCGCGGCCAGTGGAACCCCAAACACCTGTTCGCGTGACATGCCAACGATGATTGTGGACACGCTGATCAGAACCCAAACGCAGACGCGGATCACCGGTTTTGGCCCATAGCGTTGATCGCAAAGCCCGCCGATCCAAGTCGCGATCGCGGCTGCAATGGCAGCAATAATCCCAAATACGCCGATCTGGATCGTCTCCCAATCGAGCACCAGCGCTGCATAAACGCCGCCAAATGCATAAAGCGCATTCAGCGCGTCGCGGTAGACCATGGAACCGAGCAGAAAGTTAAATAGGCTTTTGCGTTTGTAGACGGATTTCAACGTCACCCACAGGTTTGCCAGTGCGGTGCCCAACGCCGGTTTCGTGTCTTTGGCAGATGGCGTGTCGCGGACCCAGAGGAAGAATGGGATCATGAAAATGGCGAACCAGATGGCGATGAACGGACCAACGGACCGTGTGCCTTCGCGCATGTCAGGGTCGAGGCCAAACAGCGGTGGGTTGCCCAATAGGGTCACGCCTGCATCGCTTTCGGCCAATAGCAAAAGCATGGCGAACAGTGATACCACGCCGCCCCAATAGCCAAACGCGGCGCCTGATCCTGATATCCGCCCGACTTCTTCGTTGGTGCCAAGCGATGGTAAAATTGCGTTCACGAAATTCAACGCACTTTCGGCAGCAAAGAAGCCGACGTAAAAGATGAATAGCATCCACAGCAGGTTTGCCCCGTCGGGTGTCAGTCCCCATAGCATCGCGGTTGCGACCACGTAGATAATGGAAAAGAACGCGATCCACGGCATTTTGCGCCCAGAGGTATCTGCTAATGCCCCAAGTATGGGCGCAGAAATGGCGATCAGGATACCTGAAATGGTTTGCCCAACGCCCCAGATTGATTGCGCTTGTGCGTCAGCCGCATCCGCGGACATGCCCGAACCAAGGTAATATTCAGCAGCAACAGCCGCGAAATAGGGGCCAAAGATGAACGTCAGGCCAAGCGTGTAAAATGGCTGCGTTGCCCAATCAAAGGCCATCCAGCCCCAGATGCGTTTCTTTTGCGTGATGGCCATGTATCCGTCCCCTTATTCCCCTGCGGTAATAAGACACAGTATTTGGCGGCAGTGGCAAGCAAACGTTGCCTGCCTTTGCGTTAATCTTGGCTCAGCTGTGGCGGCCAAACTCGTGTCGCATCGGCATCGATCCAGTTTTGCACCCAATCGGGCAGGGCGGGCGATGTGACGTCTTGGCCCATCGCTTCAATGATCCGCTCTGGTCCGACAATTCCGTTTTTGTCGGTGACGGCGGCGCGAAATAGCGCTTGGACCGCACATTCGCCGCCAATCCAGATGTTGTGTTCAAGATACGCGAACCGCGCGTCCCATCCGATCGCCTGACTGACCAGCTTGAACCGCACGAAGGGCCTGATCCGCTTGCGGTAACGCACAGAGTTACCTGCCATGGTCAGCCCCCAGCCTTTGGCCTTAAGCGCGCCAAGCAAGCCAGACCGCTTCGCCAACACAGTGCGCCCCAGGTCAAGGATTGTCAGAATGCGCCCATTGTTCATTTCCATGAATGCATCAAGGTCTTGCGGCCAACAGCGGTGGTACGACACATGCGTGCCAGTGATCGGCAGGGCGGGTGCATTGCGATGAATGAACAGTTCTTTGGCGAGGCGGATGAAAGGATACATGGGACTACTTTGCTGATGTTTAGTTTTACATAGGTGAAGTGACGTTAACGTCAACTTGTTACCTAAGGGTAAGGTGTCTCTTGTCGGGACGCTGATCAGCACATAGATACGCGTGAACCTATTGAAAGGCCCGAGATGCAATCTTTGTTTGATATCCTGATGCTGCTGCTAGGCGTCGCCCGCACCCTAATTTTCACCTACTTTATCATGAGCTGGCTGATCAGCTTTGAAGTGTTGAACGTCCGTCAGCCGTTGGTCGGGCAAATCTGGCATACTTTACAACGTATTCTGGAGCCGATTTATGGACCGATCCGTCGCTTTCTGCCGAATATGGGTGGGATTGACCTGTCACCAATCGCGGCACTGCTGGGACTAGAGGTGATCCGCATAATTTTGATCAACAATCTTTCGTTGTTTTACTAGAAATTTACATTAACTGAACGCTTGTTCAAAAAATGATTTGACGGATGGCTTACCCCCGCGACAGTATAGTTGTTGGGGCAGGTATCGCGTTGGTGTGATTTCGGTCCCGGTGTTGGTTTAGGTCGACGGGGGAGGATCGTTTCACATGACAACAGATCAGCTGCATTCTATTCCAGAGCTTTTAGCGCGCAACGTGGCATCGTTTGGTGACAAGCCTGCGTACCGCGAAAAAGAATTTGGCATCTGGCAAAGCTGGACTTGGACACAAGCCGCCGCCGAGATCGACGCGTTAGCCGCAGGGTTGCTGACCCTTGGTGCTGTGCCTGACGATCATATCGCGATTGTGGGCCGGAACCGTCCTGCGCTATATTGGGCGATGGTTGCTGCGCAGCGTATCGGCTGTGTCCCCGTTCCGATGTATTCAGATGCCGCCGCAGAAGAGATGGCCTATGCGCTGGACCATTGTGGTGCCCGCTTTGCCGTTGTCAGCGACCAAGAGCAGGTCGATAAGATCGCGGATATCCGTGAGGGCCTGACTGAATTAGAGCATATTATCTATCTGGATGGGCGCGGTCTGCGCAAATATGACCACGGCGCCATGACCAGCTATGGTGATGTGCAAGCTGCTGGCCGTGCTGCCGAATTGTCGGTGCGTCTGGATGAATTGTCTGCCGCACGCGGTTACGATGATACATGTGTGATGCTGTATACGTCTGGCACCACTGGCCGCCCCAAAGGCGTTGTGTTGTCCAACCGAAATGTGATCGAGACATCCAAAAATTCATCTGACTTTGACGGGCTGCGCGTTGGCGAAGAGGTTTTGGCCTATCTTCCGATGGCGTGGGTTGGCGATTTTATCTTTTCGATCGGTCAATCCATGTGGACAGGGTTCTGCGTCAATTGCCCTGAATCCGAGGCCACAATGATGACCGATTTGCGCGAGATTGGTCCGACGTATTATTTTGCGCCACCGCGTGTGTTTGAAACTCAGTTGACCCAAGTCATGATCCGCATGGAGGATGCGGGGCGCTTCAAGAAATGGCTGTTTGATCATTTCATGGCCGTCGCCCACCGCGTTGGCCCTGATCTGTTAGACGGCAAACCCGTGGGCGGGTTGTATCGGTTGCGGTATGCGCTGGGCAACCTGTTTGTGTTTGGTCCGCTGAAAAATACGCTTGGCCTTAGCCGTGTGCGCGTTGGGTATACGGCAGGCGAGGCGATTGGGCCCGAGATATTCGATTTTTACCGCTCGCTTGGGATTAATCTTAAGCAGCTTTACGGCCAGACCGAGGCGACGGTGTTTATCACCCAGCAACCTGATGGTGAGGTCCGGTCTGATACTGTTGGTGTCCCTAGCCCTGGTGTGGAGTTAAAGATCGCTGAAAATGGCGAGGTGTTTTACAGGTCACCTGGCACGTTCATGTCGTATTATAAAAACCCTGAAAGCACCGCATCGACCAAGGATACTGAGGGCTGGGTTGCGACGGGCGATGCTGGATTTATCGAGGAAGGCTCGGGTCATTTGCGTATCATTGATCGTGCCAAAGATGTTGGCCAAATGGTCGATGGCCGTTTGTTTGCGCCGAAGTACGTCGAGAACAAGCTGAAATTTTATCCCAATATCCTAGAGGCGGTCGTGTTTGGTGCAGGGCGTGAATACTGCACCGCATTTATCAACATTGACCTGACTGCGGTGGGCAATTGGGCTGAGCGCAACAACATTGCTTATTCATCGTATCAGGAATTGTCACAGCATCCGCAGGTCTTGGGCCAGATCGAGGCGCATGTGTCAGAGGTGAACACGTCCGTTGCGTCTGATCCGATGTTGGCAGGCTGCCAGATACACCGGTTCCTTGTGTTGCATAAGGAACTGGATGCCGATGACGGTGAAATGACCCGCACGCGCAAGGTGCGCCGCGCTGTGATTGCTGATAAGTTTTCTGATTTGATTGCCGCACTTTATAGCGATGCGACCGACGTTTATACCGAAACGGAAGTCACATATGAGGATGGTCGCAAGGGCCAGATTACAGCGACGTTGGATTTGCGCGATGCTGTGGTTGCTGCCGAGCAGGTGGCGGCATGACGGATTGTCGCTCGTGCAAGCACGTCGCCCCACCCGCCATCCCATCATCTGTGGAGATTTTCCATGAAAGATAGTTATATCACGCCAGACGGCCGCACGATTGGCGGTGTGCTGATGGATATGCGCGGCATCACCTTACGATTTGGTGGTGTCGAGGCGATCAAGAACATCAGCTTTGACATTCGCGAGGGTGAAATCCGCGCGATTATCGGCCCAAACGGCGCAGGTAAGTCGTCGATGTTGAATGTCATCTCGGGGTTTTATCATCCGCAAGATGGCGAGGTTTGGTTCCGTGGCGCCAAGCGCCCGACAATGCGGCCTTATGATGTTGCGCGCCAAGGCATCGCCCGTACGTTCCAAAATATCGCTCTGTTTGAGGGTATGTCTGTTTTGGACAATATCATGTGCGGTCGATTGACTCATATGAAGACCGGCATTTTTTCGCAGGCGATCTGGCATGGTGCAGCGCAGCGTGAAGAGGTCGAAAACCGCGAGGCTGTTGAGCGTATAATTGATTTTCTTGAAATTCAGGCCATTCGCAAAACCCCTGTGGGTCGGTTGCCTTACGGTCTGAAGAAGCGTGTCGAGCTGGCTCGTGCCTTGGCCGCAGAGCCAAAGCTGTTGCTGTTGGACGAGCCGATGGCGGGCATGAACGTCGAGGAAAAAGAGGACATGAGCCGCTTTATTCTTGATGTGAACGACGAATTTGGAACCACGATTGCGCTTATTGAGCATGACATGGGCGTGGTCATGGACCTGTCAGACCGTGTGGTCGTGATGGATTATGGTCGTAAGATTGGTGATGGCACACCAGACGAGGTGCGCGGCAATCAAGAGGTAATCGATGCTTATCTGGGCGTGGCCCATGATTAAGGGAGACAACAATGTCGGCTGATTTTCTATATGGCATCGAGGTCATTCTAAACGGCCTGATGGCCGGGGTGCTTTATGCGCTGGTCGCATTGGGTTTTGTGTTAATCTTCAAGGCGTCGGGCATCTTTAACTATGCCCAAGGCGTCATGGCCTTGTTCGCAGCCCTAACATTGGTCGGAATCATGGAAGGCCAAGTGCCGTTTTCCCATATAATAAACGCGATCTTTGGCACCAAGATCCATCATTTTGGCTGGCATGTACCCGCGTTGTTGGCGATTTTCCTGACGCTATGTGTGATGGTTGCCTTTGCTTGGGCCGTACAAAAGTTCGTTTTCCGACATCTGGTCGGCCAAGAGCCGATCATTTTGTTCATGGCGACCATTGGCCTCGCGTATTTCCTTGAAGGTATGGGTGATCTGATGTGGGGGTCCGATATCAAGACCTTGAAAGTAGGCTTGCCGCAGGGTGGATCGCGCTGGATCGAGGATATGACGTCTGGCCTTGGCGGCAATGATTTCTACGGCTTCTTTATAGATAAGCTGGATATGGTCGCGACTGTCGTGGCGGCGATCCTTGTGATGAGCCTGATCGCGTTTGCGCAGTATTCCAAGCAAGGCCGCGCGATGCGTGCTGTGGCCGATGATCACCAAGCGGCCCTGTCGGTTGGTATCTCCCTCAATTTTATTTGGGTGCTTGTGTGGTCGTTGGCGGGGCTTGTGGCTCTGGTGGCGGGTGTCATGTGGGGCGCGAAATCTGGCGTGCAGTTCTCGCTGTCGTTGATCGCGCTAAAGGCCCTACCGGTACTGATGCTGGGTGGGTTTACGTCCATTCCGGGGGCCATTGTTGGTGGCCTAATCATCGGTGTGGGTGAAAAGCTATTTGAATATACCATTGGCGGCATGATCGGCGGCGCGACTGAAAACTGGTTCGCCTATGTATTGGCGCTTATCTTCCTCGTGTTCCGCCCACAGGGTCTGTTTGGGGAGAAGATCATTGAACGGGTTTAATATAGGAGGCTCCCATGTTTTATCGTGAAGCCGGAGATTTTAAGACCTCGTATGAGGCGGACAGTCAGACGTTCCCGATTAAGTTTGACCGCTATAGGTTTTGGGCGATGCTTGCTGTTGCCTATTTGGTCATCCCGTTCATCATCAACGATTATTGGGCCAACGCGATTTTGGTGCCGTTTCTAATTTACACGATTGCCGCGATTGGGCTGAATATTCTGACCGGATATTGCGGGCAAGTTAGCCTTGGTACGGGCGGCTTTATGGCTGTCGGGGCTTATGCGATGTACAAGCTGATGACGTCGTTCCCGGATGTATCTGTCGTAATCCATGTCATATTGGCCGGTGGGATCACCGCCGTTGTTGGGGCGGCCTTTGGCCTGCCAAGTTTACGGATTAAAGGGTTTTATCTGGCCGTGGCCACGCTGGCGGCGCAGTTTTTCCTTGTTTGGTTGTTCAACAAGGTCGCATGGTTTTACAACTATTCTGCCTCTGGTCAGATCAACGCTCCGGAACGGTTTGTCGGTGGCATTGCTGTGACAGGGCCGAATACGGATGCGTGGGCAAAATATATGATCTGTTTGGTTTTTGTGACCGTTTGCGCGATCATTGCGCGCAACCTGACCCGCGGCACCATGGGCCGTAAATGGATGGCCATTCGGGATATGGATATCGCCGCCGAGATCATCGGCGTGAACCCGTTGCAAGCCAAGCTGACCGCGTTTGCGGTGTCGTCGTTTTTTATTGGGATATCGGGCGCGCTGTTCTTTTCGGTTTACCTAGGCGCTGTTGAAGTCGGCGAGGCCTTTGGCATTCAAAAATCGTTTTTGGTGCTGTTCATGGTGATCATCGGCGGGCTTGGATCCATTTTTGGCAGCTTTGCCGGAGCTGGGTTCCTTGTGCTGTTGCCAGTCGCATTGAAGGTGATTGGCGTTGATCTGTTGGGCTGGCCCACGGATATCGTGGCACATCTGCAGTTGGTGATTATCGGCGCGCTGATCATGTTTTTCCTGATTAAAGAGCCGCATGGTTTGGCCCAGTTCTGGCGCATTGCCAAAGAGAAATTACGCCTGTGGCCGTTTCCGTATTAACGGGCGCAGGATCTACGGTTGGGGTTGCCCCCAGCACATGAAACTATCGGAAACCTTGGGAGGATATACCGATGAAACTTAAGACACTTGCAGCGATGGCCCTTGCGGGCACGCTGGCCGCAGGCCCCGCTTTGGCCGAGCTGGTCATTCCTGATTTGTCCTATCGCACTGGCCCTTATGCGGCTGGCGGAACACCAGTTTCGGATGGGTATCAGGACTATTTCAACATGCTGAATGCCCGTGATGGTGGCGTTGGCGGTGAGATGTTCCGCATTTTGGAATGTGAAACAGGATACAACACCGAGAAGGGTGTTGAATGTTACGAGTCCACCAAGGGCGAAGGCGCGTTGATTTATCAACCACTTTCCACGGGCATCACATATCAACTTATCCCGAAAGTAACCGCAGATGGAATTCCATTGCACACTATGGGTTATGGCCGCACGTCGGCTGCCAATGGCGAAGTGTTCAACTGGGTGTTCAACTATCCTGCCAACTATTGGGATGCTGCATCTGTGATGGTAAACTATTTACTGGATGAAAACGGTGGATCGCTTGATGGCAAAAATATCGCTCTTGTCTATCATAACTCTGCTTACGGTAAGGAACCTATCCGCACGCTGGAAAACCTGTCGGCGCAGTACGGTTTTGAGTTGACACAATTGGCCGTTGACCACCCCGGTCAGGAGCAAAAATCACAGTGGCTTCAAATCCGTCGTGAGCGTCCTGATTATGTCCTGATGTGGGGTTGGGGTGTGATGAACCAAGTGGCTGTGCAAGAAGCCGCCAACATTGGCTTTCCGATGGAAAACTTCATCGGTAACTGGTGGGCTGGTGCCGAGCATGACGTGATACCTGCGGGTGATGCGGCGAACGGTTACAAGTCGCTGAACATGAACCGGATTGATGCAAGCTTGCCTGTGTTCGACGACATCCGCACACTTGTGCATGATGCTGGCAACGCTGCTGGTGACGGTTCTAACATTGGTACAGTGCTTTATACACGTGGCATGTACGCCGCGATGTTGGCTGCCGAAGCTGTTGCAACGGCGCAAGGAATCCACGGCGTTGCTGCCATCACCCCTGCGATGATGCGCGACGGAATGGAAGCCTTGGATATCACAGCTGCCCGTATGGAAGAGCTGGGTATGGCCAATATCGGACCGGAATTTGCGGTCTCTTGTCAGGATCACGGTGGGTCCGGTTTGGGCATCGTACAGCAGTGGGACGCGTCCGCTGGTGCATGGGTTGCTTTGACCGATTACATCGCGCCTGATGATGCGGTTACGTTGCCGTTGATCATGGAAGACTCCGCTGCGTTTGCTGCCGAGAACAACATCGAAGCTGGCTGCATGTAAGCCACAAATGCGGGCAGTGCCGATTGGTGCTGCCCGCGTTTTTTGAGTATTTTTGAAAAGGCGAGGACGGGTGATGGTGATCATGACTGACGATACAAAAGTTGAGACACTGCTAGAGGTCAACAATATCGAAGTGATCTATAACCACGTGATCCTTGTTCTTAAGGGTGTGTCTTTGTCTGTTCCTAAGGGCGGTATCACTGCCCTGTTGGGCGGAAACGGCGCGGGTAAAACGACGACGTTGAAGGCGATTTCAAACCTGCTGCATTCTGAGCGCGGCGTGGTCACCAAAGGTTCGATCCACTATCGCGGCGAGCGTGTGCAGGACTTGGCCCCATCAGATTTGGTTAAAAAGGGTGTCATTCAGGTCATGGAAGGCCGTCACTGTTTTGAACATCTGACGATTGAGGAAAATCTGCTTACAGGTGCATATACCCGCACCCAAGGTGCCGCGGCCATCGCGGCCGATTTGGAGATGGTATACAATTATTTTCCCCGTTTGCGCGAGCGTCGCAAATCGCAGGCTGGATATACATCCGGTGGTGAGCAGCAGATGTGCGCCATTGGCCGCGCCTTGATGTCCCGTCCTGAGACAATCTTGCTAGACGAGCCGTCGATGGGTCTGGCCCCACAGTTGGTCGAAGAAATCTTCGGCATCGTAAAGGATTTGAACGAGCGCGAAGGTGTGTCGTTTTTGCTGGCTGAACAGAATACCAATGTCGCGTTAAGGTTTGCCCATCATGGGTATATCTTGGAAAGCGGTCGTGTCGTCATGGAAGGCCCCGCCGCTGAGCTGCGCGAGAACCCTGATGTGAAGGAATTCTATCTGGGCGTATCTGATGAGGGCCGCAAATCGTTCCGTGATGTCCGGTCTTACCGCCGTCGCAAGCGTTGGTTGGCTTAATATACTTAGAAAACGGTTTGTCTAACAGGAGACACTGATGGCTCATTTCGATGATCTGGAAACACGTAAGCCCAGCGACCGTAGTGCCGCGCAATTGGCAGTGCTGAACACGCTATTGGATGCGCCGATTGACGTGTTGGCAGATTTGTCAGGCTTACCTGTCTTGCGCAAATCTGATCTAAGCGCCGCCCAGAAAGCCCAGCCGCCGTTTGGCGGGTTGACGGTCAAGAACGCCACCTATGTGTTTCAATCGCCCGGTCCGATTTACGAGCCAGGTGGATCGAGCCATGATTGGTGGCGCTTTGGTCGGTTTCTGGCCGCCTGCGAGATTGGCACCAGTGATATTGTGCAGAACTGTTTCGGGTATCACCTGACCCCTGCTGGTACGATGTTTGAAAATGGTGCCCGCGCTGTGGGGGCCACTGTGTTGCCTGCTGGTACAGGCCAAACAGAGCTACAGGCGCGTGCGGCCCATGACATTGGATCGACTGCTTATGCTGGTACACCGGATTATCTTAAGGTGATCTTGGAAAAAGCTGATGAGATGGGTTTGCCGCTTAAGTTCACGAAAGCCGCTGTTTCAGGGGGTGCGCTGTTCCCGCAGCTGCGCCAGTTTTATGCGGATCGCGGCATAGCGTGTTTGCAGTGTTATGCGACTGCCGATCTGGGTCAGATTGCCTATGAAACTGTGGAGGGCCAAGGCATGATCGTCGACGAAGGTGTGATCGTCGAGATTGTCACGCCCGGTACCGGTATTTCTGTACCCGCGGGTGAAGTGGGCGAAGTTGTGGTCACGTCGCTGAACCCTGACTATCCGCTGATCCGCTTTGCCACAGGTGATCTAAGCGCGGTGCTGGCGGGACAGTCCCCTTGCGGCCGCACCAATATGCGCATCAAAGGCTGGATGGGGCGGGCTGATCAAACGGCCAAAATAAAAGGTATGTTTGTGCGTCCTGAACAGGTGGCCGATTTGGTTGATCGTTTGGACGGCGTAGACCGTGCGCGTGTCGTCGTTGATCGTGATGGCGATGCGGACCGTATGACGGTTCTTATTGAGGGTACCGCGCTGGACGCGGATATCATCGCGCGTGCCGTTCAAGACGTTTTAAAGCTGAAGGCGCGGATCACTTGCTGCGCACAAGGCGACATTCCCCGCGACGGGATCGTGATTGAAGACCAACGCGACTATGACACCTGAATTCCAAAATTTAGATTGGTTAGCCCGAACCCAAACTGATCTGGGCTAACCGATGTCATCTATTTGGCAGGGACGTACCGTTCCAGCACAAGCCGCACAAAACCCTGAACGTCATCACCGATCTGTTTGGCACCAACAACGTATTGTCCCGCCTGAACTTGGGTGACGATCATGCTGTTCAGGCTATCGTCTGCATCATCATTGATCGCGATTTGGCGACCTAGATCATCGAACACAACCAGCCAAGGGTCGCCGTCGTCGCCCGCCGCGACTGCTTCGATAAGCAGGAGGCTGCTTTCTGGGATGTCGACAGTGAACCACATCGTATCAGGTCCCAACTGCAGGTCTTTGCGCATCCGCGTTTGGAGTGGGCCGAGGTCGGTCACGTCGACGGATCCATCCAAAGGTGGCGATGCTTCGCCACGTGCATAAAGGGCAGCCAATGCCGCAACAGGATCGTAGACTGCGATTGTCAGGTCGATAGGCAGACTGCTGTCATTAATTGCCCCCACGCTGACGCAATAATCGCCTGCAGGCAGTGGCGCGGACCGCTCAATGCGTGCATTCAGACCATCATAATCGTCGTTTGATGCTATCTCAGTTTCGGCATCATCCAAGAGAGCGACCGTCGGGTCCGCATCTTCGTTTGTGGCCGTGATTGTCAGGGCCGTTGGCGCGCCCAACGTGAACGTCCAAAATCTGTTTTCTTCCACAGCGACCGACTGGGTCGTCCCCAAGTCCCCAAAGGGGCGTGCTTGCGCACAACTGCCGCCCGCGTCGGATGCTGACCCGTCCGCGGTGCCGGGGGTAAGTGCTTCTTGGTCCTGTCTCCCAATCCGCATGAACGCGCTCATTGGGGCGTCGTCATAGCTTTTCATGGATACGCAGTATGTGCCGACTGGCAGGTCGATCTCGGATCGTGCAGCCCCTCCACCACCTGAATCGTCGTCGGACGCGACGATCCCGCCGTCTGCGTCAAAGACTTCGATCAATGGGTCACCCGCCCCACGACCTGCGGCCTCGATCCGGACCGGTGTCGGTGTGGATAGCGAAAATAAACCGACATAGGGTGTTTCACCTAAAACCAACGCAAGCTGTTCGCGGTGCGCGTCTGCTGTGCTGATATCCGATGCATCTTGGGTTCCGCCGATCCATTGGCCACCTGTGCCTGACCCGCTACAAAAGTCCTGGGCCAAGGCAGGGGATGCGATCATCATGGCTGCGATACAGGTCAGGGGCATTTTCATTGGGTCGGCTCCACTTTTGGTTGCTGTTTCAACCAACCTAACGGTTATTGAGTTGGTATGGCCAGTGCGCAGCATAAAAAAGGCCGCGCCCAAGAGGGTGCGACCTTTTAAATCGTTCAATGCTTTGCAGCGGTTTAGCCCTGACGAGCTTTGAACCGTGGCTGCGTCTTGTTGATTACATAGACGCGGCCCTTACGGCGCACAATCCGGCAATCGCGGTGACGCTGCTTGAGCGAACGGAGGGAGTTACGAACTTTCATGGCTCGATCCTTCATTGTCACGGCGCGGCGATTGCGCCTTGGGTTGCATTACAGCGTCAAAAACGCTGGTGAATTCATGGTGGACGATACTGGGATCGAACCAGTGACCCCTTCGATGTCAACGAAGTGCTCTACCGCTGAGCTAATCATCCTTTGTCCGATTTGGCCAGTACCCAGCGCCCTATAACGAAATAGGACACGGGGTTTAACCGTGTCAGTCGTGCGGTCTATAAAAGGAGTCGGACGGGGGATCAAGGGCTTTTGATAATTACCTAAACTAGGCTATCATTTGGCACAAAGGAGCCGCAATGTCCCATCCTGCTTATGCTTTAGCACAGCCAGAGACGCGCACAACAAGTGTTATTTTCGCGTCTCCGCACAGTGGTCGTGATTACACGGATGCGTTTCTGCGCCTTGCCGTGTTGGATGCGGAGACAATTCGTTCGTCTGAGGACGCGTTTGTCGATTTGTTGTACGCGGATGCGCCGAAATTTGGTGCCCCGTTGCTGTCGGCAAAGGCTCCGCGCGCCTATCTGGATTTGAATCGTGGTCTTGATGAAATGGATGCGGCCTTGATTGCTGGCGTGCAACGTGTGTCGCAAAACCCGCGCGTTGCAAGCGGGCTTGGCATTGTTCCGCGCGTCGTGGCCAATGGCCGCCCGATTTACGCAGGCAAGCTGACGTTGCAAGATGCCCATTCCCGTGTTGCTAATTATTGGCGTCCTTATCATGACGCGCTACAGACGTTGATCGATCAAAGTCACACTGCATTTGGTGAGGCTATTTTGATCGACTGCCATTCCATGCCCCACGAGGCGATGGATGGCATCAACACACCTGGTGTCGGACGGCCAGAGGTCGTGATTGGCGATAGGTTCGGTGCCGCTGCCAGCCCCGCCGTTGTAGAGCATGTTGAGTCGGCGTTTGCCGCCGCTGGCTTTCGCGTCGCGCACAATATGCCGTTTGCGGGGGCGTATATCGCGCAGCACTATGGCCGCCCATCTTGTCGCCAGCATGTCGTTCAAATCGAGATAGACCGCGCATTGTATATGGACGAGGCGACGCTGGAGCTGACTGCAGGCTTTGATGTCCTGCGTGCGGCCCTGAGCGGCGTCATGAAAGAGATCGCCGATATTGGACGTGGCACGCAGGCATCGCTCGCAGCCGAGTAGGATGGGTTTTAACCCATCTTACCGACTAGCTGACCCGCAAAGAAATCGTCTGGGCTGTCGATTTCAATCAGCCGCTGTCTATCGATCCACCAAAATCGATTGCCGACATTGCGCACGAAGCTACGGTCATGGCTAACCAGTAGACATGCTGCCTCGTGCCGCGCCAGTTCTTCTTCCAGCGCTTCTTGACCTTCGATGTCCAAATGGTTTGTCGGTTCATCTAGCAGGTAAAAGTTTGGATGCTGCAGACGCAGAACCAGCATCGCGAGCCGTGCTTTTTGCCCACCCGATAGTTTGTGCAGCGGTGTATCTTGCATTTGAATGTTGACCCCAGCTCCCGCCAGTAGCCCGCGCGCGCGTTGATCGCCGATGTGGAATTGTCCGGCGGTTGCCTGCATCGGGGTGTCGGCTTTGTTCAACTGGCTTAGATGCTGATCAGAGTACCCGAGTGACACCGAAGGTGCCGCCCGCACTGGGCTTTCCCCACCCGAAAGCGCGCGCTGCACCATTTGTACCAGTTGAGTTTTGCCTGTGCCATTGGCGCCCAGCAGAACAATCCTATCCCCGGGGGTTATCCATTTTTCGCCAGTGTTATAAAGCGCGCGCCCGTCGGGTGTTTGGACCGCAACATTGTCGAAAGTAACAAGCGCCTTGGCATGTGTGCCTGCGTTGCCAAGCTTAATCTCGCCAGCGCCCTTTTCGCGGTGGGCTGGTTTTGCGCCGGCTTCGATTTTGGCGGCCCGTTCGGTCAATTGCTTGGTCTTGGTGATCAGCAGGTCGGAGCCGGAATTGATGCCGATGTTCTTGAGCTTGGCCGCTTGTTTGCGCAACTGGCTCGCCTTGTTCAGGTCGTTGGCAAAACGGCGTGCATCGGCGGCGTCGGTTTCATCAAGCGCGTCGCGGGCGGGCGTAAAAGGCAGTGCAAAATCGCGGCTGGTTTCTGCCCGCAAAAACAGCGTGCGGGTGCAGACCGCATCAAGGAATGCCCGATCGTGGCTGGTGATAATCACGGCCACGTCGCGGGGCAGGGCGCGCAGCCAGTTTTCCAACAACCCGATCCTGTGAAGGTCTAGGTGGTTGGTTGGCTCGTCGAGTAGCAGCACATCGGGTTCAGTGATCCACGCGGCTGCAAGCATTGCGGTTCGCTGCCAACCACCTGAAAGTTCGCGCAATTGCGTCTGCTGTAAATCGTAGTGGACCGATAGATCGCCCAAGACCACATCCACGCGCCAGCTTTCAAAGTCGGCCTGTTCGGCAGGTAAGGCACCGAGAACTAGATCGTAAAGCGTTTGGTCTAGTTCTGCGTTTGGGACGTACTGCGCGACATGCCCGACGCGCAATCCGCGTGCGCGGGTGATGTCGCCTTTGGTCGGCTCGGTTTCACCTGTCATGCACTGCATTAATGTCGTTTTGCCACGCCCGTTGGCTGCTACAAGACCGAGGCGATCGCCCTTGTTCAGGGTCAATGTCAAGTCAGAAAATAGTGGGTCACCCAGCGTAATGCCGAGGTTTTGAAGGGTCAGAAGGCTCATGTGAAAAGTCTTTCAATCACGGAAGGGTGCGCCATTTGAGGCGCAGTCGAGGCGGACCGATGTGTGGTCAGCCCTGCAAATGGATTAACAGGGCGGCGCGGGGGCCATGCTGAAGTCGGCGCGTGATGCGGTTGGTCAGCATGTATCCTCCTGTTGTGATTGGTTTCTGTAGGGTCAGGGTATCGGCGCGGGGTGCGATGGGTCAAGACCCATCCTACGATGTGGCGCATTACCGTAGGGCGCGGCCTTTGATGATGGCCTTCGCCCCAAATTTCTTGCGGATAATGTCGGAAGCTTCTTCGGCTTTGGCGCGTTTGCCTGCGTCTGGATCCAGAAGGTCACCCGTCTTGTCGGCGTCTTGCGCCGCTGTCAGTTGGCTGATCCCCACGCCCAGCAGACGGAATGGTCCCATATCGCCGGCTTGATCAAATAGCCCACGTGCTGTCCTGTAGATGGTGTCGGCCAGCTGGGTCGGCGTGTGAAGCGACCGCCGCCGCGTAATGCTTTTGTGCGCCGAAGTTTTGAGCTTTAGCGTGACAACGCGGCCTGCAATATCCTTGGCCTTGGCCCGTGCGCTAACCTTTTCAGCCATGCGCCAGATGTGCCCATCAAGAATGTCAGAGTCGTTTGTGTCATCGTTGAAGGTCGTTTCATTTGAGATGCCTTTGACGGGCGTGTTGGAAGAGACTTGTCGTGGGTCTTCACCGCGCGCAAGGCCATAAAGTCGCTCGCCCATGTCCCCAAATCGGTCGTGCAGATTGCGCCGGTCCCAACGCAACAGATCATCGAACGTCCTGATGCCAGCCTTGCCAAGGCTTTCTTGCGCCACGGGCCCAATCCCCCAGATCAGGCGGACGGGTTTGGGGCGCAGAAATTCGGTGGTCTCTGCCTTACCGATGACGGAAAACCCACGCGGTTTGTCCAGATCGGACGCGACTTTGGCGAGGAATTTGTTGTGTGACAATCCGATGGACCCGCTGAGCCCGACCTCTTCTTTCATCCGTTTAATGAGCCGCGCCAGCATCACCGCAGGCGGTGCGCCGTGCAGGCGCACGGTGCCTGTCATGTCCATGAATGCCTCGTCCAGTGACAGCGGTTCCACGTTTGGTGTCAGGTCATCCATCATGGTGCGGATCGCTCTTGACGCTTCGACGTAGGCGTCCATGCGCGGGCTAACCACGACGGCTTCTGGGCAGAGTTTCAGCGCCTGAAACATCGGCATCGCGGATTTGACGCCTTTGATCCGCGCCACATAGCAGGCAGTGGACACAACACCGCGCCTGCCGCCCCCGATGATAACTGGTTTGTCTGCAAGGTCTGGATTGTCGCGTTTTTCCACGCTGGCATAAAATGCATCGCAGTCCATGTGGGCGATGGTCAGGTCCAATAGTTCGGGGTGGGCGATTTTGCGCGGACTGCGACAGGCCGTGCAACGGGTGCCGGTGTCATAGATCGTCAAGCAGTCGCGGCACAAAGTGGGCATAACGGGTAAGATAAGGGGCGCGGGTCCGGCCCACAACGGCTAAGGTGA
>Ga0115005_10000709_pt1 | contig 25787 bp, 21 predicted proteins | sample ArcOceMetagenome_FD_87163 | JGI IMG/M metagenome (GOLD analysis project Ga0115005, IMG submission 87163) | Marine eukaryotic phytoplankton communities from Arctic Ocean - Arctic Ocean - Greenland ARC118M Metagenome | ecosystem: Environmental > Aquatic > Marine > Oceanic | place: Arctic Ocean...
ATCATCATCAACTGGATTTTGATACACCTTCTCGATAGGAACGATACCTGTCCAAATGTCCAAATCATAATCCTCCTGATCATTGTGGCAACCTTCATTTCGAACTTTGGCAGACGCCTCATTGATCTCAAGTTCTAAAACAGTTGTGGCTTTAAGTTCCTTGTCACTTGGCTGTCGAACTTCTTCCCATCGACCTTTCAGCACTTGATCGGAAACAACTTTGAGGGCAAATAAATTGGCTTCGTTGCCCTCCACTTTTTTCGCTTTTCCAAAAACCACAACTGATTCATAATTCATCGAATGATGAAATGCAGAATTTGCCAAAACTAACCCCGTGACTCGATGCATACAAAAACATATATCAAATCCTTCTTCCATGTTTTTAATCATTCGAGAACTGGCTGCACCATGCAAATAAATTTTATTTTCATGTCTTCCATAAATGGTCGGAATGACCACAGGCACGCCTCGATGCACAAAGCCGATTGTGCAAGTACTATCGTTATTTAAAATTTTATAAATCTCCTTTTGATCATAAATTCCTCGCTTGGGTACTCGACGAACTTTAGTTTTGTCATTGATTTCTTTCATATTATGGATAGTTTATATCGTCTTTCACGGGCGGCAATGAGAGGAGCAAAAACCGTAAAAACGAATGGTGAATATTTTTGACTTGATGCAAGTCGCCAACAGGGATATGAATACTGTCGCCAGCTGATAAATTAAATGCTTGGTCATTTAAAATGCAAAATGCTTTTCCTTCTAAGATGTAAATGTATTGTTGGGAATGTTGGTGGAAGTGCATTTCTTCCTGAGAATTAGGTGGAATTAATTCTTCTTTGACATTTAAATTTGGGTTGGAAAACAACGGCCAAGCCATACAGTTTTCTCCCCAAAGATAGCCTTGAGTTTGGTTTGTAATAATCTTCATGATAGTAATTTAAATGGTAGTTTAAATGATTTAAAATCTTGGTGCAAAATCGACATTATTATTAAACTACGAAAATTATTTCCACCTTTTATGCATTCTCTTTTTATTCCTTCTTTTATAAATCCGACTGATGGATACACTTGTTCTACTCTTGGGGTATGGGTAAAACGTCCAACTAAAGTCGATGTTTTTTTAATTTTCCGAAAGCTAAATTTTGCCATAATTCTTTCCTTTTTTATTGATGACAATTCGTTTTAACTCCACACTTAAATTCAGATTTTGTAATCCTTTTGAAATTATAAAATAAACCATAACTCCTTGATTATCAATTAGTTTTAAATGTAATTGATCTTTATTGTTGATGACTTCTTGAGGTTTGGCAACTAAATATTGGAAAATAAAATTTTTGTTTTCAGGATTGTTTTCCCATTCAATTTTGCTGAAAAAATCATCACTATTTGTAGATTCGAAGTGTAGCATTTTTTTGATTTAAAATTATTCGCCGAACCTTGCTACTATTCGAAATTCAGCGAATGAAAATTTAAACGCTATAAAAATTGCAAAGTATTTTTTCCAAAATTAAAATATTACTGGTAGCTTTGAATAGTCCAGTTTTAATAAAATAAATAGTCCAGTTATGTTGCCGTATAAAAGTATGATACAACTTGATTCTAATTCTAGAATGCCAATTTATGTTCAGTTAGCTAATGGAATCATCAAAGAAATTTCTCATGGAAAATTAGTGCCTGGATTAAAATTACCAGGTTCAAGAACTTTGGCTAATCATTTTGAAGTGCATCGGAAAACGATCATTGCTGCGTACGAAGAACTGGAAGCACAAGGTTGGATTGAGACCGTTCCAGCCAAGGGAAGTTTTGTCAGTAAAAAAATTCCAGTTACCAAACCTCAAAGTTTTAGTGCTCAAAAAAGAGAAATAATTTCCCCACTTCAAACGTCTCTTTTTTTTATCAAAAAAAGATTTAGCGAAGATGTAAATGAGATGGTTCCAAAATTTACCACCTTCAAATATCAGTTTGACGATGGCCTGCCTGATTTAAGGTTGGCACCGATTCAGGTTTTAGCTCGCCAATATAAAAGTGTTTTGAATAGTAAGTTGGCTGCCAATGAATTAAATTATACGCATGATTTAAAAGGAAATATTTCGCTTCGAAAAGAATTGGCGAAGTACCTTTCTGAAACTCGCAGTATCAATGTGACGACTGAAAATATCATGATCGTTCGTGGCAGCATCATGGGATTTTATTTATTATTTCAAATAATTTTGGAAAAAGGATCGAATGTAATTGTAGGTGAAACTAACTTTCGAGCAGCCAATGAAATCATAAAAAATGCGCAGGGAAAAATAATTACCGTTCCCGTTGATGCGCATGGAATTGACGTAACTCAGATAGCGGAGATTTGCAAAAAGAAAAAAATCAGAGCAATTTATATCGTTCCACATCACCATCATCCGACGACAATTTCCTTGAGTACGGAGCGGAGAATGAAATTATTGCAGCTAGCTGAGCGCTATAAATTTGCCATCATTGAAGATGATTACGATTATGATTTTCATTATGAAAGTAGTCCGATTTTACCTTTGGCGAGTTCTGATCGGGTAGGAGTGGTTTCGTACGTTGGGTCATTTAGTAAGTTGATTGCACCTGCGTTTCGGATTGGTTTTGTAGTTGCTCCTGAGGATTTAATTGATGAGATGTCGAAGCTTCGGAGGTTTGTAGATCGACAAGGTGATGTGTTGTTGGAACGTACGATTGCGATGATAGAAATTCGGCGACATATGCGCAAGGCTTTAAAAACGTATCATCAGCGCAGAGATTTTTTCTGTGATTTATTGCAAAAAGAATTGGGTGATTTTGTTGAATTTAAAAAGCCAGATGGCGGACTTGCGGTGTGGACGAAGTTTGATAAAAAAATTGATATGACGAAATTAAGTGAAGCGGCAGCAGCGAAAAATTTGTACATCGCTGATAGTAAAAGATATGATCCGATTGGGAAAGAATTGAATTTTACGAGGTTGGGTTTTGCTTCCATGAATGAGCAAGAGATGAAGGTGGGGGTGAAGATTTTGAAAGGGGAAATTGAGAAGTCGTTCCTGAGAAATGGGCAATGAGAAATGTTCTGTGAGAAACGGGGCGGGTTGGGGCCGGCGAAAAAGGAGGGTGCGGGAGCTTGCCTTGTGTTTAGCATTTTTTTCGCCTAGGGTTTTTGGTTCTTTTTTATCTCTACTCTTTATGCCTCTTGGCATAAGCTAAGCAGAATGCAAAAAGGACAATCGCCCAAGTATCCACGTCCCTCAATAATTTAAACAAAAGTCAATTAAAAGAATTTACCATTTCCTTGCCGACATTTACTGTGGTGCATTTTCTTTTTTTCATTGAAAAAAAAGAAACAAAAAATTCTAGGCGAAAAAATAGCTAAGCGCAAGGCAAGCTCCCCCACCCTCCTTTTTCGCCGGTCCCAACCCGCTCCGTTTCTCACAGACCGTTTCTCACAGACCAATAGATGCATAGGCAATTTTTCATAAAATCTTCTCAAGATTTTGAAACGAAAAATTTAAATCGTAGACGCCATCCAAAAAAATATTGAAGCAATCACTAAACACAAAGGAGAATAAAATTTAGAATCTGATTTTCCAAAAGAAGTATTTTTCACTTTTTTGAAAAATCCGACATAGTTGAAATCGCCGATTGCTCTAAGAATAAAAATTCCACCTAAAATCCAAAAGCCATAATCATACATCCAAATAGGTAAAAAAGCAGCAGGGTTTTCCAGTTCTGAAATAGAATAATAAATAGAGTAAATTATTTTTGAAAAGATAAAACCAATCATTAAAATAAAACCAAATCCAACAAATGCACATTGAAAAGGAGTAGGGAGAAAAAGTAATGTTCCATCTTCTTTTGATGGAACAGATTTTTCTAATCCCCACTTTCCACCAAATGCCCAGTAGAAGTGTAATAATGAAATGGTGAAAAGAATCGAAATGAGAATAAGTATTAAGATGCTTTCCCAGCCAAAGTGTATATCGATAAATACCATATTATTTTATTAGTCCAAATTACCCGTAGCCTGACTTTCCAAGTCAGAGTTCACTTACTAGCTAAACCTGACTTGGAAAGTTAGTCTACATCCATCATCTCCAATATCGTCTTCGCAATTTCCTCCGGCTTTCTACTCTCCTTAAATTTGAATTGTCGAATCAATAAAGTCTTAAAAGTAGGATACTCTTGGTGCGTCGAAGGATCATAAAAATTTTCAATCGGTTTTAAAAAACCATGAAACTGAGTGAGTCTATAACAATGCTTTTGCAAGTCAAAATCGATGACTAATTTTTGATTATTGATCGGAGTTTGTAACTGGATAAATAGCGGAGTTTCCAACTCTTGCAACTCTCCAATATTATTCATGTAGCCCTTGTCGAAGAGTGGATAAAAATAAATTTTATAATCAATGGAATGCATTTTTAAAACCATACCCATCTTAACTAGTTGGTTTTCAATAACTTCTGAAGGAAGATCGGTGCTTTCTATTTTTTCGAAAGGCAACCATTCATCTTCTTCTGCTTTGTAAAAATCAACTTCACCAATTCGTAATTTATAATCAAACTTTGGATAATGTGGAATAATATAACCTGGATAGTAAAATTCAAAACCATTTTTTTTCCCATAACTAATCTCCGCCAACATCGTATAAAATCCCAAACTATAGCTCCCATATTCCGGATCAAAAAGTCCAATGATACTGGCCATACTTTTTGCTCCAAGGTCAAAAAAACTAACTGCAATTAATTTTTCTCCATCGTAAACGGCTACTTCGTAAGTATTATAGATCGTAGTTTCTCCACCATCTTGCAAAGCATCTTTGATCGTCTGAGAAACAAATCCATCAAAACGCAATTTATGTTTTTGATATAATTCTTCTTTCTCTCGACTGATAAATGCTTTTCTAAAAACAGTTTCAAACTGCTGATTTTTATTCCAAATTTTTCGGAGGCTTTTTCGAAATTCATAACCTTCAAGCGGTAACCGTATTCGAATAGGAGAGTACAATTTTCCATCAAAATTTAAAATCTTCGTCGTGTATATATACTGCCCTGATCGAAACCAGCCATTGGCTAAGTAAAAATCTAGGAGCTCGCCGTGAAGACTTTTTGGATTATGGAATTGTGTGAACATTATTTACGTTTTACGATGTATGTTTGAGGTTATACGTTTTATAGCAAGTGCCGTAAAACGTATAACGTCAAACGTTTTTAAAATTTAACTCGATTAAAAGACATCGCCTTAATTAACCAATTCGGCAATGGCTTCGTCGGATTTCTTTTTTTCATATTGATCGTCCAACCGATTTTTTTGACGAGAGGAACTTTTAGCGTTTCGACAAACTCAATTAAGGTGCCATCTGGATCTTCCAAATATCCCCAATTTCCATTCGCATCGCCCATGTCAAATTCATCATCGACCAACACTTGAAATGGAAAACCAGCTGCTTCGCAATCTCTAACCACCGCACCAATATTTCGAACATCGTAACATAAATGGATAAATCCAATGTCTCCCCAATATCGATTAGCAAAAATTTTGTTCGGTGTTCTGGAAATGGATTGCACCAATTCTAGTTGACTCGTTCCAAATAAATTGGAGAAGCCGCCACTTTTTGCCTGCTTACTCAACAGCACTCTACGAAACGTTTCTCCTCCACTTGGCAAGGCTGCAAAATCATCGAATGTTCCGGTCTCATCATAAATAACTTCATCATAACCCAAGACATCAACATATAATTTTTTTGCGGCGTCAATATCAGAAACGCCAATTGTACAACCAAAAAATCCACCCATATTTTTCCCTTGTGCAAACCAGTTGTCGTAACTCTTGATTTGAATAATATTGTCGCAAGGATCTTGGATGTAAAATGATTGAGTGCCATTTGGAGCAGTTACAATTTCCGAAATTGGTGTAACTCCCTTGGCTTTTAAATTAGCAAAAGCTTCTTGAACATTTCGCGTTTTAACTTTTATAGAAAAAATACCGGTGTCCCCCAATTGAATTGGCGAAGCAGGTGGTTGAGGTTCTCGATCTTCAAATTGCCAAATTTCATAACCACTTCCCCCTTGCAAATTTAACGCAAGAATCGCTCGTTTTTCATGCGGTTTTCCTCCCATGTATTTTGCCATGTGAGTAGCGGTGTTGTTATCATCAAAAACTTTGACATCAGCCCCCAATTTTGTCGCGTACCATTTGAAGAGTTTTTCGGCATCATTTACACCAACTCCGATTTGTTGAATTCCGTAGATAATTTTCTCGTCCATGCTATTTTATTGAATTTTACCGCATCCATACGGACACGTAGGTTAAGGTGACAAGTCGCAAAGAAAAATTAATACCTAGCAAAGTCACAAAGGTTAGATTTTGCCACCTGTCGCATTAAGCTCATATAGTTTAAAAATACTCTATCCTTTAAAAGCCAAATTTAGGAAAAATTGCTTAATTCTGTCGCTTTCGAGATTGGTGTTTTCAAAACATAAAATTGGGAACGTTTTCCAAGATAAAATGTGTGAAATTTAGAGACCACTAAACATTTCAGAAATACTCTATTTTTTGTTATTTTACCGATATTTGTATGAAATCTAAACGAGTTAATCGAAAGGGTTCTATTTCGGTTGAACAAATGTGAATTTTGCTGTTTATATTTTTACACAACTAGTTTCAAAACATTTATTCTGACTAAAGTATTTTTATGTTAAAAAATCTCAAAAAGTGGTTTGTCGTAGACGACGAAGAATTTAAAGAAAAGATGTCTGGAGATAGTGCAGGTGATGCTGATATTGTTTCTGAGCAAAAAGCAAAACCAACTTCAATTTCTTCCTCTTCGAGTACAAGTTCAACCGCTAGTTCAACAGTTCCTTCGGGGAAGTCAAGTCCAAAATTTACCAATATTTTATTGCAAGCTATGGAGGCGAACAATTTGGATGGATTTGATTATTTAGAATATAAACACAGTTTGCACAACTTGGCAAAAATGGCGATGGATGAAAAAACACGTTACCAATCTGCCTATGCAGCTGCTTCGACGATGGGAGCGACTCCTGCGAAATTAGTAAAGACTGCTCATTTTTATATTGATGTTTTGAAAAAAGAAGAAGCGAAATTTGCGCAAGCTTTAGCGAATCAAAAAGATAAACAGATTGGAGATAAATCTCAATTGATTCAGCAGCATGATAATTTGGTGAAAGAAAAAACCAAACAAATTGAGCAACTCAAAAAAGAAATTGCTCAACATCAAGCAAAAAGTGAACAAATGGAAAAGAGTATTTCTGCTGCAACGGTAAAAGTAGAAACTACTAAAAATAACTTTGTAGCCTCTTATAATCTCGTACTTTCGCAGATTAATAGGGATATCGAAAATATGAAAAAATACCTTAAATAATGGTGAACGGTTAATGGTTAACTTTGAACACCATTTCTCAAGATTCTTTTAAAATAAATAAATCAAAATAATAATAATGGAAATGCAAGATTTTAAACCTAAATCATTTTGGAAAAGACCGGAAGGAGCTACGGGAGCAGTTTTTATGGCAGCTATAGCTGGTGGAATAGCTTTTTTGATTGCGACTAATACAGCTTTCTTTGCTGGACTGTTCGCTAACACTATTACATTAGTTGCTACACTTGCGGTATTAGGAGCAGTCATTTACATGATTCTTGATCCTAAAATGCGAAACCTCGTTTGGTATATGTATAAAAGTGTGATGCGGTCGATAACTGGAATGTTTGTGCAGATTGATCCGATTGGAATTTTGAAATCATATACAGATGATCTGGGTGACAACTTGGGAAAAATGAATAAGCAGATTGGAAAACTCAAAGGCCAAATGCACAAACTCAAAGAGCTGATTGTCAATAATCAAAAGGAAATCAAAAACAATTTGACACAAGCGAGCAAAGCCAAAGAAGTCAACAAAAAGAATATCATGATTCTTAAATCTCGAAAAGCGGGACGACTCAGAGAATCAAATATGCGGTTGGAAGATTTGTATAAAAAAATGGAAGTCTTGTATCGGGTGTTGACTAAAATGTATGAAAATTCTGAGATTCTTTTGGAGGATGTGAAAGATCAAGTGATGGTCAAAGAGCAAGAATACAAAGCCATCAAAGCAAGTGCATCTGCCATGAAATCTGCAGCAAGTGTGATTTCTGGAAATCCAGATAAGCGGGCAATGTTTGACATGGCAATGGAAGCTGTGGCTGATGATGTAAGTAACAAGGTAGGAGAGATGGAGAGGTTTATGGAAATGTCTTCCAACTTTATGGATTCGGTAGATTTGCAAAATGGAGTTTTCGAAGAGGAAGGAATGAAGATGTTGGAGAAATGGGAAAAAGAAGGGGTATCAAGAATTTTAGGAGAAGAAAAAACGATTCTCGTTAACCAAGCAAATAGTGATAATGATAGTGATGTTTTAGATTTGAACGAACCAATGGCAAAACCAATGCGAGAATCAGGTCATCAAAATCAATATGATTCGCTTTTTGACTAATTTTTAGTTGATTAGTTTATCGAACAATTTTTTTTAATAAATAATCATACAATTAAAATAACATGGCAAGGAAACTCACCACATTTTCGAAATTATTAATTGTTTTAGTAATCGTTGCAATTCTTTTTTTCGGAATTACTTATTTGAGAGATAATGGATTCTTGGGAGATATCGGACAAGATAATATAGAGCAAGCAGACAATACAGGATCAAGTACAAATCCAAAATCAACCAATTCTAATTCAGGAAGTAGCTCATCAAAAGATGTGATCAAAGTCGGAGTAGTAACTTGGGGAGGATACGCAGGCGGACAATATTTTAACGAAGGATTTGAAGCGAATAAAAATTCTCGATTTTATAAAGATTATGGATTTGAAGTAGAGTTTAAAGTATTAGATGATTTTGATGCTTCTCGAAATGCCTTCAAATCTGGAGATGTAGATTTACTTTGGGCAACTATAGATGCCTTCCCAACTGAGGTTGGGGGATTGTCTGATTTTGATCCAGTTGTCGTTTTTCAAGCGGATTGGTCTAGAGGTGGAGATGCAATTGTAGCCCGTCGAGGAATTACAAGTGTAGCAGATTTGAAAGGTAAAAAAATTGCAGTTGCGGAAATGACACCTTCTCATTCATTTTTAATTTGGTTGATGGAAGCAGGTGGATTATCTGTGAATGACGTTGAAATCTTAGGACAACCAAGTGCGATTGATGCAGCAGAAGTTTTCAAAAGTGGTCGATGTGATGCAGCGGTAGTTTGGAGTCCGGATGATATTTTGAGTTTGAAAGCAGTTCCAGGAAGTCGAGTTTTAGAAAGTTCAAAATCTGCGGCATATATTATTGCAGATGTATTTTTTGCCAAAAGAGGATTCGTTGATGCGAACAAAGAAAAGGTTCGTCAATTGTACGAAGGTTGGATGATAGGTGCAGCTGAAATTAATTCTAACACGAATTCTAGAAAAAAAGCAGCAGCAATTTTGTCTGAAGAATTTACCGAAAGAGGAACTCCGTTGACTCCTGAAGAAGCAGACGAAATGATTGGAAATGTTCGATTAGCTACACATGGTGATAACAAAAATTTCTTCCGCTTAAATAGTGAATATAAAGGTATCGCTGGAGATGATTTATATCGAAGTATGACAGATAAGTATACCGACTTGAAATATATTGAAGGTCGTGTTCCTGCTTGGAGACAAGTGGCTTATCCATCTTTAGTAAGTTCAACAACTTTAACTGACCCAGCTAATTTTGCTGAAAAAACTAAAAGTTATACCAAAGCAACAAAGGCAGATGAAACCAAAACTGCCTTGGCCACCAAAGCAGTTAGTATCTCTTTCCGAACGGGTGAATCCAAATTGGATGACAACTCAAAATATATCATCGACCAAGAATTTGTAGACATTGCAAAAGTCTTTAATTCTAGAATTCGGATCGAAGGAAATACAGATAATGTAGGAGGGGTGGCGAGTAATAAAGCGCTTTCCCTAAAACGAGCAAATGCAGTTGCCAACTATTTGATCAGCGAACATGGGATGCCTCGTAATCGTTTTATCATTGTTGGAAATGGGCCAAACAAACCTGTGGCAACTAATGATACAGAGAAAGGTCGAGCGAAAAATAGAAGAACTGATTTTGAGTTAATCGCAGAATAAGAAAATTAAAATCAACTAGCGGTGTTAGGGCTTCGAGCGCTACCTTATGCACACAAATGGGCTGTGTATTTTTTGCCACGAATATTCACGAATTATACGATTTTTTTGACGACCATACCATATTTTCTAATTAGATCTGGCAAGTCAGATGCTTACGAAATTTGACGAAAGTCAAAACAGTAAGGATTTTGTGAAATTTCGCCAATTTCGACTTGTCGAAATTCATTCGAGAGGAAAACTACGAGTAATTTTTTCGTGAAATTCGTGGCAAAAAAAAGCTAACCATTTGTGTGCATACGGTAGCGCACGAAGCCCTAACACCGCTTACTTTTTATAAAACAAAATATGGAACTATTCAAACTCCGAGGTGATCTCAGTCGTTCACAAAGTCTCCTTTTAGGACTAGCTGGATTTGTAATTTTAATCATGGTGTGGTGGGCAGTTGCAGAAATGCTATCCATCAAACGTCCAGTTATCGAAGGTTTTGACACTCGATTAGAATCTTCCATTGGAAAAGATCCCGTAGTTCACAAACTGTATTTAGATTCGATTGCCAGAGTTGATTCAATTGCATTTGCCAATGCAACTGAGTTTGAAAAAGTTTATCCATTATTTCCCACACCACTTCAAGTAGTACAATCATTTCCCGAACTCATTCAAAAAGATGGGTTGGTACAGCAAACAGGAAGATCACTTTGGCTAAATATTCAAGGATATTTTTGGGCTATTTTTATCGCAGTTCCACTTGGATTTTTGATTGGATTATTTCCACTTTTTAGAGGATTATTTAGCAAACAAGTCGATGCAATGCGATTTTTACCATTGACAGCTTTGACCGGATTGTTTATCATTTGGTTTGGAATTGAAGATCAAATGAAGATTGCCTTTTTGGCTTTTGGTATTTTAGTTTACCTTTTGCCTGTGGTGTCGCAACGAGTTTTTGAGGTGGAAAATGTTTATTTAAAAACTGTTTTCACCCTTGGTGCGACTGATTGGCAAACGATCAAAACAGTTTACTTTCCTTCCGTCATGTCTCGCTTGATGGATGACATTCGAGTGTTGACTGCCATTTCTTGGACTTATATTATCATTGCGGAATTACTAAATCGGCAAGGAGGAATTGGTTCCCTGATGTACATCAAAGCTCGGCAAGGACAAATTGAAAAAGTATTTGCAGGACTAATTGTGATTATCATTATTGGGTTTTTGCAAGACCGTATTTTCCAATTTATAGATAAAAGAATTTTCCCACATAAATATTCGAATACCCAACCAACTGGATTAAAAGAATCTCAATCAGGAATACTTTTAGTTTTAGGAGGTGTTTTATTTGCGTTGTTGTTGCAAGTTATTTTGCCAAATGCAGGTTGGATTATGAGTTCGTTGTTGCCGGTGATTTTGATTGGAGGAGTTTTATTTGTGGTTTATGGGGAGTTTAAGATTGCGCAGAATGCTAAAGCATAAAAATTTTATGAGGGAATGATGACTCAAGAAATGAAAGTTAAAGTGATTGCATTTTATCAAAAATGTGGATCGTTAAAAGAGAAAAAAATTATCATTACTGAATGTATCTCTACGAACCGAGACAACTTTGATAGACATTTTACTACTTATTCAAAACTTGTATTTATACTAATTGATTTTGGAGTTAGGTTCAGCGGAAACAGAGCAACCTTTAGAGGAGAAAATCAATACTATGAAATTGGAGGAGATCTGATAATTAAATTAGAAAATTTAGTAGAGGAAGAATTTGAAATAATAGAAAAATACAGCGAAAAAGTTTTTAGAAGAACAACGATTAAATTTTTAGATTAAAACTTATTTCAACTTAAAAAAACAAAAATGCCTAATTTCCAAGATACAGAACTAGACAATATCATCGAGATGCGAGGCATCGGTCAAAGCTACGATGGAGGAAAAAACTTTATCATCAAAGATTTAGATTTTTTGGTGGAGGACAAACCGGCACAGGGGCAATTCATTGTAATCCTAGGAATGTCTGGTGCTGGTAAATCGACTTTATTGAGATATGTCGCAGGCCTACAGCAACCGACCGAAGGCAAATTATTACTCAAAGATAAACATATCGGAAAAGACAATCGAGTGAGTATGGTTTTTCAACAATATTCTTCTTTGCCGTGGTTATCGGTTTTGGATAACGTTGGTTTGGCATTGAAATATAAAGGGGTACCGAAGGCTGAGCGAGATGCGAAAGCGATGGAACTCATCACCAAAGTTGGTCTCGCAGGCCACGAACATAAATACGCACAGTACCCAACATTGTCAGGTGGTCAGTTGCAAAGAGTCGCAATTGCGAGAAGTTTATTGGCGAACTCTGATATACTTTTGATGGATGAACCATTCGGTGCATTGGATGTCAGCACTCGATTACAGATGCAAGATTTGTTGTTGGACATTTGGAATGAATACCATCCTACGATAGTTTTTGTAACGCATGATATACCCGAAGCTGTTTATTTGGCGGATGACATTTATATTATGAAGTCGGCGCCTTCTCGATTTGTGGAACATATTCATGTTGATTTGCCTTTGAAGCGAGATCGTTCGACGAAGCGAGATCCAAGATACATTGAGTTAGTTCAACAAGTGGAAGACACGATGATTCGAGTTGCGGAAATGGGGTAGCGGGTCGCTTTAGCTGCCCGCCAAAAAAGAGCGCAGCGACTTTTTTGAAAAAAACAAAAGTAGTCTTAAGTTATAAGCAAGGAGTATTTTTTCCAATATTGAACTAATGTATATACAGTAGAATATATTTTTTGATACAAAAAAGCCGCTGCGCTTTTTTTTGGCGGGCAGCTAAAGCGACCAGCTACGTTACAATTTCAAATCGTATCAAATCCATCCAGCCGCTTTCCTTAGTTTTATCTACTACTTTTATCGGAGTCAATTGATGAGAAATATTTTGCTGATTCCCATCTTTGTTTTTTAGAAAAACGAAATCTCCCGCTACTAGTTTTTGTTGAAAAATAACTTCTGTTGAACCATCATCTTGGCGTTCCAAAATTTGAGATTCTCCTCCTGAAATATTTCCTTGCTGCAAAATTATAGTAGAACCTTCAAAAATATACTGCGGTAATGCTATCTTTTTTTCCATTCCGTTTAAAACTTTTTCTCTAATAAAATGAATTTCAATATTCACCAATTTCCTTGGTAATTCATCTTTGATAAACCTATAGAATTGTGAAAACACCGATCCAAAAAGATGATGAATCGGTTTGGTGTGAAATTCTTTATTGAAAAAATAATTAATGGGAAAATCAGTTTCCTCCTCTTTTGAAATAAAAAGTCGAAGACCTTTTAAGGAGACTTTAAATTCAATACTAGCACTTTTTCTCCACGAATTTTCTTCGGAAGCGTTTTTCTCCCAAGGCAGTTCATCAAAAAAATCGGCAAAAGTTTGCAAGAAAAAATCAGGTTGAATATAAAGATACTTCAAACTACTCATCCGAACTATCGAATTGATCGGCCTGCCAATTTTATTGGAAATAGTCACTTGAGTGAGTGGGAATTTTTTAGGCTTCATTAATTATTTTTTATTCCCGTTTTTTTCAATTAGAAGTATCGGCTAAAGTAATTTTTTTAAAATTCGCATTAAGTTTTTTTCCAACAAACTATATTCACCATCTGCCATGAATTCTTTTTTCATCAAATCCAATAACTCATTGGTTCTATCAGCAGTTGGAAAGTACAAACCTTTGTAGGAGATGATCAAATTAATTTTATTAATGTCCGACATAGAATGATATTCCTTCCAGATTTCTTGGTAGGTTTCTTCATTTACTTTTTGCAAAATTGCTTCTTTTTCATCAGAAGTAACTTTCAAATCTGCCGACGCAGCATAGAGCATTAGAAAAGCTGAAAATTCTTGGAAATTCCACTTCGGGTGATCATTCATCATGTATCTGTTTTTTTGTAAAAGTAAATATTTTTTCTAAAAAAATATAGCGTTATAAATTTCTAAATAAAATGGTATTGGAAAAGGTGAAATTAAAAATTACTACTCATAATATTCAAAGAAATGATAGTGATTTTTATCCATAACACCTACCTCAATCTTAGCCTAAGATTCAATTATTTTATCAAAATAATTTATTAGAATTTTGATTACGGATGGTGTTTTTTATAATATAATAAAATTTATATTTTGTTCATAGATAGCAACAAGTTCTATTTAAAATACTTATTTTTGTTTCCTTTCGTTGTAATTTTATCAAAACATAAAGTCTATCATCCACAACTCACATTATCACGGCGTGCGAGGATTATTTATCTCTTTCCTAATGTTGCTTTTCGGAAGTTCACTTTTTGCTCAAGTTGGCAAAGTGAATAAGGAAACTTTTTTTCCTGTAAAAATAAATAAGCAATGGGGAATGATGAATTCCCAAGGGAAGGTCGTCATCCAACCTCAGTATGATGCCATCGGAGAGTTTAAAGAATATGGCTACGCAGTCATGCAACGTAACGGTCGAGTTGGTTTGGTGAATAAATATGGTCAGGAGATTCTCTTACCAAAATATGACGATATTAAAATTTTAGATTCTTTGCTCTTTGCCGTGCTAGATGTGTCGGATTGGAAAGTGGTGAATGTGGCGGGGAAAATAATTTTGAATAATGGTTACGAGCAAGTTCATATTTGGAAAAGAAAGTTTATTGGGTTTAGGCAAAATAAAAAATGGGGAGTCGCGAACATCGAAGGAAAAATTATCACCCATCCAAAATATGATGAAATCGAATTCTTAGACAACGAACTCTTTCAAACTAAAATTAACGATAAGTTAGGTTTGATGTCCAGCGAGGGCAAAGAAATTTTAGCGAACGAATCTTCCCAAATTGAAATTTACAATTCCCAACTTTTCTTTTTTCAAAAAAATAAAAAATGGGGCGCAGTCAATCAAAAAGGACAACAATTAATTCGCCCTTCCTTCCAATCATTTTTCACCCTTTCCGATAATTTTATCAAACTCATTGTGAACAGTCGGGTGTATTTATATTCTGTTCCCAAAGAAAAAATTATCACCAAAGGGCAATATGAAACATATTATACTTTTTCCAAAAAACAAGTTTTGTGTAAAAGTAAACGCAAACTAGGATTGATCGATTGGTTTGGGAAAGCATTGTTAGCAGTAAAATATGATGAGATTCAATCCTACGGAAATAACCAATTCCGAGTAAATATAAAAGGGAAATGGGGAGTGGTCGCGGCAGGGGATCAAATCATTGTTCCATTTGAGTATGATTATATCGCACCGTTAAAATCGAAAATGGCTGTGGTCAAAAAAAATGGAAAATTAGGAATCGTGAGCATTGATGGAGCAGAACAAGTGCATCCTAAATTTGATAAAATTAGCATCAAAAATAATAAAGCAGAGGCCTATCAAAATGGGGTCTTCACTATTCTCACTTTTGACGAAAATGGAAAACTGAAAGGAGAGGACGAATTTCAAAATCACGTGAAATTGAAAATCGGAGGAAAGAAAAATCAAAATATTCCGGAAAATACAATTGATGAAAATGATTATCAACTAGATGATTTTGAATGGTACTACGATGCCAAGCAAGACAAATGGGGGTTGCGGAAATTAGAAGATGGGAGTGTGCACATCGAACCTGTTTTTGATTGGATTAGAATGGAGCGGGATATTAATTTTACGTTGGTGGGAATTGAGAAATGGAATGAATATTCTTTTGATCGAACGAATTATCGGTTCGATATGGTTTTTGGATTAGTCAATAATGAGAATGGATTGCTCGTGACACCAGTGGAATTATTGGATGTTCGACTCTCGGATTTTCAAAATAGAAATCCTGCTGCACGAGTTGTTTTTTCAAATGGTACACATGGTTTAGTGGCTGGAAATGGAGCTTACTTGGCAAAAGATTATGCTTTCATTGATGACTTCCAAAATGGAATTGCTCGGATGAGTATGCGGGGAAGATTGTCAGGGAATTTGAAAAATGAAGATAGAGGTTTAGGGAAAGTCAAAAATTATTTACAATCTATTTTGTCGCCAAATTACATGACTGATTATACCGATCATGACCAAGAGTTTAGAGATGATGCGGAGTTGACTTGTCATAATTGTGAGTGGGGATACATTGATACGAGTGGACAAATTGCAGTTTCTCCAAAGTATAATTTTGTTGGAGAAATGGTTAACAATATTGGAATCGTAGAAAAAAGAGAGAAAATTGGAGCCATTGATGCTGACGGGAATGTATTGTTAGCATGTGAATATGATCGTATTCATTTTTTGGAAAAAACGAACAATCAGATTTTGCAAGTTTATAAAAATGGATCAAAATATGGTTTGATTGATACCTTGGCAGAAGTAGCCGTTGATTTAAAATATGATAAAGTTGGTGAATTTAGTGAAGGTCGATTAGCTGTTTTGAGAAAAGGACTTTGGGGATTTACTAACTTGGAAGGAGAAGAAATGATTTCTTGTAAATATCAAAAGGTTGGAAAATTTGGAGAAGGATATGCCGCTGCTCAATTAGGCAACAAATGGGGGTTCATCGATCTCAATGGGAATATTATTATTGAATTTAAATATCGAAGAGTCGGGAATTTTAAAAATGGATTAACCTGGGTGGCGACTTCTTCGGGCGTTGGATATATCAATGATCAAAGTGAAAAAGTAATTATTCCAAAATTTGATAAGGCTTTCGATTTTGAAAATAATGTGGCGCGGGTAGTCATCAACGGGGAATTTGGTTTGATTAATAATTTGGGAAAATATTTTGTTAGGCCAAAGTATAATCATATCGGAGTATTTAATAAAATGGGAATCGCTATAGTCCAAACTGGAAATCAAAAAATTAGATATGGTCTCATTAATCAAACTGGGGACATCATTGGAAATACGCGATACAAAAAAATTCTACCTTTTAAAGAAGGATTGGCGGTTGTTCAATATAAAAACAGATTTGGTTTTATCAATGGTAAAGGAAATATTTTAATTGATGCTCAATATTCGAAGGCCTCGAGTTTTTCAGAAGGATTTGCAGCTGTTCAAAAAGACGGACGCTGTGGTTACATTGATATCACAGGTAAAGAAGTGATCCCGTTAACTTATTCTCGTTGCTTAGATTTTGAGGATGGAAAAGCGATTGTTTTTCAAGGAATGAGAAATGCCGGTGTGATTAATAAAACTGGAGAAGAGATTATCTCACCTAGCATTAATGGTCTCGTTGGCTTCTCCAATAAGCGAGGATTAATTCGGGATAGAAGTTGGAATTATTATTATATAACGGAGGAAGCGAGATTTTACGATGGATATTATGATTATGCGCAATCCTTTGAACATGGAATTGCCATCGTACAAAAAAATGGAAAATGGGGAATCATCAATCAAAATGGAATGCCCGTCATCACTACAAAATATGATAAAATTGAACCTTTCCAAAATGGATATGCAAAAGTCCGAATTAATGGATTTAGTGGATTGACCAATCTAAAAGGCGAGCTCATCGTTTTGCCTGAGTATGAATTTATCAGTTATGTCGGAGAAGGATTATTCCGAGTGGAGCAAGGAGATAAAATTGGATATTTTGATTCGATGGGAGAGTGGATTTGGAAACTACAGAATTAATGGTAAATGATTAACACCATAATGGTGCAACACCATGGTATTAACCATTGGCAGTTAACCATTATATAAACCATTTTCGTTCAGCGATTCTAAGAAAAATGGTTTTAAAGATTTATTAAAAATAGAAATGACTCTTCCTTCTTTTTAATATCACCACTTGCCTTAACTTAATGACATTGTACCTTAGCCACCTATTCAAGAATATTAATTAAATCATAATAACTATCACTAAAATCTGACAGGTCAGATTCATTGGAATGTCCACGAACAACTAAATTTGTGATATTTGTGATATTTCAACTTGTTGAAATAATTTCGAGTAGTAGTTTTCTGGGGACTTTCGAGCAATTACCTGCTTACTATTTCCCCAATTTGTAATTATTGTTATTTCAAAAGATGGGAAATACAAAAAGCACCTGACTCCTAATTGAAAACTTATTCTTCCCCTTCCTCTTCTTCCTCAGGTAGCAATACCGGCTCCAACATCGGCAAAGTCATCCACTCAATTTCTGCCTTGCTTATTGGATTAAAGCCTAAAAATCCACCAGAAGCATTCGCCACATGTTTAGCAAAACTTACACAACTTACATAAAGTTTAGCGCCAAAGGAAGGATCTAATTTTGGGAAAATAGCATTTAATTCAGCTAGTTTTTTAGAGATTTTTTGTTGTCTTGCAGCAGTATTTTCAGGAAGTTCATCAATGTTTTTATTGAGTCGTTCTGCTAAATTACTTCCAATATGTGAATAATAATCATGCAATTCATCAGGATTCGAGTAGGTTCTGATGTTCGCTAATTTGATCGCCCATTTTTTTTCATCATAATCAATTTTATCATCAGCTCCTGCAATCAAAATCGTGATTAAGGGAATGGCGTTGAGCATTTTTGAAGCTTCTTGCTCTGTTAAGTTGTTAAAATGTTGAATCATTGTATGTAGTTTTCTAAGAATATTTTACCGTTAAGTTCAAATTTGATTAATGTTATTGTAGCGTCTTTCTTCCATTTTGTATAATCTCCCCAGTCTTTTGTTCCAACTCTTTTTATTTTCTTTAATGTAAAATCAGTTTCAATTACGGAGAAGGATTCGTTGTATCCATTTTCCCAAAAAGTTTCTTCAGCTATAATTGCTCTTCCTAAAATTTCGCAAGTCATCTTGTCAACAGAATAGATATAGACGCCTACATATTCACCTTCATCTTCAAGAAATCCGATTATTTCAAATATGTCATTCCCTCCTAAATGAAAATATTTTCCACCTCGACCGATTATATTTCGAATCTCAGTTTCATCATATTCAGTTTGGAAAGAAGTAATCCAATCATAGACATTTTTAATTATTAAAGTGTCTCCAAGAGACACTTTAATAATAGGAAAATCAAATTCCATTCGCTGAAAAAAACAAGTATTTGCTTTCTTATCTGTTTCTATTTCTAAATTTTGTTTTTGGAAAAATTGATTAGTATCTGGTTGGCTAAGAAAAATCGAAGTATCAATTTCCGCAATAGTGTTTGTTTGTATATCAAAACTGCTCTGGTTAGTTTTACCATTTTCATGGTCACAACTAACTAAGTAAATAAAAATAGTAAATAAAAATAGCTTTAAGAAAAGAAGTTTCATAAATTTTTGTTGTTTAGGAATGTGAACTAAATAGATTCAGAATTTACACTACTTCTTTTGTCCTTATTTTCCCCTTTGAAATCAATCATTTATCCAGATAAACTCATGCTTTCAAAGCAAAAACTAAGAACAAAATAAGTGTCCGAAAATTCTGAATCTATTTTATTCGCATTCCTTAGGGAAAAATGTTCTTCTTGAAAAACGAAAATCGATCTTAATCATTGCGCACCACGTACTATATAAATAAAACACATTTCCCCTAAATACTTCTAAAATTACTTCGTATTCTTATATTTGCAATAAAAATAAAACACATTGGCAAAGAAAGGGAAAACAACTAGCAAACCGAAAAGGGTCACTCCATTGATGCAGCAGTATTTTGGGGTAAAAGAAAAGTATCCAGGTGCGATTTTACTTTTTCGAGTAGGCGATTTTTATGAAACATTTAGTACGGATGCTGTCACGGCTTCACAGGTTTTAGGGATCATTCTGACCAAAAGAAATAACGGAGGAGAAGATATCGCACTCGCAGGGTTTCCATATCATTCGATGGATACTTATTTGCCACGATTGGTAAAAGCGGGTTATCGAGTAGCTATTTGTGAGCAATTGGAAAAACCAAGTAAGGAAAAAAAAATTGTTAAACGTGGGGTAACCGAAGTGGTCACTCCCGGCGTGGCGATCAATGATAAATTGCTTGATCATCGAACCAATAATTATTTGGCTTCCATTTATTTTGGAAAGAAAGATGAATTGGGCGTTTCATTTTTAGATATTTCTACTGGTGAATTTATGGTGACGCAAGGCAGTTTAGCTTACGTCGATAAATTACTGCAAAGTTTCCAACCTTCCGAAATCATTTTTTCCAAAAAAAATATCGCACTTTTTGAAAAGCGATTTGGCGATAAGTTTTACACTTATCCTTTGGATGATTGGATTTACGCGATTGATTATGCTAAGGAAAAATTGATCGAACAATTTGAGGTGAACACCTTAAAAGGTTTCGGCGTCGAACATCTAGAAATGGCGCAAATTGCTGCAGGTGCTGCTTTGCACTATCTCGCGACCACTCAAAATACTAACCTCAAACACATCAATGCACTTAGTCGAATTCAACCTGATAAATATGTTTGGTTGGATCGGTTTACGATTCGAAATTTGGAGTTGGCATTTAGTAATCATCCGAGTGGAATTCCGCTGATTGATATTTTGGATAAAACGGTTTCGCCGATGGGTGCTAGGCTCATGAAAAAATGGGTCGTCCTTCCATTAAAAAATAAAACGGCGATCGAAGCTCGTTTGGACATGGTGGATTGGTTGATCAAAAATCATGAGCAAGCTGCCGAAATCGAAATGAATATTCGCCAAATCGGAGACTTAGAAAGATTGATTTCAAAAGTGCCTTTGGGAAAAATTAACCCCCGAGAGGTGGTGCAATTGAAACGTGCCTTGGAAGCTATCGTTCCAACTAAGGCTTTGTTGGAGAAAAGTGAAAATGCCTTTTTACAAAAAATCGGAGATAACTTAAATCCTTGTAAATCAATCAAAGAACAAATTGCTAATGAACTTCGAGAGGAGCCACCGGTGAACTTGGCGAAGGGTGGAGTGATCGCAGATAACTTTAATCAAGACTTGGATGACCTTCGACATATTGTAAAAAATAGTAAGGATTTACTGCTGGAAATTCAGATGGCAGAAGCGGAAAAAACTGGCATCACCAATCTGAAAATTGGCTTCAATAATGTCTTCGGTTATTTCCTCGAAGTAACCAATAAATATAAAAACCAAAACCTAATTCCCGATGATTGGATTCGAAAACAAACTTTGACGAATGCCGAAAGATACATCACCGAGGAACTAAAGGTACTCGAAGCAAAAATCCTTGGAGCGGAGGAAAAGATTCTTGCTTTGGAAGAAAAATTATTTGAGCAACTCGTTTTTTGCATTGCTGATTTTATTCAACCGGTGCAAATGAATGCTAATTTGATTGCACAATTAGATTGTCTGATGTCCTTCGGAAAGGTAGCGGTGAAGAATAATTATTGTCGGCCAGAAATCAATGATTCGATGACCATCGATATTAAAGATGGAAGACATCCGGTGATCGAACAGCATTTGCCGCTAGGCGAAAATTATGTTCCCAACAATGTGTACCTCGACAATGAAGAGCAACAAGTGATGATGATTACTGGACCAAATATGGCAGGTAAATCGGCACTTCTTCGCCAAACTGCTTTGATCTGTTTGATGGCTCAGATGGGTTCTTTTGTACCTGCGGAAAGTGCGAAATTAGGTTGGATTGACAAAGTGTTTACTAGGGTAGGAGCGTCTGATAATATTTCTTCTGGCGAATCTACCTTCATGGTGGAGATGAACGAGACGGCGAGTATCATGAATAATATTTCTGATCGTAGTCTAATTTTATTGGATGAAATTGGAAGAGGAACGAGTACTTATGATGGGATTTCTATTGCTTGGGCAATTGCGGAATTTTTACATAATAATCAAATCGGTGCTCAAGCTGGGGTGCGACCAAAAACACTTTTTGCTACGCATTATCATGAATTAAATGAGCTCGCCAATAAATTTTCTCGAATCAAAAATTTCAATATCGCAACCAAAGAGGTGGGACAAAAAGTGATTTTCCTTCGGAAATTAATTGAAGGAGGCAGTCACCATAGTTTTGGAATTCATGTGGCAAAAATGGCTGGAATGCCTCGTAGTATCGTTGAACGTGCGGCACACATTCTAGTGCAGCTCGAACAAAAATCTATCGCTAATGGGGATGAGGAAGAATCATTTGGAGGACAGCCAGATAAAAATATTGGAAAAAAATTAGAGAAGATTTCGGAACCGATGCAACTGACTTTCTTTGATGCGAATGATCCAATTTTGGAAGAAATAAAAGAAGACTTGATGGACTTGGATGTGAATTCGATGACCCCGATTGAGGCGATGATGAAGTTGAATGAGCTGAAGAAGAAGTTGGTGTGATTTATTTAGGCGGTAACTTTGAGTTAAGGAACACTCAAATAATAACTTATAATGGTTTGACGAGATTATTTTGAATTTAGACAAGGCAAAAAGCACAGTCAACCTAATGGTTTCCGAGCATTTTTAACGCAGTATAAATTTAAAAGAATCCGTCAAAGTGTCATAAGTTATTGTTTGAGTGTTCCTAAGTTCATAGACAAAATTAATCCTGTTTTTAAGAACACCTTTTTCCGCTATTTTTCCTAAAAAAATACTTCCAGAACTAGGCTATGCAAGGATTTTTTAAGAAAAATTATCAAAAAAATCTTGTCCTTAAAACTCATGATTAATTCTGTCCATGAATTTACCTCCTAAATTATTAAACAAAAAAATCAAGTATATAAAATGAAAAAACAGCAGCTAAATATTATTTTAACTGCTGTTTTTTTATCCTATAAATTTAGGAAGTAACTCAAAGTTGCCGCCTAAATAACTACCGTCGACGACCACCCATCATATTTCCCATATTCCCTTTACTCATCGTGTGCATCATCTTTTTCATCTGATCAAATTGCTTGATAAACATATTGATTTGGTGAATATCCTGACCACAACCTTTCGCAATTCTCTTTTTTCGACTCATATTCAGCACCGCAGGATTTGCTCTTTCTTGTGAGGTCATCGAATAAATAATCGCTTCCACTTTATTGAATGCTTTATCATCAATTTCCACATCTTTCAAGGCCTTACTCATTCCAGGGATCATTTTCATCAATGATTTTAAATCACCCATTTTTCGGATTTGATTCAATTGGCTCAAGAAATCATCAAAATCAAATTTATTCTTTTTGATTTTTTTCTCTAATCGTTTCGCTTCTTTTTCGTCAAATTGCTCTTGTGCTTTTTCTACAAACGAAACAATATCACCCATTCCCAAAATCCGATTTGCCATTCGATCAGGGTGGAAAATATCCAAGGTTTCCATCGTCTCACCGGTACTCGCAAATTTGATTGGTTTCCCAACGGTATACTGAACAGAAAGTGCAGCACCACCTCTTGTATCACCATCTAATTTTGTCAAAACAACTCCATCAAAATCGATTCGTTCGTTGAATGTCTTCGCAGTATTCACCGCATCCTGACCCGTCATCGAATCTACTACAAAAAGTGTTTCCGTTGGATTGATCCCTTTTTTTATATTTGCAATCTCCGTCATCATTTCCTCATCCACCGCCAATCGACCCGCTGTATCGACAATAATTACATCGTGATTATTATCGCGCGCAAATTGAATTGCATTTTGAGAAATAGATACAGGATTTTTATTTTCAACTTCTTTATAAATCGCCACACCAATCTGCTCAGCCAGAACAGTCAACTGATTGATCGCCGCAGGACGGTAAACATCACAGGCAACTAAAAGCGGTCGACGTTGTTTTTTTGTTTTTAGAAAATGCGCCAACTTACCTGAAAAAGTAGTTTTACCAGATCCTTGCAAACCTGCGATCAAAATGATACCAGGATCTTTCGTTCCTTTTCCAGTATTGATTCCCACGGATTGTCCACCCATTAAATCCACCAATTCATCCAAGACGATTTTGACCATCATCTCTCCAGGCTTCACCGCTGCCAAGATATTTTTACTTCCTAGTGCTTGCTCTTTTACTTTGTCCGTAAATTCTTTGGCGATTTTGTAATTCACATCCGCTGCCACCAATGCACGTCTGATTTCTTTGATGGAAGTTGCTACATTCAGCTCCGTCAATTTTCCATCACCAGTCAGATTCTTGAATGCACCGTCTAATTTGTCCTGTAAATTTTCAAACATAATTTTTGATATTGAAATGGCTGATTTGGGCAACCAAATTGATTTTTATTTTAAGGGTGCAAATATAGTAGAAATATAGGTAAGGGTGAAATGGTTTTTTAACAAAAATGGTTTATTCTATTGTAATATTTTAAAATCCAATATTAAAGTTCATAGAGTTAAATAAGGTAATCCATATTGAAAATATTACCCCAACCACAAACAAAGAAACTCTAGATTTTCCATAGGTAGGATTTTTATAATAATATGACTTTAAAATATCAATTGCCCAACCAAAACAATAACATAAATTGGCAAAAAAGACATAAACAAAAAGTCCCATTAAAAGAAATGGGATATTTATTATTGAGATATTTGCCGTTCCGAAGGAAAACCATAAGAAAATAAAAGGACCAATTCCTGCTACTCCAACAATTAGATTATAATAAATTCTCCTTCTTTCCCACCATTTTATACTTTCATAAAGCTCCTTAGAGAGTGGGTTCTTTGAATATTCATCTAATATATTTTCCATAAAATTTATATTTATTTTATCTGTAAATATAAAATAAAAGGTGCTTAAAATAATGAACTTAATTTAACAAAGCATCATTCCATTAATTTGACTAATTTCGCACCCAAAAAAAATATGTCCACATTTCAAGAATTAGGAATTTCAAAAAAGATCATTCAAGCGCTTACCGAAAATAGAATTGTTAAGCCATCTGAAATTCAGCAAAAAGTAATTCCAATTTTGATGGGAGGAAAAACTGATCTCGTTGGACAAGCACCAACTGGAACTGGTAAAACTGCTGCCTTTGGTATTCCTATTTTACAAAAAATAAAACCGAACGAAGCTGTTGTGCAAACGTTAATTCTTTGCCCAACTCGGGAACTTGGTATTCAAATCAAAAGAGAATTATTTAGATATACAAAATACACCGAGAAAATTTATGCAGAAGCAGTTTACGGTGGTGAAAAAATTGACAAACAAATTGCTTCTCTACGAAGACCAACTCATATCGTCGTAGCAACTCCAGGTCGATTGATTGATTTGGTCGAACGAAAAGCGGTGGATTTGAGTCGAGTCGAGACTGTTGTTTTGGACGAAGCAGACGAAATGTTGAAGCGAGGATTCAAGGATGATTTGGAAAAAATCCTAACGTTTACCAAGGGTAAAGTTAATATTTGGTTATTCTCTGCCACGATGCCGAAAGGAATCCAAGATATCATTCATAATTATTTATCGCCTGATGCGCATCGGATTCGAGTGCAAAAGGACCATGAAGTTAATCCTGATATTACGCATGAATATGTTCTATGTGATCGAGAAGATAAATTGAATCGCTTGATTCGTTTTATCAAAGGACAAGGGGAAGAGCAAGGTTTGATTTTTTGTCGGACAAAGAAAACGACCCAAACTTTGGCTAAACAGTTGGAAGCCAAAGGTTTTAAAGTGGATGCGATGCACGGTGATCTCAAACAAATAGAAAGGGATAAAGTGATGCGTGCGTTTAAAAATAAAAATTTACAAATGGTCGTCGCTACAGATATTTCTGCTAGAGGAATCGATATCAAGGACTTAGCTTTTGTGTGCCATTTTGAGCAACCTGATGAGACGGAATATTATACTCATCGAAGTG
>Ga0115005_10000710_pt1 | contig 25770 bp, 23 predicted proteins | sample ArcOceMetagenome_FD_87163 | JGI IMG/M metagenome (GOLD analysis project Ga0115005, IMG submission 87163) | Marine eukaryotic phytoplankton communities from Arctic Ocean - Arctic Ocean - Greenland ARC118M Metagenome | ecosystem: Environmental > Aquatic > Marine > Oceanic | place: Arctic Ocean...
TCTGGAGTGCATCAAGAATAACTTTGTCGATATGATTGAGTGCAAGTATTCAAAAGACAGAAATGGCAGCGATCTAGTAGAGATTGATTAAAATGCGGGTCTAAGCTAATACGCACAATACTAGTAATAGCTATCTCTTGTCTCTCCTCACTAGATCTTATCCATCGAACAACCCTCTGGTCTCAATTGCACGTATTACCTCCAGGTAAGGCCGTAGCATTGCTGAATGTACCATCACCATTACCATATAGCACCTGGTTGCTTTCACCAATAATTCCAATTGTTATATAAATTTGTTCGTCTTCATTTACATCCACAGTTGCAATGCTTGAAATTTCGGACTTGACGCCTTGGCCAGTAGGAAGATCCCTACCTTCAAAATTCCATTTCCCTTATTCCTAAAGATCTGAATACCTTCATTTTCATTTCCAACCACAATGTCGATGTACACGTCTTTATCTAGATCTGCTATTGCTATTGCGACAGTGATTTTGTTATCACCAACTTGCAGAGGCGATGCTGTGTCAAACTCCCCATTTGTGTTTAATCATAATCTGATTTTCCTGACCCTTGTTCCCCACTACAATATCCACCAATCCGTCTCCATTAAAATCAGCTAAGGCAATAGCATATTTCGCTGAATTAGTAGACACATTGCTGTCTGGTAGAGTCTTGGGATTAGTATACGTCCCATTTCCTGCGTTGATAAAAAAACGGTTACTTTGACCATCATTCCCAACAATAATATCAAATATCCATCATTATTGATGTCTCCTTATGCAATAGAAGTAGATTTGGTATCATCACAAGTTTGCTTTGAGACGAATCCTAGAGATCTTGATGATGTTTTCATGAATGGCAATGGCACAACGTCAAGAAATGTACCGAACTCTTGGTTCATCAGAATATGGTTACTTTGGCCACCATTCGTTACCACACCAATATTGACCATAGAGCAATAGCCTGGGAAGGAAGATCGTCGCCAGGTAGGGGAATGGGATCAAGATACGTACCATCTTATGCAGGATTATTTACAATCATCTGTAAGTTTTGAAATCCATTTCCAACAACAATATCAACTGCTCCATCGCTGGCCAACTCAGCTATTGGCACAGCTTGTGTCGAATAGTCTGCTCCAAGTAGAGCCATCGCATCCAGAAATGTTCCATTCCCGTCTCCTACGTTGATAAAGACCTGATTCACCATTTCGATGTCATTTACTATCGCTATATCTACCCATCCATCCCCGTCCAAGCCACCCAATGCAACTGATGCCGTGGAAGTGAAAAGATCAGGTAAAGGTACTGCTTCAAGAAATGTTCCATCCCTGTTGTTCAATAGCACATCTTTACTTTGGTCGTCATCGTTTCTAATCACGATATCTACGCTCCCTCCAGTCAAATCGCCCAATGCAACAGCTCGTGTAAACTTGCTGCCTCCGGACAGAGATACCAGGTCACAGAATGTCCCATTCCCGATTGTTCTGTCCATAATCTCCAACGACGATATCAACCCAACCATCCTTGTTAAGATCTCCCATTACTATAGCTCGTGTAGGTGAGCCACCAGGCAGAATCTGTATCAATACCTGGTTGCTTCTATCAAAGTTTCCAATGATTAGATCGATATGGCCATCACCATTGACGTCTGCGGCAGCACTGGTACTTGTATTCATCTCATCTCCAGGCAAAGATGAAGGATCTAGCTCGAAAATTTCATAATCCATACTGGGGAGGAGTACCTGAGAAGTAGCCTTAGTTGACATTGGAATTCCAAGGTCGCAATAGGCATCTCTTTCATTTACATCCCGAAGGCAGATTGGAGGTCTGAAACAAATCGTTCCAACCCAATAAGGTGGGATTGGTTGTGTAGTAGGAAATGCTATACAACCAGTACGTCCATTGTTGCGGATCCAGAGAAAGTTGGATTTTCATTTAACAAAATTGAATCAAAAGCAAGAAAAGTTAGGCTTCAGGCTGATCATTTTCGTGGTCAATGTCCGAACTAATCAAACTGGCGAACTTCAACACGAGTACGCAAGTGACAAAGTTTTCAAGATGTTTCAGAATTCGGATAGACAAAATGTGTTTGACTTCGTAAAGTTGATTTCATCATTGAATCTTAACGACGACCTTACCAATGGTCTTGCTACTAAGCATATGGTTAATTGCATCGCTCACCGATTCGAGTCCAACGAATTCATCTAAATCATCGACAAGGGACTTCAACTTTCCCTCAACAAATAGTCCAAGAACCCGGTCTTTACATCCTGCGACAGTCCCATAATCTTTTGGCCACGCATTTCCATATATCATCTGTTTTCCACGTTTGATTGTTTGTGACTTCCAGAATAATTCGGATGCATCTACTTCATTCTTTGAGCTTTCCACTTTCGCTTCTGGATTATGTGGATATTCTGAGATGTAACCTACTTGTAGTAGTCTCCCCTCTGGTGCTAAGTTGTCAAGCGCTATCTGCAGCATGTTCCCTCCAACTCCCTCGAAGACTGCATCAAGCCCATTCGGTGCCAATCGTTTTATTTCAGCCGCAACATCCTGACTTTTATAATTGATCACATGGTCACAGCCAAGATTTTGGAGAACTTCTGCTTTTCTTGGGGAACCACATGTGCCAATAACTACGCATCCGGCCAACTTTGCGAATTGAACTGCAAAATGTCCAGCACCCCCCGCTGCAGCCGTAATTAGAACTGTTTCACCCTGTCGAAGTTTTCCCGTCTGTTCCAACATGGCACAAGCGGTCAAGCCGCTGATTCTCAGACCTACATACTCTGGTAACGCCTCAGGAACTTTCCATAAAGTAGAAGCTTTGCACTTACTATACTCTGCAAATGCGGATCCAACAAAACAAACTGCATCCCCTACCGCTAAATCTGCTACATCTGAACCTACTGCTGCAACTATCCCCACACCTTCAGCTCCAAGACCAAATGGTTCTGTTGCTTTAGCGTTGCCCTGAAAGGCATATTCACCTCGAGCACGGAATGTCTCACAACCCCCGTTGACTCCCGCATAGATAACTTTAACTAGGACCTCGTCCTCATCGATTGATGGAGTGGGCAGTGTGCGAACTTGAGCTACTTGAGAAAAGCTTTGCCCGGTGGCTTCGGCTACGAGCGCCCGGTAAGTAGTGGGAAGGTTGTTGGTGGGGAGTCCAGGACTCGCCGCAAGACCAGAAGCCATTTGAGTTAGAAGAAAGAAAAGTGCCAATAGCTGCAGCATCATTGCATACAGACTTTAGAATTGAATTTCCTGTGCTTTCGAATTGTGATCAATAACTTTCTGTGAATAATAATGTGTGAATACCTGGTAATAATGTTCTGTGAATAATGATGTGGCATGTTCGCTTGCTTGCTTGCTGCTATGCTGGCCTCACTCACTACATACACTAACTGCAGGTTTGGTTGCATCTTTGAAGAGATTTGAGATTTGGCGCGAATTTTCTGCAGACTTTTGATGATTTGAGTCACTCTCATGACTAAAAGCGTCGTCAGTAGGAGAAAGATCCCTTGACAGACATGACATCATCACAATCGCTTGGTTCGATGAAACACTCTTCAACATCAATGTTCATAGCAACCAACTACTTCCTTGACACCGATCACCACACCATCAAAGAATAAAACAGGAGCAAGCCTCAAACTGAATCCAGCATAAGAAAAATGATGAAACAAAGACTGATTATTACTCTATTGGCCCTGATCTCGGCTGCCCAATCATGGACGACTTCCCCCTTATCTCTACACAAATCAATGGTTCGACCAACCTCCTTTCCTTCCACGTCTCTCAATTTATTAAAACAACCAGACACTGACGATAAAGCCGCATCTTCGGCCGAAGAAACAACCGAAAAATATGGCCTAGAAGCAGGCATTGTTGAATCCCTCCAAAAAGACGATGGGGGACAATCCGCCAAAGACCTACTTGCCAAATACGGTGTGGCATACCTTGCAACTTCCATTCCTCTCGCCATCATCTCATTTACGATCTGCTATGCCTTGATCGATTCGGGTGTGGATGTTGCCGGTTTGTTGAGTAAAGTAGGCATCGAGGTGGGAGATACCGGGGAGAAAGTTGGGACTTTTGCCATTGCTTATGCAGCACATAAAGCTGCAAGTCCTATTCGGTTTCCTCCTACCGTTTTGTTGACTCCTGTTGTTGCCAAGTTGATTGGAAAGGAGCCGGAAGGCGAGACTGCAGAGGAGTAAATTCAATTTTGTGCTTGAGAAGTGGACATAATATTCTCTGAGCTTCATCTTTCATAAAGAAGAAAGGGTTTCGGTCCATTCAATACCACTTTGCGAAAGAGTCATCGGGAACTGATCCACCAAAAAATGCTCTTGGCATTTCATGAAAGTAAAATATATATTGTTAAATAAGAGGAATCCAAAGCATGGCATTATATTCTCTGTATTTTTGACCAAAACTACGTATGCAAGTTAAACTAATAGATTACTGAGATCAGATTTACTTGGGAGGCTTCGTCTGTTTCTTGCTGAGGCATCCACTGCTGCATCGTTATGTGATTTGAAGTCAATCTTAATTTTGGAAGGAAGGTTCCGTACTGGTTTGTTTCGTCCCAAATCACTAGTTCAAGAACATCTGTGCGTGGGAATTTGCGATTGAAACCGATGACCGATGACCGATGACCGATGGAGGCGCGACCGCTTCACCTCACTTTGTCCTGCGATAACATCATGCTCACCCGCGGAATCAATCATAGATATATTACATACAAAGTGTACATCAACGATTCGATTACGGAAATCTTCTGGGTCATTTACCTGGACAAATCAAATATAAGCAGAGCCATTACGTTTGCTTAGTAGCAGAGCGTGCGCCTTTGTTCACATACAGTACCGTGTGTATCATCTTGGTATCATATGCCATTAAAATGAGGATGAATGCATTTCAGTTAGTGTAGCAGATAATGTCACTACAAGTATTTATATTCTATTACAGACTTTCTTAATCAATGATTCAAAATCTTACTGTAATCTACATCTACAAAGAATATAGCATCATCCCGTCAAAAAAGGCCAGTATTTTGTACAAACATGATACGCGTTCTCGTACGGCGCACAAAAGTTTATATACAATTCATAGCATCGGTATCCATGAGATCATCTTCGTCCTCCACTTCCATGATAGCCTCACCACCGTCGTCATCACTACTATCCAATCCCCACATAACAGCCCCGGAGTTGGAATCACTTTCCTTGGACATGGCATCACCCCAGCCCCGTCTGCGTCCCCTTGATTTCCTTGTTTTGGCTCCAACTTTACCCACAATGACACCATTTTCAATGCATGCCATACGTAAAATCATATCTTCTACTTCATCCAACAGGCCATCACCCATCCTTCCCAATTTGCGAACCACGATTCTCCTCCTCCTGCGTTCCAAAACGTCCGCAGAAGATGCATTCAGAGTGCGATTGACACCATCAACTTTGGCACCAACAATCTCCTTTCTCTCTAGTAAATCTGCCACTACATCCTCCGCTTCATCCACACTCTTAAATGCAAATGAATCCATGACGGCATGCAACGAGACGGAAGAATAGGGCTCAAAGTACTGCACAAGACATTTACCCCTGACCCTCCTCCACAACGAGTCCGCCTGAGGCGCTAAATACATATCCCTTTCCCATCCCTTTCGAAGCGTATCAACCAACTTCAAACACTTCCCATAATCCGCACGAATATAAGCCTGAATGGCATCCCTCAATTCGGGATAAATATCCAATCTCTCCCGAAACGAATTCCCACTTTTTCCTCCACTTCCATTTTTGTCCACCGAGAAATAGTTCCCCATCTCCCTCCGATCCAGCGCAATCAATGCTGCTAACCCCCCATATAAAGCAATATCCTCCTTGGAAAGAACTTTATCAAAATCATTCCTCAACTCCCCCGTCACCGCCAAAAAAGAATTCGCAGCTTCCTTCATGAGCCCTTCTGCCAAATACGCAACCCCCCTCGCTGCATTCAATTTACTCAAAAAAATTTGCCCGGAACTAGAACCCATTCTTGGACCTGATCCTGATCCTGATGCTGCACCTACACTATTACCCCTCTTTCCGTCAATATTAGGATCATACAATTCTCTCACCCTGCTAAAGTCCCCAAGGCACAACCAGGCCTCCGCCAACAATAGTGTCACCTCCTGTAACTGCCACAACCCCCCACAGTATCCCTTCACATTGACCAATTGACCCATAGCCTCCCTCATTCTCCCCGTTAGCATCAAATGATGCACGAGCTGAATGGTCGATTGATAGATTGCATCTTTGGCAAGGGAAGCGCGGGAAGTGCGCAGGTTGGTCGATAGGGTATCGTACTGGTGATTATTCCTCGCAGTGGTTGTTTCGCAAAATTCGGAATCGAGGACTAGATCTAGGTTTTGTTCATGGGAGATGATTTGATTGTATCGTTTGACGTTTCCGGCGTTTCGGATTTGTTGTTCGAGGAGTTTGGATGCTTGTTTGCGGTCGGAGGGGGAGTTGGTGTTGCGAGCGAGGAAGACGAGGCGTTGGATGCGGGTTTCGGATGTTGGATTATAGTGTTTGATGTAATGTTTGACATCAAATGATGATGATTTCATTGACCTCGACATGATGCTGTTAGAGTTGGAGTAGAGTAGAGTAAATGCAATAAACTCAAGAAGGCGTGATGATGAATGAGGAGGTTGTCATGTGTCATGTTGTCATTGATCATTTCAGCAAAAGGAGATTTGGGGTTCGGTTGTCCAAATTAATTCTTTATTTTGTGGTTTGGTTATCCGTGACAGGTGGGAGTTTAGGCTTTTGAAAAATGTCCCCCAGAGCTACTCGCGTACACTGTACAGTACCACATGCATAATATGAATGAATGAATCGATGCAATCACTTCGTCAAAATGGAACTAATAACACCCGTATATCCAAGGTATCACTGAAATGTTAGCTACCGGAATAACCAGATGAAGGATGAAGCAAAATGCCCCCCACGAGCCTTGTGCACGAGTTGAAATAACTTTATCAAAACTGAGGCTGGTGGAATCCCAGAAGACATTTACGGAATTCCCACTTTGACAGCTGACTGCGACGTCTGCAACATCAGCACTACTCCCACTGGTTGCTGTTCTTCTTGTGTCTGATGTGTTTGTCATCCGCATCACAAGTCTCTTTCTGATTGTCACGTATTCCTACCAAGATATTGATTGATATGAAGTAAGATAATAAACACATTTGTGTGTGCTCTTCTACAATAAGTCAGCACTCGATCGAGGTAAGAGGTGAGACATACTCTTCAAGTCGTCGTTCCAGCCCAAATGACCAATAAGTTCCAAGAACGTATTCTCACAAGATCCTTTCGCAAAATAATCCCGGGTCATGTTGCTCGGACTGTAATCAATTCCAAGTTCTTCTCCCACTTCATCCATATTCACAACCATCCTCATACAGTTTTCATTCACTTCGTATACAAGGCTATTGGCAGGAGATACCACGAGACTTGTACCGGCAACAATGAGTAAATCTGCGCAACCCAAGTCTTCTTCTGCACACGTGAAAAATTCCGAGGGTAAATTTGATCCGAACAAAACAGTCTTTGGTTTCACTGCAGGCTTCCCACAAGCTTGGCAATGTATGGGCGTCGAAGCTGACGGAGCCTCCTCGTCTACACCATATATATCTTTGATCGAAAATCTCACATTCTCGCAAAAAGTTTCAAACTCAACATTGGCGCCGCAAAATTCACAAGCTGCTTCGGATATTGTCCCGTGTACATTCACAATCTTATTCTTCGGTATACTAGTGCATTGATGATCAAGCCCGTCTATATTCTGGGTATAAATTCTTGTTAATTTTTGTGTTTTTGTATGCAATAGTTCAAAGAAACGATGAGCAATTGTAGCTTTCCATTTATTTTCTTTTGTGCCCAGAATAAATGGTCTTCGAACCTCCAAGTAGGGAAAAGCGTTTTGGAGGAACATTTCTTTTTCAACGACATAGGTTGGATCTATCTTCATAAGACGACGTTGATTATCTGATGCAGTTATTAAATCAGGCCTCAGGGTATCGTACATCCCTCCAGGAGAGCGAAAGTCTGGAACTATTTGAGGTGAGTTCATATTCAAATTGTTAGTCAAAAGGAGGACTCAACAGATAATTAGAATTCTCATCATGTCTCATGCCAGACACTCACTTCCTGAGGCGACCGAGACCCCAGCACCAGTCAGTACAATGATAGAACTGCATTCTGAGGAGAGAATAAATCGAGCAATTCCATTCAGATCTTTGGGAGCAAGAATCATTCTCAGCTTTGTGTGACTGTGAGTGCAGGTATGCGAAGATGGTAAGCCCCCCCCCTGAGCTTGTCCTTGTCCAGGCTGACCTTGTCCCTGACTGTGACCCGCGTGGTGTGTATTTGTAGTGTATTTGTTCTTTTTCTACTTTTGACATGATGTCAAAAATCAAAGCCCCCCGCGCGATCTTCAATCTGCTACCGCGCAACCTGTCTGTCACCTCTCTTCCCTCATCCATCTGCATCCATCACAAAAATTCGACGAGCACAAATCATCTCATTGCGCTAACAAACCTACCTACATCTCATCATCATCAGTTATGAAAGTTTTTTTCACATCCATTTTATTGACTATAAGTATCTTACTGCTGAACTTATCATCTATTGATGCGTTTGCAGCAGGCAAAAAGAACAAAGTCAAAGGAAGAAAAGGAAGCAAAAACATTGTGGGCAAAGGATTTGGTGCATCAAATCCTCAACTAAGCGTCGAAGAGGTTGTTGCCAAATTCCCCAATCGTATACCGCCCAATGCTTCAGAATGTGAATGTCCCTGTGGCACTTTTGCAGGAAAGCTATATAGGGATTGTTGCGAACCTTTTCACTCGAAAGAGAAATTGCCTAGTTCCCCCATAGACGTTTTACGTTCTCGTTACACCGCCTTTGTGGTACGTTTTATTTACATCATTGATTTATACTTAAAAATATTTCCCCTGTCGAACGATACTAAATTCCTTAACCCCTGATATGTGTGCCGATGACAGTGGAGAATGCCGCTGTATGTAGTGGATACGACTCATCCAGCATGCGAGGACTTTCGAAAGGATAAAGTAGCTTGGGTGAAAGATCTCAATAGAGACGGTATGTTTGACTCATACGATTTCGTCAAGTTGGAAGCTGGTCCACAGGAAATATCCGAAGATGATGATAAGGAGGGATTCCTTGAGTTCAAAGTAAACTTGCGCGCGAATGCAAATATGGGAGATGAAGTCAAGGGACAAGAGATTGTGGTAAAAGAGAGATCTAGATTTTTGTGTGCGGGAGATCCAGCTTCATGGCTGTATGCTGGTGGAGAAGTAACTTCTGATGTCGCTGGTTTGGAAGATGTTGTGTTGAACAAATAACTGTTCTGTGCAATGTCCTATGCTCTTTCATTTACTTTAGTTCTAAGCACGTACATTACTGTAGGGTATCTTCAAAATTACTCGTATACCAACACAACTATACAAATATCTATATCACTACGTGTAGTGTACTAGCAAGCGTAGCGTAGGTAAAGCATTAATTTTCTGTTGTTTAAAACCTTTCGTTCCCAATAGAAAAAAGCTGAGAATGAATTTCGTCTGATGATGGTCATCAGTTTGAACTACACACGTAATGATTCATTCATAGCTTGTGCAGCAAAACAGTGCTTTACCGGCTCAACTCAAAGCAACCAATGCCCCCACCATTGCAACGAATCCAACCAACGCTCCAACAAGTAAACCACCATTTTCGTATCCAGGAGTCAAGATAATACAATCCTCTTCATCATCCTTCTCCCACTTTAAATTCACTGGCCCCTCAACCTCCATCAACATCCCTGTCATGAATTTCTTGGATTTTTTTCCGTTTACAGTAACGGAACCACTCCCCTGAAGTATGTAACGGATGAGTGTCTGGCCTTCTTTCGCTTCATCCGTCCATGACGAAGTTTTGGTTTGTAGGGGCCATTCTCTGATTCCTAGTTCAACAGATTCTTCTTGTGATGGCATTGTGTATTTCGGTGTAGCGTGTAGAAGTAGGGGATTGGGACGTGGATTTATTCCTATGGCGGCACCACCAGGGGCATTCGACGGGCTTTGGATGGTGAAGCCTTGTATGAAGAATGCATGATGGAAGATTACGCTTAGTAGGACAGCTGCTGCCGCAGGGATAGAGTTTGGAAGTTTCATTTTGGAAGAGGGTAAAAGCACAGTTTTTGTATTAAAATATGAGTCAAAAATATTGCCTGTTACACGGACGTGTTACCTCGAGACTGACTGTAATGGATCAGTTCAACTTTAGTATGTTTACACACTGTTTACACTATGTTTACCCAAAGAGCAGAGAGAGAGAGAGTTGTATCATACCATTCTTGCGCGCTCCCGAACGTGATTCATTCGAGATTTTGTGAGTTTTTCCGCAATTTTGTGGGGGCAATATTAGCATAATTTCAAAATTCTGTAATCCAACACTACAGTACGTTGTGGGTACCTACCCCCGCGCATACTTTTGCACGACTGAGGAACATGTTTGAGCGATAACTCCGAGCGATTGTTGGCCACCAACAGCACACTTCGCTTCGTTCTTGTTAGCTTGAGTCAAGATATTATCCGTTACTTTCCAGTCTCTCCGCTCCAGTCCAGCGAGCGAGCTCGAATGACCTCAGAATTGGGTTTATCAATCAACGAACAACAACACCTGCTGCACGCACCTCCCAAACCGCACCAATCATTTCAGCACCGGACCTATTTCTTTGTCTTTCCGGAAGCATTAAAGACGTATCTACTCCACATTGAACATAACGGTAAACCTTCCACGGTTTAGACCTGTATCATCAGACCACGCATCCCACAACGATAACGACAACGACGTCGAAATCAGCATTGACCCCACACATCACACACAACACAACGTAACTTCAATTGACAACCATGAGCCAATCAGAATTCAAGAAAAGGCTCAAAGCCCAAATGATAAAACCTCAGAATCAAATCTGCAGCGACTGTCCCGAACGACAACCAAGATGGGCCTCACTTATTGTTCCGCCTCCCGGCAGTCCTCCCGGGTCTTTGGCCTTCGGAGCGTTTTGCTGCCTGGAGTGTTCTGGAAGTCATCGGCGACTGGGAGTTCACATCAGTTTTGTGAGGAGCATTACACTTGATTCATGTAAGTTAAGTTGGGATATGGGAATTGATTTGATTGTTTATGAGGATTTTTATGTGTATGGATGGATGGCTTCATACATATACATATATCATGATTGTTTTTGCCGAAATTGTCAACAATGCTATTGGATGCATTCCTGATCTGACTTGAAATTTGTATTGACCGTTACACCACACTCACAGGGAAAGAAAAGGAAGTCTTGGCAATGGAAAACGGAGGAAACGCTAAAGTGAATGCTATCTTTGAAGCAAATCTCCACAACACAACCATCAAACCAACAGTCGGAGCAAGTGGACCCGTCCGAGAACGCTTCATTCGCGACAAATACGAAAGGCGCAAATATTACGACCCCAACGTTCTTCAAAATTATAAAGACATCTCTGCACCGGAAACTGCTGGCAGAAATACCAGATCCACCACTACACCATCGAGAAGAGCTCCGTCCGACGCGGCGAGAACGAGGGCTCAAGCCAGACGTACTACCGCTGTGCCCCGGATTCACACCCTGCCTTCCTCAGCTCCACCACCACCACCTCCTCCTCCTGCTCAAGAAGTGGATTTACTCGATTTCAATGCGTCACCAAATGATTTGAGCGCACCTCCTAACCCACCAAGCGCGGGACCTAGTCCTACTCTGGAAATGTTCAAAACTATGAGTATGACCAGAGCATCGGGTGCTGGAAATGGCGCGGGAGGAGTACCAAGGACCCAGACAGCACCCTCCATGGGTTCGACCAAGATGAATTTGGCTCCGCAGATGGAAGGCAAACTATCTTCGGATGATATTATGGCAATGTTCCACGCGCCGTCACCAGCACAACAGAATTTTGGTAACTTCAACAATGCTGGTATGAACGGTAACATGAATGGAAACATGAATGGAATGGCTAATAATGGTATGCAAGGTATGCCAGGAGGTACTATGCACGTGAATAATATGCTGATTAATCAACAACAGCAGATGCTGAGAAATAACATGATGCACAATAAGAGCATGATGAACAATAACGCCACGATGAGCAACAGTAACATGGGCATGGGGATGGGCACGAACCAAAATAATATGACGATGAATCAAAATTCCAACATGATGCAACAGCAGAATTCGTTTGGAGGAATGCAGCAGAATAATATGATGGGCGGACAAGGGATGAACCAACAAAATATTCGCAACAATACCGGAATGGGAATGAATTCTTTCAGTACGAATACCAACAATACGATGATGCAACAGCAATCACAGCCAATGGGAGGAACGCCGAATAATATGAATATGATGGGTGGAAATGGTATGAATCAAGGATTCCAAGCTAATAATAATATAGCCGGGAATTCGATGAATAAGCAGACATCCAACCAGAATTTCCAAGGAGGTATGGGCGGCAACAACAATGGCAACAATGGTAATATGGGTGGATATGACACTTCCAGTGTCATGGGTGGAACTGGAAATACCCAACAGCATCAGTTCGCGTCATTTGGCTCATTTCATTGAAAGGTTGTGTAATTGAAAGCCACGAGGTTGAGATGAAATTGGCGCAGAGTTTTTGTTAAATAAAATAATTCATAAATTCCCGATAGACTACACGTACATGAGTATATTGAATAATATACACCTTAATTTATTTTGTCAACTTGAGGTTCCAAGTTCCACACGATGTCATTGGCTTCCACATGACTCTTTTATCAGAACCAATACCTGATATCCCTTATCTAGCAGGATTTACAGCAAGTTGTTGAACTGAAAGTGCTTTTCTTTGCTATTTCCAGTTTTGCCTTTTCTTCTTCATCATCTTCTCTGGCTGTCATGAGAATGTAGGCAATGATGAGTATAGGACTCGTAGCTAGTGTTACTCTAAAAAATACATTGGCGTATTCCTTATATGTTTCGACGTCCATGATTTTGATATTCAATGCGAAGCGTAGACAAGTTTAAAAAGTTAAGGTAGGTGGAGCTGTGAATACTTTCAACTTTATGATAGTTTGCAGCAGTCCGGTCAAATGAAGAGCCTAATCTCAATTTCGAAATTCATCAAGGCTCTTTAAAAATTAAAAAAAACCGTTTCAAAACCATACCAACGGCATCGCATAGCATCGGCACCATCAGCAATTTCGAAATCGAGCGGAGCAACGTTAGCGTACCGGCCGGATGTACATACCCCCGGTACTGTATTGATCACTGCAAAGTACATACCGGTATATAAAGTTGAAAGTATTCAAAGCTCCACCTACCTAACTTGTCTACATTTCACATTGAATATCAAAATCATGGACGTCGAAACATTTAAGGAATACGCCAATGTGTTTTTTAGAGTAACACTAGCTACGAGTCCTATACTTATCATTGCCTACATTCTCATGACAGCCAGAGAAGATGATGAAGAAGAAAATGCAAAACTGGAAATAGCAAAGAAAAGCAAAAGCTGTAAACCGTGATAGATAAGGGATACCAGGTATTGGGTCTGATAAAAGATTCATGTGGAAGCTAATGACATCGTGTGGAACTTGAACCCACGGCGTATTCTTCAGGCGACCAACCGGTACTCCCTAATACTCCCTTTTTGAACGAAATGAAAATACATCGATGGAGATAGGCAGAAGAAGCATCTGCGAATGACAGAGTGATCAACCCCATCCTACAGTAGAATTAGATGGACAATACTCTTGAGAAACTGAATCCAATTTCGATGATTGATGCGCATTGCTTGGCAACACAACCTTGCAAGGTATGAATGAGTTTTATAACACAATAGAGAATATTCATTCCTACGACCACTCTATGCTCTTTTGCAACACAAATAAACGATTCTTTTATACATTTTTGCTACTGATTCACTTCCAATTAGAATAACGTTGGTCCCCCTCCACCGTTTTATCGAGAAGAACAATCTGATGCCCCACACATCAGTTCGTGTTCTCGAGCTACAGTCCTGTACTCGGATGCTCACTTTACCAGTCATTGCTGACACTTCCTACAAGTGCATTGATTTGTCTCTCTAACCGATTTATGCAATCTGCTAATGGAAGCTTCTCCAAATCACCATATACCTTCTGATCTTCATTCTCTGAACCTTCTAGCTTTTTCAGAGCAAACATCGCCACATACTTGGCATCGTCAATTTCATCCCTTGCACGTTCATACTTTCTCTGCAAAGTGTTCAGTTCATCCAATGTCCCCGCTGCTTCATCTTCGGTTTGTTTCAAATCATTCAACATTTCTTTGTTAATGTCGGATACTTCGCCCAACATTGTTTTGGTCACTTCGTAAGCGCTCTGTGCCTCTGCCAACTCTTCTCTTAGTTTTTGAATTTTACTTGACTCAGGTTCTCCACCATAATCAATGCCAATGCTTTCGCCTCGTGGATTGGATACTTCAACTTCGTCTAATCTCTCCTCCAGTATTTTTATTTCATGTTCCATTTCAACAATGTGACTTCGAAGACTAAGGATAGTGGTCTGATTTTCCATTTGATCAGGGTCGGGCACGTGAGTGAATTCCTCTGATGGCTGAGGAGCAAAACCCTTCAATTCTTTGACTTGCGAACTTTCGGGCGTCACAGACGTCCCATCACTTTTGAGGCTCGCATCGTTCTTTGCATACATGGTTCTGAGATGCCTCTTTAGCTTCTTTCTCTGCTTTTCAGAAGTTTCGACAACGTTTCGCAAAGAGTTTAACATACCCACAGCTTCATTCAGAGACCTTTTCAATTTTTTAATTTCTTTATTCTTCGCCTTGAGCTCTGATTTCACTTCAGATACTTCGATAGAAATCCTATCGTTTCGATCCTGGACTTGCTTCGACAGGGCCTTGGATTCTGCATTATTGCTATCAATCTCGCCACTCGTTTTTGACGAATCCAGCTGCTGTTGCAATAGCATTTTTTCTTTTTCAAGCTGCTTTATACGGTTTTCGCCATCGTGTTTTTCTTCAGCCAGGTTGGTTGCCTGTGCTGATAATTTGGTCAGACGGATGGATGAATCTTGTAGAATTGATTTCAGCGTTTCCTCAGCGCTGATCCTCTTCTTTAGTTCACTTGTTAGGCTGTCCAATTTCGACGAAATCATTCTTGAATTTGTGTCATCTTCTTCGTTTGTGGATTGCGCTGATCTTGTAAATCTCGATCTATCCTTTCCTCTATTGCTTTTCGTAGGCGTTGGCATTTCATCGAAACTATCTATTGGAGATACTGTTGCGGCATTGCGATTAGATCCAGTCTCATTCAACTCATCCCGGAGCCGATTTACAGCGACTTTCAGTTCTAATATTTCTTCGTCTTTTTCTTGCAAATCCAATGCTGTTACCTCTACAAAGTTTCCGTCTTGGTCGCTACTTCTGGTCAATTTATTCGGCATTTTAGTGCCAGAGGATCTACCGGCGTCGAGTTCGTTTTCAAGCTGCAGAATACGTTTTGTCGAAGAGGCCAATTCCGACTGAAGGCTCAACCTTTCCTCCTCTGTTCTTGTCGCACTACTAGTTCCGCTTTCAAGCTTCATAATGCGTATGGTTGAAATGGCTAACTCGGATTGGAGATGAACCCTTTCGCTTTCTATCCTGGTAACGTGCTCTTTTAGAGGTTTGATCAAGTTAGCTGCTTCAGAGAGGGATTTGCGTAATTCTCCATTGGTCTCTTCTCGCAATTGTATCTCATCTCGTGTCTTCTTTAGATGAGCACGCAAGTTTTTGACAACATTATTGGCTTCTTTTGTAGAAACTAATTCCATCCTGCGTTTATTGTTCATGTTGTCAGTGAAGGTTTCCCCACGCTCAAATGAAGCTTCCGTTGAAGTTTCGTACGCAGTATCACTATCAAAAGATTCAAACTTTTTGGCTGACTCGAGATGCGCTTCCATCTCAAGAAGTTTGAAGTGGACATCTTTCATTTGACGGTATAGCGCTTGCACTACAGCATCATCTTCTGGTGTTAAGGTCACATTATCATTGCCGTCACGTAACATCATCATCTCTATGGATGGAGACCCATTGATTCGCGTCGAGGAATCTAACCATTGTACCACATTATTTAGTTCTTCATGGAACGATTGTTCGCCACTGACATTTGTCATGGGCTGGGGGTTCCGGCGATCTACTTCTGCTGCAAGCTGATCCGCCAATACATCTATTTCGCCATCTTTCTCTTTCACAATTTGTATCAATTCTTGAGCAAAGGCATCATTTTCACCCGCCTTTAGTTTTTCACACTGCTCTAGTTCTTGTATTGCGTCGGCCAAACAATCTTTCAGCTGATCTCGTTCGTCGTGTACAGCAACGAGGCTCTTTTGAACTACTTCCAACTCACTGCGTAGTGCATCACATTCTTGTTGCATTTCTTTGGATATCTCCTCAAGATATTTTTTAGCCTCGTCACGTTCCACGGCAAAACTTGTATTCTCAACATCAATCGCAGATAGATCCAGATTAAGAAGATCCTTGGGATTTTCTACCGTCTGTTCCAAGTCTTGAATCCTTGCATCCTTCATTTTGCCTTGAATCTCCTGTTCATTCAAGGCATCACGTAACCGCTCAATCTCATCTTGAAGCTGCTTCTCTTCATAATTAACCTGACTTGATTCGGACAAAGAAGAGTGCTTTCTTTCCTTTGCCCTTCCAGGTGACTGATTCTGATACACAATAGATCGCCTCAATAACTCATCACGATCTTCCGTCACAGCCTCCAGCTCTATCTCCAGCCGTTCCGTTTCATCCACTAGTTCCTTGAAATCTCTTGTGATGGCACCAACATCCTCCTTGACCGCCTTCAATTCATCCCTCGTATGCTTCAACGCTTCTTCCTTCTTTGCTGTCTCCGCTTTCATCCGTTGAAACTCATCCCCGTCATTCATGTTATGAGCAATCTCATTCATCTTCAGTTCCATATTGGCTTTATCTTGCTTCATATCTTTAATCTCCTTCCTTAGGTTGTTCACATCCCCTTCTATCTCCACCCTCCGACCTTCCACCACACTCCTCTCCGCCCTATGACTCTCATGCAACCTCTCAATTTCCAAATACAACTCCTTGACTTCTTCCTTTTGCACTTCCCTATCATCCTTCCATTCCTCTTCTCTCTGTTGCATGGACCTTATCTTGGATTGGAGGGAAGCGATTTGGGATTGGGACGATTGTTGAAGGGCGAGGAGTTGGGATTGGACGTCGGCGCGTTTCATTTCTTCGGTCAAGATTTTGGCGAGTGCTATATCCAGCTTTATTTGCATTTCTCCGAGCGTTCCATCGTCTGTTGTGGGTTGATTTTGGTGTCGAGTTTTTGATTGTGATTGCGATTGCGATTGTGGGAGCGACTGATGTGTTTGGGGCTTTGATGGATTTACGGAAAGAGGGGACTTGTGCTGTGACAAGGGTGAAGAATCTTTGTGGGAGTGAAATGAATACTCTTCTTGAAAATGCTGCGAATGCTGCTCGGAATGGAATGATTCATGTGGATCCTCCTGTTGTATCTCTTTGGCCTGGCGATTCTTGTACCCATTCATTTCCTGACCACCCTGACCCGACGCATTCAAATTATTCCCCCGATGGCTACGAGCACCCTGTGAAAATCGTTGATGGTGATGCTGCGGATTGTATCTTTGATCTTCACCGCTACCGCTACTCTCACCATAATCTTCCTCATCCTCATTCTCCACCACGGCTGGAGGCGTTTGCACGTTGCTGTACACGCGCGCACCAGACTTTTGCGCCATGGCCTTGAAAGTTTTGGAGGACTGCGAATAATCCGAATAGGAACTACCACTGATGTAACTTCTTGACGGAGACGATGGTGATTTCACATTATTACTACCCCCATAGCCTTTGCTGATATTTGTTCCGGGGGTACCGATACTTGCAGAACTGTCAGGACTATTACCATTGGAAATACCAGGTTTTTTCCAACTCGTTGTATTCCGCGGCTGACTTGTTTTCTGCTGCCAGAAATTCCGTGCATTCTTTGCCGTCACTGGCGATTTCTCTTTAGTCGATTCTTCCTGATCTTGATCTCGCATTCTTTGTGATTGTTGTTTATCTTTGGCTGGTGAGGGCCACGAGACGTTGCCTGAATTTTGAGTTTGGATGGATTTGGATGGAGATGCGCGATGATTGGACATTATTAGTTTTTTCTACCAAAAAGGAGGATGTGCTCATGCGCACTCCCAATTTGAAATTGCTTGTAAGACGGACAACTCTTTATTAAAACGGCTTGTCGCTTGTGACCTAGTTGGGACGGATAAAGGATGAAGGGAGTACAAGTATTTACACACGTATTGTACTGGGGTTGTTTTCATCAAATTTGAAAATCTCCGTCGTTCAGCCGTCATTGTGGGCTGTTACGGTAGAGATGGGACATGGGTTTGCTAAAAACCATAAAATCGGACAGGTGAGCCAAATTTTGAATGAATTGAAATGAATTGCCTGTTATCCGTGTAGGTAGGCGGGAATGGGGTTTCCGGGAAGCAATCTGACCACCCAAGAAAGTTTGAGAGCATTCTTTCTCTTTCTCTTTTATCTTTTGAGTGCAGTCCCAGCTGTCCCAGTATGACATACTTGCCAATAGTTCGATGGCCATTACATACCTGAACCTGGGTTACGCCATCCATTTTTAATAGCAACACAAACAAATCTCTGCATTTCTCTGAAACGGGTTACCGGTAGATGCAAAGTGCTCCTGCAGAAACCGTCAACCTAGAACCCTCTAGAAGGAACGAAACTGAATGGCAACGATTCTTGGAATGATATGAACCACTAATCACTAATTTGATTCCTTCGATTCCTGAATTACCAACATCACACACAACCAACAAAATGAGCTCTCATCCAATGATTCCAGTTCCTCAGGCAATAAGAACCGTGCTCACAGAGACGGCATTCGCAATGGTCAAACAAGGTGTTCAAACTGAAGCAATTTTCATCTCTGACCAACAATCACTCATGGGAAGAATTGCTGCCGAAACAATCAAAGCATCTGAAATAGGATATCCACCCTACAACGCAAGTGTCATGGATGGATATGCTGTTGATGTAGATGAAATTGCTCCCCTCATTTCCTCAGTTAGGAATTCATATGCTGATGATCACAGCACTTATAGTGATCATGATAGTAACTTGCAATTTCACGTTTGTGACAGGTTGTATGCTGGGCCAGCGAAGAAAGCTTCATCCTCAGACGATCCTATTGATTACGAAATGACTGAATATATCTCAAGTTTACCCAAGGCAATATACGTCACGACGGGTGCAGTCATACCAGCTCCTTACAATGCAGTTATACCAGTGGAAGAAGTGGGCGATAGCGATGGGGAGCATGATGTTATTTCCATTCATGTATCAAATCTTGCTTCGATCAAACGCAATCTATGGATTCGACCCATTGGTTGTGACATTAGGCCATTTACGACAATCATCGAGAAAGGTGAGGTCATCGAAGCCGTGCACATTGGATTATTGGTTCAATGTGCCATTAAAGAGGTGAAGGTGACCCAATTGCACCGCGTTGGTATTCTATCGACCGGAAATGAACTTATTTCTCATAATGAAGTGGAAGAAAAAGGCGCCGAAGACTCAATGGGCATCATTCCAGATGCGAACGGACCAGTTCTTTGCTCTTTATTGACATCCTATGGAAATTGTCGACCTGTGCACTTGGGTATTGTGAAAGACGACGATGAAGATATATTGACCTCAGTTCTGGACAAGAGTATGAATGAATATGATGTGATCGTTACTACTGGTGGTATTTCAATGGGAGAAATGGATGTAATTGAGAAAGTTTTGGTGAACAATCTTGGTTGCGTTGTACACTTTGGACGATTGGTGAGTGCATTACATCACGGGATGTGCAATATTTGAGAGTATATTTAAAAAAATGTGCAAAACCATCGCTTACCTCGTTTCTACGCACCATTTCCAGCATATGAAACCAGGGAAACCTACTACCTTCTTAACCGTTGATATTGGAGAACGAAAATGTCTAATCTTTGCGCTCCCTGGGAACCCAGTGAGTTCAATGGTTTGCAGCGAATTGCTGATCCGACCATGCCTAGACATGTTACATCAAGGCTCCCTAGAAACAATTCCATCGATGGTTCAAAATGCCAACGTGCACCCAGAGGTAACTGCGCAGTTGCAGGACAATGTAAAACTTGACGTCGTCCGACCAGAATATCATAGGGTTCAGTTGAGTTATGAATTCAACAACGAAAACCAAGGTTTGGCGTTGTATGCTTCCTCAACGGGTGTCCAGCGTTCTTCGCGATTGATGAGCATACGCCGGGCGGATGGATTCATGTTATTACCACAAGGAGTGAAAGGAGGCAAAACAATGGCGGAAGGAGGAGAAATTTATCCCGTGATTCTAACGAGACGTCCTTATGGTAATAGTGGAATTTTCAGTGGTGCGAAGGTGAAGGATTCCATTCATCTGGGTGGTACAACTTTGACGGTTGGCGTTGTTGAAGTTATAGGATCAAGATCCATAGGTGACGATATAGATGATATTGGCAAACGTTTGTTGAATGTCTTGGGTCATGATAAATTCATGCTGATTGAAAACCAGCAGTCAAATCTAAAATCTTTCTCTGGTGTTTTGAGAAAGATGAATAAATGCCTTGATGTCATTTTCGTCGTTGGGATTGCTATAAATTGGACTGAAAGCATGGATCTCAAATCTCAACTGCGGATGCTGATACACAAAGAGGCAGAGTCCATGGCTTATTTACTCCGAGAAGGAGCGGCATACGGTGATCCTTCATCTATACTCTTTGATCCAATTGTTGGGATAAGCAACTATGATCACAACGGATGCTTAATCATCAGTTTACCTGACAATGGTCTCGAAGGTGCGCTTGAAAGTGCCAGAGGATTATTGAAAAAGACTTTATCAATAGTACGAGGTTCCAATCGATAGCATGATAAACTTAGTGTAGCTTGTAAAGATTTATACAAGTACCACATAATTGATTTTCTACAATTACCTCACTTGTTATTTAATAATTTACCTTCTCTTATGAGCTTCTCTTCATTTTTCTTCTTCAGACCTATCCCCGCCACCTTGGTTATGTTATCGGAATCTATAGCTTCCTCGATACCCAGCGCCTGCCTCGCTTCCGACATCAAGAAGATACTACCGCAAACAACCAGGACTTCTCCATGTTTCGCAGCCAATTGCATTGCTGTTTTTACTTGCGTGGTGATCGACCGGTCCTCAACAGTAAAATTTGATTTAGCTAGCCTTGGTTGAGCCTCCAGTATTTTTTCTATCTTGGCAGCGCGGAAATTCGCCGCCTCTACCAGATGAATGTTGCTTGGATCCGGGACCACTGAAAGCAAAAGATTACCAATTTCTGCAATATCCTTGTCAGCAGAAAAACCAACAACGTATCTCTTGTTCTTTTCTGGATAAGTAGCTTCCAACTTTGCCACAAGGGTCTTCATAGCTGGAGGATTGTGAGCAATATCTAGTATTGTCAAATTGTCACTATTCTTGATCTCTTGGAAACGGCACGGTGGTCTTTGCCTGATGGCTTCAATAATTTTTTCTTCCGATAGAGACGAGGATGGGAAGCCATTATCATCACCCTTTTTCTTTTTCTGAAGGAGAGTTAGAGCAGCTCTGGCCGTCCTTGAATTCTCCACATCGTAATCCACGTATTCAACTCCATTAATAATTCTTTTTTCATCGTTTGAGAGATCTGGCCCGAGCACATCTTCACATGTATAATAACCCTCCGCCTCTCTCTCTAAAGCGCACCGACGAATCGTCTTGTGAGGAACATTAGGACCAACTAGAACCGGACAATTTTTTTTAATAATCCCCGCCTTTTGAGCACCAATCAACTCTACTGTATTTCCTAAAATAGCTGTATGTTCCAATCCTATCGAGGTAATGATGGACAGAACTGGACTTGTGATAACATTGGTGGAATCCAATAACCCACCAAGTCCAGTTTCCAACACAACTACATCCGCACCACAAGCCGAGAAATAGCGAAATGCGCAACCAGTGGTTATCTCAAAAAAATTAGCTGGGATGTCATGCTCGTCACATAACTCCAACACCTCTGCCAAATACTTTTCTACTTGCTGCTCCGATATAAGCTCGCCATTGATGGACATCCTCTCCCTGTAAGATGAAATATGGGGCGAAATCAACAAACCAACTTTGTGACCTCCTAACTCCAGTGCTTTTGCAATTTTTTGACACACTGAGCCTTTGCCATTAGTCCCGGCGACATGGATGACTGATATGCTTGGCTAAAAGAAAAAGGAACAGGCCAAGAATTGAGCTTTCATTGGTTCATCAACATCCACTAGGGGATTCAATAAAAGCTTTGATGCACATGATCAACATACTTACATCATCTAGAGGATTTCCCAGAGCTCCATTCAGCTCAATCATATACTGCAATCCATTCTTCACATTTTCATTAAAGTAAATCTCACGAAGAAGCTTTTCATATTTTGTCAAGCTGATTTCTTCCATAGTATTGGATATTATGTGTCTAACTTTGAGTGGATTGGAGGATCGATGGTTCTTGTAGTTTGGTTTGCAAGATGAGAAAAGAAAAAATAACTTGGAGAAGCACTGTTTCATCAGAGATTAGACAGGTTGAGATGAGAATGTCTCCCCTGCATGCCGATACACGTGCTTGGTATTTTTCACTATCAATTCAAGTATGCATTTTACTCGTTGCTCGTTGTTGCCGAGGCGAGTAAGAGGTGTGTGGTGCCGTTTTTCTTCATTTTTTTGAGGCTTCAGAAAATTCCGCGCTGGGAGAAAAACCTTCAAAACGATAGAGAAGAGAAGCGAAGGAGGGAGAAAACAAGAAACGGTCGAGTGCCTGTTTTTTTTACCAGCTTCTTTTTCATGGACGTGGCCGGGTCCTCCGCCGGAAGTTTTGCAAGCCATCACAAAATTAGCATGACAAGAACAAAGTACTGGAACAGGAAAACGTGTATCAAACGTAAAGCCGGCAAGAATTTAGGTGCCACCAAATATTCTTTCAAAAACGTAATTCGGCGGCCCTGGTCCTTCTTGCAATCATCATTATCTTGGATACCAAAAAAACATCCTATTACAAATCGAGATAAAGTTCAGGTCCAGGATCAGCAGCAGAAGAAAATGCGCCCAATCACGAAAACAGACAGTTCCTCCACCCTTGTCGATGTCAATGATATCCACTATGGCAAAGATACCGAACATGCCAATGATAATTTTAGCTTCGGGCCTTTAGACAATATAGAACACACAGAACTCTATCTAGATGCGGCGACGACCCTGTCACTGCCTTCGTCGCCATCGTCATCATTACACGAAGGCCTGTGTTCTCACCCTGTCGTTGCAAGCACTGCCACCAAAGCTTTGCAGTCTCAAAGCATTCACACCTATGAACAAAAACACGCTGGCAGAGATACGCCTGTGATTTACGTCCATCAGCGTGAAGTAGCACTCGCATCAAATGAGCAATATGGTAGACGTGGTGCTGTCCTTGTTTCAGACGCATCCACAACTTGCCATATATTTGCTTTAAGAAGTATTAGTTCCGGCGATAGAATATTAGGGAGCCTCTGTCATTTAGATTCAACTGAAAACGAGTCTTGCATCCGGAATATGGTACAAGAACACGTTGACTACCACTTTAATGAAGAACGTATGGATTATGGCGCAACAGATGAAAAACTACTCATGGAAGTTCATATGGCAGGAGGATACAATGACACAAAAGGAACCTCGAGTGGAATCACTAACTTTTTATTGACTTTGTTGAGAAAAATTGCAAAAGAAACAAATTTCTTCATGAAGGTCCAAATCAAGACTTGCATCGTATCAAGCCTCAACGATACGGTAGCCAACAAGGAAGCTGCAAGCCATCTACCTCTCATCTCGACTAGTGAATCAAAACCATCTCCAGTTGTAAGAGGTTTGGCCATTAATGTGTCAACAGGCAAGGTTTCGCTTCTGCAAAAGGTGCATCCAGCACTAGTTGGACCTGCACCAATTCTACGAAGATCGAGGCTGTGGAACTCATCCCCATGCACTGAACACCTCCTTCCAATACATCACTATAGAAGAGAAGAGATTGTCATTGACGCATTTACATTTCGGGCGTTTGAGGGCATGGAAATGATTATGAAGTTGCCAGACAATCTGCTGCTTCAGTGTTGTAGTACGAGTCCGGAATGCGAAGGACCAGATTTTTGCGAACATGTTAGAGAGACTTGCCATTACTTGTTGGATGTTGGTGTTGATGATGTTTTCGGTGTTGAAATGAAAAACCTTGAGTACAAGCATAAGAAGTGCTCAGAATGGAAACGGGTTTGAGATTGGTATACAATATGAATATTGTATTAGTTTTTAGGTTGAAATTTATAATCACATAATATATTTATTTCTAAATACATGTACGTGTACGTGTAGGCAATAATATTTCAGTGTACGAAGGATGATGGACGAAGGACGTATAGAACTGCTCATCTTAACCAAGAACCAAAAAAGATGATCTACAAGTAGGACAATCACCATTGCGCATCAACCAATCCATTAAACAATTCAGATGGAATTCATGACCGCAATCCCTCTTGGAATAACATATTTCATCATTCTTCTCATATCGGTCGAGACAGATGGAACAAGTATCTGATGAATAAAGACCTGGTTGCCTCAGTTTGGGCTTAATGGAAGTGTCTTCGTTCTCTGATGTTGGTGCTACGTGTACTTGATTTGAAAGAAATTGAAATATGTTTGTGAACATATTTTGATCGCCATTATTGGCTCCTGATTCATTGACCTCCTTCTTGTCGTCTTGCTTTCCCTCTTTAGCTGACTCCTTTTCCTTATGACCTAGCTCGATAGTTTCCCAAACATCGTTTCCCTTTCCACTCAATTGATACTTCTTCAAAGCACAGACAACAAAATGTTAATAATGTTTTGAAAATCTCTTCTTGTCATGTAACACAAATAGAAAGAGTTGGTATTTACCGATATCACTATGCTGGCCATAATTTTCTTTCGCCTTTCTTCCAATTCTGTTGAATTTTGTCGCGTGGTGGCTTCCCGAGCACGGTTTTGCATGGTGTCTTCGATGAATTCTTCATACACTCTGACACTTTCAATAGCTCGTATTACTTCTGCTTGCTCTTCTCTCCGCAATCTTACTTTCATCATAATCCATCTAATGAACATCCGAATCAATAGGATGATTGCGGGGATGCATGCAATGAAAATCCAATCATTCAAGGAAACCATCTTCCAAAGAAAAATGGTGCATCAAATCTGAATTAAATATTGACGACTTTACGCAGTACCAAGGTACTACGAGGAAGATATTGATTTATTCCGTCGGAGAATGGGTGAGAAACTACACGACGGGGCAAAGTTTGGAGGCTTGATGCGGTGGCGAAGGTATGGTGATACAAATAATGTATAAGCAAGGTTGGTTGAGGTTTGAGGTTTTTGAGAAGCTGCCTCGAGACATACATAAGAGTTGGCCCCCTCGCCTCGCCAGACGCCCCTCCGTGTTCATTTTAAAGACATCAAGCTATGTTTTGTTTATAATGTCAACGGTAGCATCAA
>Ga0115005_10000711_pt1 | contig 25768 bp, 17 predicted proteins | sample ArcOceMetagenome_FD_87163 | JGI IMG/M metagenome (GOLD analysis project Ga0115005, IMG submission 87163) | Marine eukaryotic phytoplankton communities from Arctic Ocean - Arctic Ocean - Greenland ARC118M Metagenome | ecosystem: Environmental > Aquatic > Marine > Oceanic | place: Arctic Ocean...
AACTAATACAAAATCAATTATTTTTGAATATGACGTTCAATTGCCTCACTGCACGACATCGGTCGATTACATTAATCGACATTCCCTGGCAAAAAGTACGACACATCATTGTAATAATAACCCTGGAGCGATTAAAAGGGCGAGCGCAACTCCCACAATTGACGCTAATTTGACATTACCAGATCCAGGGATGGAAGGCTCACTTTCGTCGAACGCGAGTATACTTCTTGATTGTAAAACCCCCTTCATCTCTAAGTTATGGAGCCCTCAAAGTCCTGGTCGATACTCTACAGACGACGTTATCTCCGTGATGGTTGAATTCTCCAGAGCCGTGATTGTACAAGGTAATCCTACCTTGCTACTTGAAACTGGAGACTCTGATAGAAAGGCACTCTTCAAATCCCAATTGAACTCGACTACTTTGGAGTTTCAATACTTGGTTAAGCTGGGTGACATTTCCAATGACTTGGATTATTGGGCCAATGAAGGGATTGATCGTACTTCATTTCCAAGTCTTAATCTCCAAGGGGGTTCAATAATGGTTCCCGCCAGTAATCCGATCCTCAATGCTGATACGCACGTGAACCCTGCCTTCGGTCACCTGGACGGTTTAAACACAAACATTTTGATCTCAGAAGGAGAAGCTGAGTACTTTGGCTTGAAAATAGGCAAACGAGGCGATGATTATAAAATTCGATTCAGGGCTTCTTCTGGCAGTGAAACTTACGATGCAGAGATGACCGTACTTGTAAGCGAAAGCTGCGAATTTGAGTTGAATGGAAATGAACATAATAGAGACTTTCAGGATAAGTTTGGTTCTGCTGTTGCACTAAGCAACGATTTATTGGCTGTAGGTGCACCGAAGAAGAAAGTCTCTACAGCAGAAGTGCAAGTGCTTAGAGTTCAAAGCGAAGCTACTACCATTCAAAGAGAAGTGCAACTCGTCACTACTCAGGTAGACATCGAAAAGGCTATCACAGCAATACAGACTTTCAGTACCTTTGGAGCCGAAAATTCCACAATTGATGGTTACTTTTTTCTGGAATACACTGACCCCAACGACGACTACTTGTATTCTTCACCTCTTCGATTACCTGCTGATGTTGATGCAATCTATATGCAAACGAGACTACGAGAGAGATTGCCAGTCCTAGGCGACATCGAGGTAGTGAGGGAGACCAATGTTGATTGTAAATGCACCAACGGGTGGACTTGGATTGTCACGTTTCTAGATGCATCAAAAGGCATCGGTCTACTCAGTACCGACGGAAGTGACTTAGAAGGAAACGGGTCCTACGTTACAGATTCAAAATATATTTTACAGACTAATATGCTCGGAGGTTTTTTCATCCTAGAAAATCATCTAACATCATTGACTTCGAGGGACATTTCGACTAATGCTTCTGCCATCGAAATGAAAGAAATTATTGAAAGTGACCTTGGAATCGATGTTTTCAGTATTCAAGTATCAAATCTAGACCGGAGGGACATCGCTGGACTAGGAAGGAGGTGGACAATTACATTTGCTTCTCATATCGGAACATTTGGGGAGGAGATCAATGTACCAAATCTTGAAGCGAATTCCACATTTTTAACAGGGGCCAACGCGACCGCCTGGACTCATGTTGGATCTGAAGGCAAATCCCCTTTATCAGGGTCTTTTGCACTTTCACTAAGAGGAAGTAATTTCAGCAATTTCATTCCACACGATGCTTCTGAAGACGATGTCAAAGAGGCCCTGGAATCTTTGGAATCAGTAAATGAAGTCGCCGTTACTGGAAAGAGAAGCCTGTCGCTGTTATCAGGGCATGAGTGGACAATCACGTTCAAATCAGTAAATGTTCTCACAGCTTATGGGTGGATTTTGGATCCAGGGACAACAAGCAGTTATGGCAATTTACCTACTTTGGAGGTGAAAAGTCACCTGATCGGGTGGAAAGTAAAAACTATTGTTGATTATGAATCAGGCTCTGGGTCAATGGATACTCAAGCACAATGGATGGCGAAAGAAATGGGAGACGATGGCACCAATTCTGGTGAAGTAGCTATTTATAGAGAAGCTTCTAATGGCTGGAATGTGGAAGCTTATGTAAGCGCTTCGGATCGTACCGCTAATGATAATTTTGGCAGTAGTATCAGTCTAAAAGATAATCTCATTGCCATCGGAGCTCCGAACAAAGAAGTGACTGGACAACCTGAGAAGCAAACAATTGGATGTTTTGATAATCCTACAGGAGGAACATTTACTATCTCTCTCCGCGGTCATCAGTCTGACAACATTTCATACGATTCTTCAATCAACGATATTCGTTCAGCAATACAAGGCATTTATGGTAGCACTCAAAAAGTACATTCAATACCGGCACTAGTGATTGAATCTGATGGAGAGTGGGCCAATATCAATGCAGGTTTTTGTTCAGATTCTGGAAATAACGTTACAATTACTCTATTGACGCCTGATGGTGGCGGAACTAACACTGATGCTACTAGCGCCAGTGGAGACATTGAACTTCTGAAAATCAATCAAGAGCATCTAGTCGGTGGCTCTGTTGAGGTTGTTGAATCAAGAAAGGGCACGAGAACTCTATCTGGACCACCCGAGGGCTTTCCTCTCGGAAGGCAGTCGGGTGCAGTATATTTATTTGAACGTGGAAAGGCTTGTGAGTTTTGTGAACACAGATGGAAACAAATCAAGAAGTTCACAGCATTGGACTGTCTTGAAATACCAGTAGGTTCCGAGCTTTTTGGATTTAGTGTTGCTTTTCAAGGTAACATCCTGTTTGTAGGTTCACCAGGTTTTGGTAATAATACTGGGAAAGTATATACCTTTAAGGAGGACAGTCAGCACAATTGGCAGTGCGGGGAGTATCTGACAAGTGAGGTTTGGAAAGAAGAAACCCCCGGTGATCAATTTGGGTACAGCATTGCAGCGAATATGGATGATACTTTGCTAGTTGGTTCACCTGGACAGAATGAAAATCAAGGCTCTGCTTATGTCTTTCGCCAAAATCCAACAAAGACGCAAATTTTATCAAGTCAGGAAATAAAGGCACCGCTTAATCTTCTTCGGTCTAGTTTTGGGCATGCGATTTCCATACATGACAATCAAGCCATTTTATGTGCGCCATATCAAAACGAAGTTGGATCCTGTTACATCTACCTGAGAGAAAGCGTTCAGCACCATTTTGTTATGAGCCAAGAGCTAATCCCTTCCAACATCCAAAAATATGATAGATTTGGCTGGAGTGCATCAATTGCGAAAGATAAGATTTTGGTCGGGCAGCTACAAAATCATGATGGCAACCTTAGTCCATCTTGCTCTGTTCAGACAATCACAACAAGATGCGGACTCGCTAGTTGCGAAGAAAAGCTAGGGTCAAGTTTTCAATTGTCTTGGCGTGACGGTTTATTTACAACAAGGCCCCTGTCGCATTCAATATCATCAAAGAAAATGAAATGTGCAATCGAAGAAGATTTACACTCAGGAAAAGTTCGAGTAGAACGAACAGAATCTTCGGACGAAAATGGGGGATTCATTTGGTCGATTTCATTTCTCTCTCATGGCCATTACGCATCTAATATTAATGAAGTACCAAAATTGCATTGCGACTCAAGATTGCTGAGCGGTTCAATGCCCTTATGCGATGTCAGCATAAAAAATGATCGTCCTGTGAAAGTGCGTGGAAAAGCTCATTTATTCACAGATGATGGCAATACCTGGACAGAACAAGCATATCTTTTCCCAGCAGAACCGCAGCCACAAGACTTCTTTGGTACTTCAGTTGTTCTTAATGACGACACTGCATTGGTTGGTGCTCCAAACAGGAACCTACTGAATATGAATAGCGGTGCTGCGATTGCGTTCGACCTTTCCTTCACGAACTTCTTTTTTGAATCAAACTCCTACGCAATTCGAGAAGGTGAATCACTGATGCTTCCTGTGAAAAAAAGAGACAAAAGCAAGCGTCCGATCCTTGGAATAAAATCTTTAGACATTAATGCAGACGATGATTCACAAAACTATTTTCAGGCATTATGGGGGCTTCCACAGACTAAACAATCAACTGCGATACAAACAGTGAGCGATGATTCGGCCTTGGCAAACAACCAATATTACGGTGGAGTTGAAAATAGAAGTGAATGGATAAATGGGATGTTCGATTACAGAGGAATGCACGATTACCAATCTATAAATTCGCAAGAAATGGCAGGGTCAGACACTACATACGTCTCCGTCAAAACAACAGATGACATGATTTTTGAAGCCCCAGATGAAACACTGACCGTCCAAATTACGCTACCAGGTATGTTTGCAAGTCCACTCGGTCACTTAGGAACAAGAGTGACAATCGAAGATAACGGCGATGGATTCGTTGGAAATGAAACGCATTACACCAAAATACTTGGGGCAGGCTCTTCCTCGAACGATAAGTCTGGTAGGGTAGTGGATGTCCTTCAAGACGAAAGTTATCTTGTTGTTGGGGGCAAAAATGAAGATGCGAAATCTACAGGTTTTGCACACTTATACACGAAAGACGAAGGCCAATGGAAACATGTAGTCGAGCTTCTTCCTACAAACCCTCTCGTAGAAGGCTCAAATTTCGGTCAAAGTGTCAGTATTAGCAAATCATCAGGCGGCGGCATTACAATACTAATCGGGGAACCGGGGCAAGTGTCAGCTCATCTTTTCGTTTACAATCAAACCAGTGGTGAATTGGCACATGAGTCAGAATTACGTCCTTTCAATGAAACCTTTGTGACAGAAGAGCATAAGTTTGCCAGCAGAAACTCAGTGGCTGTGAATGGGGCTGTAGCATTCGTAGGCGCATCAAAGCTGGAAGCCGTTTTTGTCTACAGACGAACCTTCGATACCGCCACTGACCAACATATATGGAATCAATGGTCTAAACTGAGAAGTAGTGACTACGACTTTGACAGGTATGATAAGGGCCATTCTGTTGAACACATCCACAAGCAAAGATTCGGAATGAATACGGTGGCGAAGAATCGCTATCTTCTCGTTTCAGCACCTCATGCAGATTATGGCAACAGAGGTGACATTTCAACGAGAGAAGAGTTTGATACGAATGGCCTCTATAACGTTGGGCTTGGAAAGGGCAAAGTTTATATCTTCCATTCCAAGCCATTCATATTCAAAATTTCGTTTTTAACCCAACAGAAAGTTTCACAAGGATCATTCAAAGTATCTTTAAATGAATTCAATACATCGAGCGCTGAAATCGCATTTGATGCGACGGCAATAAATACAAGTGAAATTATCGAGGACTTCGCAATGATTGGAAAGGTCGAAATCTTACAGAACCATCAATTTGACGAAAACCTGGGTACTTTTCACTATTCTTGGACTTTTGCTTTCCTTAGTATCTTTGACACAAATACACCTTCGATCGAACCAATATGGCATGGATATCGATGCAACGAATGTGTACCCATCAAAGATAATAGCGATGCAACCATCAATCCAAACATTTCAATTGAGCAAATTTCAACATTCAGCCCATTCGCTCAAGAAGATGTTTTACAAGGAGAGGATGTGACGAGCGGAGATTGTTTTGGGTGTAGCATTGATTTTGATGATGATCTAGTAATAGTGGGTGCACCATTTAGTTCAGCAAAAACACGAACAACGTGGGATTTTGAGACCGGTGACCTCACGGGATGGTTCGCTACTGGTAACGCTTTTGATCACCAGCCAACCTACGGAGATAATAGTAGAAGGAGGATGATCTACAAAGGTATTGGAAGAATTGCGAGCTTTACATCTGGCGAACCACAGAGTTCTCTGAATCAGGGACGATATTACATTGGAACATATGAAAAGCGCCCAGGAAACAAAACAGACTATCTATTACCCGATAGTGAATACCATGAAGGTGACATACAAGGGGACGAGCCGATTGGGACATTACTGAGCGACCCCTTTGTCATCGAGGGCGAGCACATATCCTTCTTAATTGGTGGAGGATGCAACCATAACACCGAATATATCGAGCTTCTTGTGGATGGATTTGCGACAATGAGGGCAACTGGTCAATGCTCAGAAAGTATGGACGTTGTTGACTGGAATGTAGCCGCGCACAAAGGTAGAGCAGCTCAAATTAAGATTGTCGACGCAAGCTCAACACACTGGGGGCATATTAATGTTGATCGTATACAATTCAGTTGGACGCCACATGGCACCAAGGGTGGCTGTAGCAACACAGGCGGCGCAATCCCAGTAGGCGAATCAGACTCTACCTCGAACAAACAACACTATACAGGCAGGGAAGAAAGTCCCAGGTCTGGATCTGCTTATATATTTAAACGGCAGTGCAAATATTCGCTCAATACAGTCTGTGTTTGGATGCAAGAACAGAGATTGGTGCCAAGTGACAAGAGATCCAAGAATCTTTTTGGAGCGAGCGTATCTATTCATAGTGCTAATGGCATTGCAGTCGTGGGTAGTCCAAACAGTCCAATTTATGGCTTTTACAAAGAAACCCCCAGTATCCATCCTTTCACTGATATGCTTGTTGATTTCCCAGTAGAACCCAATAAAGAACCTCTGATGAAGAGCGCCAACATACTTTCAGAAACACCCAGTAATTTGCGCCTCATGGATCATATTGCACAAAATGCTACAAAGATGCTTCAAACCATTTTACCCGAAAAGTATAGTCAAAACGCAGGAGCTTTCTATAGTTTCTTCAATCTCAATATGAACACAGCGTTTGAAAACCCGAAGCAAACCAGGACAAGCTGGCCTGTTGCAGAGGATGCCAGAATAGCTCCGCCCGACATACAAGGGAACACTATGTTTGGAAGCTCCATTTCATTGGCAAAGACAATGGTTGTGACAGGAGCAAAGTCCGGAGGGGCCTTCTTTCTTTTTGGATTACAGTGGCAAAGGGTGAGATTTGCTTCCATCGAATATGTGGGATTAGAAGGGACCGACAATGAAGTCACCATTAATGTTATTCGAGACGTCAGTGACACGCATATAAGTATTGGCTATTCGTCAAGCGATTTATCTGCTACCGGTGTGGACAAAGAGAAAGCAAGCAAATGTGAAGGTTTAAACATCAATGACCGCTCAGGCTGCGGCGATTATGAGCAATCATCAGGAGTTCTTGAGTTTGCAGCAGGCCAATCAACAGCATCATTCCCTGTAAGGGTAATCGACGATCTCTGCTGGGAAAGGCACATGGAGTACGTTCAACTCAACTTGCACATCCCCGGTGGAGCTGCTATCCAAGGTGAACAATTCAGAGCACAGCTGAGAATTGACGATGACGATTGGGATGGTGATATCTGCTCTCCTGGAATATCGTGATTCACAATTCTTTTTTTTTGAGTCGCCGCCATCGTCGATTCGTCCTACATATTTCACCTTGAAGCTGTATTCAATTCAACATAAAATAAACACGCGTACCAGAAAGGTTTAGCGTCAATTACATACAGCGCATTAGCAACCAATTTGCATGTCGCTCGTCTTTCTTACCTGTCTTTGGACCTTTCTAACCATTTCTACTCCTTCCGGAGTGGAAGTGAAAGATTCAAGACGAACCTCTACGCTAGAGCATGTGATCGAATTACCACTGTCAATGTAGGCATCCATTAATAAATGACGTTTGTTTGCTTGGACACCAACTCTCATGCCTCTTTCCGAAATTACAAGATGATTATCACGGTGTTGCACACAATTAAGCTCAACAATTCTCAGTTCTTCAAAAAAACATTTGAATCGATCACAAACTTCTTTCCTGGCCTCTTCTTTGTTGAAATCAGTATCCAAGATCACGGTCAAGGAACTAACACCTCCAACCAATTTCATAGCTTACAACAACAAGGACAAAAAGTTGAGAATGGCAAGTGGACCAGAAAGGCAATACTAATATCAACACAATTCATTCCTTACCGGGCGATCTTACAGATGGCGTAAGAAATGTCCATGCAACTCCCCACCGCATCATGTTTCCTTGAACAAACTCTGTTGTGCGAACAGAACCACGATGAAACCCCACCTTTGCCAATTCTTTCTCAAATGCAATCAAACTCGACTTTTTAGACACCATGAGAGTATACCATGTGATTCTTTCACGATATGAGAAGCTGTCATGAAGCATATCAAGTGCAAAACCTAATTCACCCCCCGGGTAGACGGATTCATGGAATGTCATATCGGTTCGATTGCGACCATCTCCTGATCGTGGTACTGTTGCTTCGTCTGAATTTGAATAGAATGGAGGATTGGACATGCAAAAGTCAAACATGACTTCATTTTCTTGGTACGTGTGTGATGCAGCTTTCATGGCTGTATTCAGCGGTGTCGTGATATCGTTTTGGTCTGGAGAATTACCACCATTCGTTTCGTCTGTAATAGAAACCGTTTTAAGACCACAACCTCTATCAATAGGTGCAGGGGATACAAGTGCCAATTTAATCACTTCCTGCAGACCATTCGCGTCAATATTCTCCTGGGCGCACTTGATGGAATATGGATCAATGTCCGTCCCCAAAAAACGCCAAGATTGATCATTGGTGAATTCATGGCTGGATAGGAGAAGAGGATAAATGCAACTAACCCCAATGCCTAAATCAATGCCATGACGAACTACGTGTAGCCTTTGAGATTCTTGAAAATACTTGCTTGATTCTGATTCTGATTTTGACTTTGATTCATCATGAGAAGGAGAGGAATCGTTGAGCAATTCTTTGATCCACAAGACATAATTAAAACGGTTGGGAATGGGAGGACATAAATAGCCCCTTGGCATACATTTCAGATTGAGATTAAAGTATTTGTCGAGAATAGCACGGGAAAGTGCTACATTCAAATCAAAATCCACATGAGCATTCAGAGAAGAACCCCCTCCTCGTCCTTGTTTCGATTTCTTTTGTCGTTGACGTAGTTTTTCCCATTTTTGAGCAAAATTCGGATAAGAGGCCGATAATTCTTCAAAATTTGGATGAATGTTTGACTTTATTTGAGATAAGGTCGAAAAGGACGCCAAAGTGGCAGTGGCAGTGGCGCCTGGGTTCTGGGTCTTGGTTGTTTTATCGCCACGCTCACGCTTTCTCTTTTTCCCCACCGCTTGAAATTTCAATGGATGATTTTCTGGCTGTTGCGTTGTTTTTGCACATCTTTTGTCAGGCTCGATAATAGAGCTCATTTCAGAACATTAGCGTTCATCCGATTTAGGTTGGAATGCAATAATGCGCTTGATGATCGTGGGGTGCTTCGAGCTTGATGATTCGATATGTTGATGGCGTTGACAAAAACGAGCAGGAAACCCTTTTGTCTTTCTTCCCCTCTTCATCTTTCCCTCTTGACAGTTTGCTCGTATTGATAGCTGATGTCTGCAACGCAAGTTTATGTTATCTGTTATCTGTTATATCTGTTATCTCCTTATTCCTTATCCTATCACCTATCACAGTACATACCCCCGGTACCTACATACAACCTATCTCTACAACCTTATTCTAGTAGAAACTCAAGTAGACTGTGATCCGGTGGCATTTGTATTTTTGGCTGCATTCATATCTGTCTCTGCTCTAATCAATATCGAAATCCATCAACCAATACAGCACAATGTCGTTAATAACCTTTTCAGTCATTGGAAAGGATAAATCTCCACTGTATTTACGGGACTTTGATCATGCGTCCCTTTACGAACAACATCTAGAAGGTGATGATGACGACGAGGAAGAAGATCCATTCGGTTTCTGTGAGCACAAGAAAAACTTGAATGAATCCAGTTCCTTGAAAAATCAGGTGAGGAAGCAGCTGCTATATTCTTATCGAACTCGCGATTTTTTTTCAGTCGAGGATAATATCTTATATATGCTAACGCGGCCTTTCTTCTATACCTTATCGGAATCTATTTACGTTCACGTACACGTACCAAACACTTAGTTCATTATACATTCTGCATTAGATCAATTTGAAGAGTTGGATGGCTCATTTCAAGAAAGACAATCGCGAGGTCCAAATGCCATGTGGATAGGTTTATTAGGATCCTTTGACGAAACAAAAGTTTATGGTACGTGTGTAAGAAAAGGTACACGTAATGATCAAAGTAGAATACTTTTAAATCAATCTTCACACACTAAACAAACACATTCATTTCTCCAACATCAAAAGGATACATGACTAGAACCAAGATTAAAATGTTTGCTTCTATTGAAGATGTATATGATGGAAACGAACTAGTTCGAGAAGCTGGCTTGAAGGCTTTATTTGTAAGTTGTTTGATATATATGTTCGAACCATGATCATGTGTTCGAATGCTGTCTTGATCGAATTCTGCACCCCATCAAATTCATGGTGCAGTATACGTGTACACGTACTCGGCTTTTCTAATGAATATGAATATCCTTCCTTCTCCGTACTCAATACTACTCGTACACTGAACACGTACATATATTTCAGGCTGAAGCACATGAACATTATGTAGAGTACACACTCAATCCATTTTCAAATATTCGAGCACAAAACAAGATTTCTTCACCGCGTTTTGACAAAGCTTTACAAGGCATTGTAGCCGATTTCAATGAAAATTTTGGTAAGAAGGGAATGAGTTGGATGTAATAGTTTGGTCAAATTCAGCAGTCAAAAAGAAGGAAGCCCCTGATCAATCGGAAGAGGCCAGATTATGATTTGTTCAGATGAAATGAGAAGAAAGAATGTGAAATGCTATTTTCAATTTGTACAGCTGCGCTGCACCTTGTGAAACTACTTGTACAGTAATATTGTTGTTAGAAGAATAATGTTGGGAGTGGAAGCAGTTTTGTTCTAGTTTTGGCAGGAAACTACACGTACGTGTACCGAAGTATTTCCAAGGCACACTAGACATGTACTCGTATCATCTTTCTTGATCTACTTTCGTACCGTATCATAGAAGAGCTCACAACACCTCCCCCTCACTGATGTTCATTGTAAACATAAAAGAGATACTGTACCTTGTAAGGGTACCGTACAAAAATATCTATCTACGAGAGTATCATACAAAAATCGAATAGTATGTGAGATTCAAGTTATTTTTCACATTAGATGTCACCCCCCTACCCCCTACTACTAGCTAGCTAGTACATCTTCAATCTTGTCTGCAATTTCTCAACGGTTCCAATTTCTCAACGCTCGCTTCTCGTTGATGGTGGCTGGCGTCGCGTCGGGGAGCGTGGATCCGCCCCGGCGAAAACCCCGAAGAATAAATGCAATCCCCAGCCAAGTCGTCCTCATCTACTAGTGCGACTTACATCCACTACATCCCTGTACTTGTAACACATACAACCTCTCTTTCACAACAAGCTATCATAATGTGAGTGATGATTTGCTTGCAGTGCTTTTATCAGAATGAATGATGGGCGCCTGTTGAAAATTTTCAAGGGACAAATGACCGTGGCGGTGGAAACCATTGCATTGTCCAATCTTTTTTTAGATTTTTATCATTCATGTTTTTCCATTCATCTTTTTCACTTGAAACTCCACCACCTCCTCTTCCTCTCAACACTTAGCTTCTTCAGCACATACCGGACCAGACATTGAAATGAGTGAGTCAGCATCAGCATCTCGACCAGCATCCGCTGCAACATCTACCTTAAACAAACCCGCTGGGCCCAAAAGAACCCCCAGCACATCTAGCTCATCCCTCGCCCCCCTCGCCAAGTACAAACTCGTCTTCCTCGGCGACCAATCAGTCGGAAAAACCTCAATCATCACCCGTTTCATGTACGACAATTTCGATAGGCACTACCAAGCAACAATCGGCATCGATTTTCTCTCAAAAACTATGTATTTAGAGGACCGCACCGTGAGGCTTCAGTTGTGGGATACGGCAGGACAAGAGCGCTTCCGCTCTCTCATACCATCCTACATCCGAGACTCGAGTGTTGCTGTTGTCGTTTATGATGTTACCAACCGCGCCTCCTTCCTCAACACTACAAAATGGGTGGACGACGTCAGAGCCGAGCGTGGAAATGACGTTGTCATTTGCTTGGTGGGGAATAAGACCGACCTCGGGAATGACAAGAGACAGATTAGTACAGAAGAGGGAGAAGAGAAGGCCAAGAAGAATGGATTATTGTTTATGGAGTGTAGCGCCAAGGCTGGGTACAATGTCAAAAGTCTTTTCAGGAAGCTTGCTACTTCCCTTCCTGGAAGCGTTGACCCTACCAAGACTGGTGTCAATGGGAGCACTGTTGGGGCAAGTTCTGGTGGATCTAATCTTATTGATATTAAGCTTTCTGCTGCTCCTGCCAACCTCGATGAATCTCAATCGTGTGGATGCTAATTTTGGAATGGCAGGAATTTGTAGATTCAACATGGGTGCACGTAGATATGAATAGCAATCGGTGTTTTGTTTGGTAAGGGACTTTAATGTTTAAGAGAAAGGTCTCTTGTGATTTATCTACCTGGGTTTTGTTTGGAATTGGATGGATGATGGAATAAATAAGGGTTGGCGTTGTTTAAAGGCCCTTGACGCATTCACTGCGGTGCTGAAGGTGCCGTCAAGGAATTGTTCGTTTCGATACAAATAATTACTGGCGGATCAAAAGTGAGCGTAGAAGTTTTCACATATAAAACGATTGTACACTGTCTGTTTAGTAACGGTGATTTTGTCATGTGTTGGTTGCGCATATATACCATTACATTGAATGTGGTGCAGGGACCACCCATAATAGTTGCATATGATGTAGCATGTTTTCTTTGAGTTCTGCCCAGTGAAGTAATATTGATTGCCAATTTGAATCCTCAAATTGTACCTGTCTTGCGTGTCTTCATCATTATTCTTGTGGAAGTGTGCGAAGCTGTGTATGTGCTGTATCATACAGAGGGTACTGTGCGAATGCTAATATTCTTGGTAATATCTTTTTGGTTGATAACAGCGGTAAATCCCCCAGAATAAGATTTGACAGAGATATGGTCCAGGAACAAGAGATCGAAAAGTGCCGAATTTGAATGAAAACAGTATGATTATAATGCACGTTACAGGGGTAGAAATTATTTTCAGTGTTACGAGATCTTCCTCACTCATTACCGTGATTCCATATGTGCAGTAATCCCTTTGTTCGTTTGACGGTCTTTGAGGGGATTATCGTTTGCCTTATCATCAACATTCTCTTTCTGAAAGAAAATATCTCCTCTTCGCAATTTGCTGTTCAGAGAAGGTTCCGCATAAGATATTGGTTGCTTGACTGTTCTACGCTTTTCCCGAGAAGAACTGATACCGTTGGCAATGGCATCAAGTTTCTTCATTTCTTCATTTATTGAGAGACCAGCCTTTCCATCGCTTGTATTTGGAGCGGGACTTATTTGCCTCGCTTTACGTTGCTGGAGTCTCTTGAGAACAAGAGTGGGACTGTGTTCTTCATCGTCTGCTCTGGCTTCGTCCATTGGTAAATCTGCATTTCTTTCTTTCAGATCAAACCGAGATCCACTTCGGCTAGAAGTCAAAACACTGTCTTGGGGCTTTTCTTTTGGAGGCGTATCGAAATTTCTCAGGTTGGTTTCGAATGCAGAATTTGGAAACAGCGAAAGAGTTTCATCTTTTGGTGCATCAACATCATTATTCTGGGGGGACCCATCACCGTCATGTGGTGTTGTATTCAAGAAAAACGAATCAGAGAAATCACTATCCGCTGGTGATGGCGATGATGCATTGTCTGCGAACGACGATGGAAATGATGTCTGAAACGAAGCCTCAAAGGCGTCAATGCTATTGGAAGATCCCGCTAGATTTCCAACTTTCTCATTATTTTCATCATTTTCAGAAATAGATAGGAATCCATCAAATTGCTTGTTCATTCCTTCCACATCCACATTTTCCTTCTCTGGAGTTGCCGGCAGTGTATTTTCATAAGTCTGATGGAAAAAATCTTCAGAATGCAACTCTCCAAATTCGTCATTTTCAACAGTGTCATTAGTGGGAGAGTCCTCATCACTATCTGGCGTGACTGGACTTGGTGATGGTGTTTGAACATCTCTTTCACTATTAAGCACAGCTTCCGGCCCTCTTGCTGCCAAACGGTCACCGCCAGATCCGATTGAATGCGTCATTGGGCTATTATCTTGAGGAAGGTGCTTTGGTGTCACAATTGATCTTAGAAACTCATCGCCGTCATTTTGCAAATCCTCGTCGGCTGTACTTATCTCTGTGTTGCTGGCATATTTAGTCACCTGATAGTCTCGGTCTTTTGCAGCAGCGGCATCTAATGAATTCTTTTTGTACATTGCAAGCTCTTTCTTTAGTGACTCTACGTGGTTCAAAGCTTGCCGGAACCGCGATGCCAAATCCCTCTGTAACAGTAAAGGCCGTCAGATTTATTCAATTTTGCATCAGATGCATTTGTTTGGCTGCAAGCAAACCTTCAAGCGCAGAAATGAAATAGAAACGATACGGCCTACGTGTACTTACATTGTCCATTGTTAGTTGCCGTGCTATCTTGGTTTCATCTCGGTGCTTGATTCGCAATTCATTCTGTTTCCAAAGATGGACGCAAGAGTGTGAGTAAATCCTCCACGATGTTTGAACGCTGGAATACGGAAATATAATTCTTAGAATATAAAAACTCACCAGCTCACGAGCTAGCCTGAAATTCTTGGAAGTCAGGACAGCCTCGTTTTGCGTAGCAATGGGCTTCCGATCCATTGCCCCATTTTCACTTGAAGGAGAATCTGCCTGCGTCTGTCCTTGAGATGGTGGAGCAGACTTTGCTGGAGTTGATCGACGTTTCGCTTTGACCTTCCCCATACTCGTAGCGTTGTTATCGTTATATCGTCGGGTTGCGGCGCGGGGAGAATTAATGAGAAAACGGTGTACTTTGAGGTTGCTGGAATACACAAATGAATACATTTTTTTTTGAATTTAAACAAGACTCGACTCTTTTCGCGCAAACCAATTTTTGTCACACTCTTTTCGACTCCTCAAACTTCAGCAACCTCAACCCTTTCATCATCATCATACTGTACATAGGTTTCTCTACAGAATCTCAAAATCATGCTCGCAATATAATATATATTTCACGAATCACAGTTGAAAATCCTATGTACATTCAGTGCAAGCACAGTGCAAGCACTGTAGACTATGCGCAGCAAAGTCCTCCACCTATCTTTGCTTTTAGTCAGATCTGACTGGGACTGATTTCCTCACTGCAATCTGGTAACTTCTCATCCACACTACTAATACGCTCCTCATCTACATATCCATCATTGCGACTTGATTCTTATTTTGATTCCTCTTCACTCTTTATTTCAGCTACATTTACTTCACATCCACCCTCTTCATCGTCACCTTTCCTCTCTTTCACTGTTTCTTCGTCATAACTCTTTCCCCAATATAATTCACCCTTCGAAGGTTTTTTTGCACTTCAAGATTGATGGGAAATTCGGAAGTTCGATTGTTTCTCACCACGTACGCTGATGAAAAGTTCTCCATGCTCACCATTCCACTCGTTTCTTTACACTTTTCTTCCTCAAATCCAGCCCTTTTTGTGGAACTACGTGTACCGGTACCTTCTATTTTTGGATGACCATCGTGAACCTTTGGTGCTTTATTGGGAATCAATCTTCGCATTTGATGAGAATATACTTGAGAAACGTCTTACTGGCGCTGTAAAACATAATCCGTGCAAGGAAGAAGCTCTTCCTCTGTTTTGTTGGGAGTCAGTCATTGATTTTGAGATTGGGGTCTACATTATAGTGAAGATCCTCCCTTTTCGCCCTTTGACATCAATGCTTTGGCAAATGCTTGAAACCACGAAAGATTCTTTTTCTTGGATCTCTTTGCCTTCATGACTTTAGGATACATATACATGACACAATTGAAGAGTCCCTGCAGAGTTAGAAAGACAAAAGCATCGGCAAAAAACACTGCAGCTGGTATAATCATGTCCTGCCAGCTCAATGATTCGGTGGATAAAAAAGGCAGGTATATTGCAAGCCAAGCAAGATTATATATAAGCAAGTGATCTGTGTAAAATATTCCTTTTTCCATCTCGCTTAGTTTTCCTTCCGTACACTACTGGTATCATACTTTTTCACTCTCTTCTCGTTTTTGCGACAGCCCGAAACACGAGAGCCATTGTGATGGTCATGACTGCTGGTGACCCAAAGGCTCGGTATCATACTTTGAATTCAATTTCATGCCACCTAGTCCACACGGATAGTGGCACATTTTACATCCAAACGGCTCTTTGATTTTTTTTGAATTCAAAACAAATTCAAAGAAAAACTGCCTTCTTCGAAACCTGACTGACAGCAACAACAATCATCTTTAATCTGTAACATTCAACATACGTGCCTTGAAAGGTGATTCATACAATCAAACAACAACTTCACAGAGCATCAATTTCTTGCGAGAACTGCAATCAAAATGGCGAGCGTCTCAATCGAGAATTTGATCGCAACAAACTTTACCAATCATCAAAAATCAATCAACGACGAAGAATTTCAGCGCTGCAGAAACGATGTTCATGATACGAATACTATCAGTACCAGTGTATCTACATCTTTATCCACATCAGAATCCCTTCGCAAACAAATTCTGGACCATGTCTTGAATGCTAAAGATGTCTCAACGGAAATGGAAACAATGCAAAATGAAATTTCAACCACATTGGAATACATCATGGGAGCGACTCTGACAAACATTGTGCAACAGAAAAGTACATCGCTTGCATCTTTCAAATCATCTCCCATTTATGACTCCACCATGATGGTCTTGGACCTCGTCAGTCATTTCGTATGCTCAAAGGGAGATGGGTCTCTTGCCACTGAAGTCGTGGAATTCATGGGCAAATTTGCAGCCGTCGAGCTGGAATGTGTCAGAGCTATCGTTTGCGAATTCATGGGATGGTCCGTTCAGTACCTCTATAGTGGCACAGTCAATGTCCCTGGCACTAAGGTCTACTCAAAGGCGAATTCCAGGCTTCCTAATGTCCCATTCTTGCTCGGGTGTAACTCCAAAGAAGAAGAATTCGAATGGAGAGAGGAATGTACAACCCTCATAAAATCTTTCCTTATTGATCGACTTCAGGATAAAAGTCAGGCTGTCCGCCAACTTGCTATTGAAGCCTGTGGATACCTATATATGCAGCACCCTCATACCAATGTCAATAGCAGTAACAGTAGCAGTACGCATTCGCAACGTCCTGACCAAGACAATATCATGGATATGAACGAGCTCGATCTATTCAACCCTGAACTTCACGAGGATATCACAGAAGCCCTCCTTTGGAACATATCGCACGATCCGTCCTTTGCGAACCGGTCCATGGCACTCCAAAGCGTCCCCATTGTGATTGATACCATACCAGCCATTGTCGAACGCGTCAGAGATGCCAAACTCAAAGTACGCGTTGACGCGCTTGAAGTACTCACAACAAAAGTGTCCATTCAACAACTTTCGAATGAACAAAGAGCCAATATCCTCCGTGATGGTTTGTCCACTCGATACCCTGCAACTTATGCTGCTACTACCAAGATGCTTTGCTGTGGATGGATCAAGAGGACCAAGTTTGATCCTATTGCCTTATTGGATTTGTTGGATCCTATACAGCATGAAAACGTTTGCCTTAATGCTGCAAAAGCTATTATTGCTACAGCCAGCAAGGATTATGAGATGGAGGGAGTTTTGACCACTTCCGATGTGACTCTTGGGGAATTGAGTAATCCTGAAATTAGAGCTTACAAGGAAAAGGTCCTCGGGACCATTTCGATTACCAATCCTAATGCACATACTGGTGATAGCGCAAACGGGGAAGAGGAACGCGAGCTCGATCCTGCAAGTATGATCTTTATCAGGGCAAGATGCGAAATGATTTTGGAATCCAAGACTTTGAATGAATATAAAAAGTCCACTCGCCTCGCAGAGATTGTTCCGGATGTTACTGTACTTGGACAGGTCATCGGAAAACATGTCAAAGCCTTGAATGACATTGTGGAAGAAAAGAATTCCTTGGAAGAGGAAATTGACGAAGATGACGACTATGATGATGATATCATTGCAGGATACGATCATAGGGAAGATATTGAGGTTTTCATCTGCCTTCATTTGTTAAAGCTCTCAAAATTTGTCGATTTGAAAGAAGAGGGATCTCGACGTCACTTTTCTTCCATCATTCATCGGATTTTGTGCAACCCTGACACTCATGCAGACCTTGTGGAGGGGGCTGTGCATGCTCTTTCGGCTTCTCATGATAACGAGGCTGCATTTCTTCTGTCGATATCGGAAGTTCTTGCAAGTATCATCGAGACTGACACCGACACCGGTGCAGATGAAGGAGAAGGAGAAGATGGCAATGATGCCAATGGTGGCAATGGTGGGAGTCCTCACCACATGAGCAAGGAAGAAAAGACGGAACAGTACCTTCGCGCGATTGAGATTCTATCTGTCGCACTCGAAAAAACATCCAGACAAATGTCATCCAATGCAATCCTTCGAAACTTCAACTCTACAATCTTGAATGCCATCACCACGCCTTCATTGGGACCTTTAGTTAGGGAGTCAGGTGTGAGCTGTCTCGGACGTTACGTGATTCTCATGGATGAAGAAACAATTATTGATACATTCAAACCTGTACTCATGGGCATTGCCTTTGGCGAAGATGAGAAGATCGAGATTCGTGCTCAAGCCATGCTTGCGATTAGCGATCTAGCATTCATGTTTCACAGGATTATGGCACCGATTGCTTTACAGAATATCACTGAAGAGGAAGTGGCTGTAACTGATCTTTTGCTCAAAATGCTATCTCAACCCAAAAAATCTCTTGCGATTGTCGCCGCAGAGTGTTCTGCAAAGCTTTTGTTCACCGGGAAGATGCACGATGCTAATATTGTTGCGCATTTGGTGACCATGTACTTTGACAAAAATCTCACATTCGATGCTGACGAAGAGGATGATGCGGTCAAGGAAGTTGGGAGCCCTACAAGATTAGCACAATTGCTCACGATATTTTTTCCTGCTTACAGTATGGGGTCTGCTATTGGCAGAGATACCCTCACTGCCTGTATCAAGCCACTTCTTGGAATTGTACATAATAAAATGAGTATGAAGGTGAAAGGAAGAAAAAATCCTGCTTTGCCCATTGCAAAAATGGTTGAATACATTTGTCAAACCATTGAGAATGGCGAGGATGCGGCAGCCAAGTCCAGTAATGATGACGATGGCAATGAAACCGATCTGAAGGATGCAAGTCCTGTTCTTAATGTCGCTGTCGCCATCTGTTATTTCCTCTGTGACGAGAACGAGAACTTGACAATTTCCTATTTACGCTCCCTTTGTAAGATTTTGAGTAAATCCTACATTGATATCGATTCAGAGGATATTAAGACCCTGAAACATTTGAAGCGAGGTCTTGATGAACTTTCGATTAATATCACAGACAATACGGCAATGAGATCGTTGGAAACTCTAATAGAGATATTAGACGATGTTCAAAGTGACGAAGAAGAAGATGATGAACAGGTTGAAACCGAGAATGACGAGTCAGAGGACGAGGAAGAATCAGTTGACAAGCGGCAGCATAAACATGATGACGTAGGAGACACAGAAAGTAGCACTGATACGTTGGACGATAAACAAATGAGCTATATCGAAGACCGGAAAGAGAACGAAAGTGTACCTCTTTTTGCTACAATGGGAAGTGATGACTTAGGAGACACAGAAAGTAGCACTGATACATTGGACGATACACAAATGAGCTATATCGAAGACCGGAAAGATAATGAAAGTGTACCTCTTTTTGCTACAATGGGAAGGCAATCAAATACATCGTCCACTTCAACTTCTGCTTCAGGTCAGTCGAGCAGGATATCGAAAGACTCTGATATCCCACTTTTTGCATCAGCTGGGAACCACACAAATCCTGAGCGACAATCTTCAAATAGCAAAGTGCTTAGGAGAGGATCAAGGAAGGCTGAGATCCCTTTATTTGCTTCAATCGGGTCGAATAATAATGGGAGATCAAACCGAGATTCTTCTGAGTTTGAAAGCCAATCTGAAAGTGACGAAGTGTCTTCCTCTAGTTACGAGAGTGATGACTCCGATTTCGATTAGATTATGCTTCTACGCTGATTTTTCATGTCACATGCAACATTACTGGGATTTATGCGGTATTTGTTATTTAAAAAACGATTTACGTATTCTTCTTCTTCCTTTCTTTTAAAATGACTGAGATCATCGCCTCCGCTCCCTCATCTCACTGCGTGGTGCAATAAAATCTTTTAAAAACTCCAGATCCCAACCCAACTTGGTCTGTTGAGGATTCAAAAAGATACCGTATTGGGTAGGTGCTCATACATACGTGGTTTTAGACGCGACGCGACGAGTACGAGTAATCACATGAGGTCACCCAACTTCGTCAGTGAAACAACAACAACAACAACAACGACTTCGACTTCGCCTTCTTCTTCATATTTTTTTATCAAATAGCATAGTTACTCTAATATCCAATGAAGCTCATCACCGCTGCCCTACTCATCAATACTTGCGCTGCATTTGCCCCTCAGGGCAAGGCTTCGTTCGGAATCGTGGCTCATTCTGGAAAAGGTCAGTGACGTGAAATCAGAGGTCTTCTTCTTTAAAAATTATCTTTCCTCAATGTGAAGAAGTGAACTAACTCTTGAATTTTCTTGTTCGATAACATCATCATGCTTCAAATCAACATCAATAGCAACTCCCATCACCCAATTGAAAATGGCAGACGATCCCCTTCCCTTCTTCGCAAGCAAATCTGCTAAACCAAAAGCAGCAGAACAAACCCTCGAAGAAGAAGTCGCAGAACTCACCAGAGAAGAGGTAGCAAAAACCGTTAAAGTATCCAACCTCCGTAATGCCAATGGAGTAGACTACGCACCCTGGATGAACATGAATGCTGAAGACGAACAAAAAATCCAGCAGGTCATGAAGGAAAAGGCTGCCGCAAGACGCAAGAGGCAGGATCAGGAGAAATCCGTCAGTGGTAATTTATACCTTGATTCGCAAGCACAGGAATTGTCGGGAACTGGACTTATTGCCAAGGCTGTCGATGGGGAGGTTGAGCTGGAGTGGGCTACCAAGAGTGAAACCAACACCAAGGGATTTGTTGTCAAGAGGCGCCCTGCAAAGACTGAAGAGTTCTCTGTTATGGCTTCGTATGACAGTTGGGGACCTCTTGTTTCCAAGGGTGCTGATGGCGGTGTTTACAGGTATTTGGATACTACTTCTACCCCTGGCGGATGGGTTTACCGTATTTCGGAGTGTGACAACAATGGAAATGAGGCTGATTTGTGTCAATGTTTGATTGAGGTACAGACCGAGGCAGAACAGAAGGCGGCCCTTATTGCTGGAGTTGGTATTGCTGTCATTGGAGTAGGTGCAGTTGTTGCTGGACTTCTTCTTGACCCCTATGCCATGTAAGGAGAATCACTTTCATTGTAATCGAATGCGATGGAATTTAGCTACACGTTGATTGAAAATGGATGAGTCATCCCATATATTTGATATGGTAGATGGACTACGAATATGTATCAGAATAAAAATAAAAATGAGAAAAACACATGAACTAGATTATTGTATCGTACGAGAAATTCACATAGATTGGGAAGATTTGGTCACGAAAAATCGACAGCTTTGTATTTCACATGCCGTGTACGAGTAGTATTACAGTCCAGAAGATCACATGCCTAAAATATATCCTGAAACACCAAAACAAGGGATATCGTTGTTGGTTGGGGTTGGGGTTGGAGTGACGGTTTGAGTCAGGTATTGTTAGTAATGTCAGTGTGCCAAATCATCTCATGATCCAATATGAAAGAGTCGCATACATACTACTTACTCTCAATATCCCTTGCTCCAGCGTTCGTCTTCGAAAACTGCCACCTTCAGTACCACCTTTTCTTCCTGCCAAATTATTATCTGAAGTATCTGTATTCATCGCCATTTGTAGATCCTCAACATTGGCATTCTCCAACGCGTCCATCGCCAACCCAACACAGATATCTGCCCCAACATTCGTTGGAATCCCTTGTGTCGACGGGCAGTATACATCCGGTTTCACACCACCTCCAGTAAATTCCCCATTCTTATCAAAGTTGGCGCCGCCAACTTTGGTGACATGTTGTAATGCAGGAGTCAAATATTCAGCTACTGTGAGGCGAAGACCACCTCCATCAGGCATTGGAAATGTGTGCTGAATCAACCCCTTTCCATAAGTTTTTGTACCAACCAGAGCGACAGTTCTACCGTTATCATGTAGGGATGAAACAAAGACTTCAGCTGCAGATGCTGTCCCCTCATTCATTAATATCACAACTTGCTTTTGCGCTTGAAGTTCTTTCAATTCTTCCGCTTGTTTGTTCTTGTTGTATCTATTTTGAAAGGGATTGATGGAAGCAATACCGGTGGGGCGATTGTAATTCCTTGTTATCCTCTGCTCGCGTATGGATGCGTATGCACTCGGAGGAACCCATCCTCCATCTTTCGCCACAAAATCAGGATTTTCTCTCTTTACCTGATCAAAAGTAGATGATTTTGGTTCACTTGACAAAAAATAACCTGGATATCTATCGTCCACTATATACTCCTCAGCATCATGGGGGGTGAACCCGCCCCTGCTATTCATCGTATAACACAGAACCGTGTGGGGGTCACGTAATAGTGTAGCTGCAGTCAACATCGATTCCTGAATAATTCCACCATAATTATTTCTCACATCGATGATATAGGATTGAGCCCCTGCCCGTTCCAACTCTTCTACAGCTTTAGAATAACCCGCTGTTGACCTTCGACTAAAGCGCGTTAGTCGAATATATCCAATCTTGTCCGTGATCGATTTCGACGAACCCTCATTAGATCCAAAGTTGTATTTTTGGAAAATCGAGTTGTTTGGTGTGAGTAATTCCCAATGGACAATTGAATCCCCCCCCGATAATATAGTCTTCGCTTCTGCTGTAACAGCGGAAGCTGGTGGAACAAGATCAGTCAGATAGACATTACTCCTTTGTTCCTCCCCAGAATTTTGATTGATCTGATCGTTTGTCCCCTTGTACGGTTTGAATGGTTCCAACGAAGCTGTTGGCAGCCGAACTCTTGATAGTTTGTAACCAATGAGCTCCTCCTTTCCTGGACTTCCATCTCCATAGGTCAAATCATTTATGCGCATCATTTCATCATCAGTTAAATCAACAACTGCTCTTATAACAGGTTTTGCAATCGTTAGGTCAGGGTGACCTATGTAATTATCGGCACCAGTGTAGACTCCATCTAAACGTTTCACAATTTCGTCTCTGCCTAATCCAATAAATTTATCGCTACCGACCCCAGCAATTCGATCTCCAACGACAATGCCAGATCTCTCTGCCGGAGAATCAGGTGCTATTGCCTATAGAGTTTTGCAGAAGTGTAAGTTGTATATCACGGGTTGCAAACTCGCAAGTTCAAAGTAACTAACATTATACAAAACTATATTTTGCTGAATGCAATCACAAGAAACTTACAGTCACTCGCGGTAGATTCGAAACCCTTGTAGTGGTCAAGAAGGAAGAACCCTGATTCTGACTTTGCACCAGCACTGACTCTACATATGTGACCCCCCCTAAGATCTTCTCCGAGCCAGCAGACTTGGGAGCAGGCGGCTCCACAATCGCACCTAACCCCAAAAATCCATCATTTTTAACCTGCAACTCCGCATTCAACTCATCCCTAGTCAAATATCTGGAATATCGATCGTCCAATGTTGAAACCAACCACTTTAGACTCTTCACAGTATTGTCTCGGTTGTCGAATGCCGCTGATGGCATGATGCGCTTGGGGACGGAATCCTTTTCATAAAAAAAGTGTTTTTCCTGAACTTGCACACCAGTAATGCCATCTTTGGCTTCTACTAGAAACAGTTGTGGGATGTATGTATCCTTTTTCGTTCTTTGTATTTCTTCGGACGTATCATCCATGCTTGTAGTCTTGGACACATCCCTGGCAGCAGTCAATTCTTTCACACCATTTGTACCATCTTTAGCATAAACCCTCATCACTTTCCATCGATCGTATAATTCTTTGGGATCGAAATTTAGCCCCCCAGAATTATCGTAGTACATAGTCATAATGGTGCCAACAGCGTGATCTAAAAGTCGTTCGTTTGCGAATTGTACTTGGCTTTGATCGCCTGATTCTATCATATTCCAATAACGCAACTTGGACATTGCGTTATTGGTTGCAGTTGTAGTTGTACTGGTACTTGGACTTGATGTCTCTGCTGCCGCATTTTCAGTGGTTATTTCATCATTTGCCAGTGCATGCTGAGGTATAAATATGATTGATGTGAAGAGAAGAAATCCAAATATTATGGATTTCATGTCTTTGACAATAGTCAGATCTAAAGCTGATAGAGGATTGGTCAATAGCTGCCGTCTTTGCCGTTTTTGTGGTGCCTCTATATCGAAACCATTGACTTTCAGTGCCACCTTGGTATCACTTTTAACTGCCTCAATCTGACGAACAGTACTGCAACGCAATGCAAAACCGTGACCATCTCTTTGACGACAAATTCCAAGGGGTTTGATCGCAGTCAAGGGAGGGCAAGAACGTGTACTTGTAGACTCTTCTCCCTGCTGTCGACGAAATCGTGGGATATTTGACGATATGACATTGAAACTGAATCCCATCACAAGTATTGATTGTGATGAACCTGATGTACTATATGTATCTACACGTTTTGGCACAAGGGTAACATCACAGAGCAGCCACAAGACAACAATACCGAACCATGCGCATTTTTTAGAACGTTCCATCTTCATTTTTTGACAGCTGTATGGTGTATTTGAAGTTATTTCTTGTTATGGAAAGTGCAATGCTGAAAAATGAGTATAGACGAGAACGCACAGATTTTTTTTCACTAGCGAACTTATTATATCAATGATGATGATGGTTGAATCTATCTACGTGTTATGTTGACTATTGAGTGTCGTCGAATTAGAATTCCCTCATTCTGATTTCTCTCATCAGAATTTTGTGAGGCAAAAGAAAAAGCCAATGTGTAAAGGGGGAGAATGGAATTTTACCCCCTCACTTAATTCAGATTCATTCCACGATCCCCTCCTTTCATTTGTTTTGTGGGAGTGAGTAGTAATGTTATTTTAGTGTGATGCTCTCGACGTTGCGTTGAAGCAACGTAAATAGAAACATCCACAAGAACGTGGGGCACTGTTATCAAGACCAATATTTTTCGTTCGTTCTTGACCAACAACATCTTCGCATTCATCTCAATCTCTCTCTCTCTCTCTCTCCCTTCAAATCATCTACATCTCTAAACTAACACAAATAATGGGGATTCACAATGTAAAAATCCCTGCTGACACAGGAAGCAAACAGAAACTATCTGACTTTGGAATCGAACTCCAAAAGATCGAGATCGACGACGTCCTAAGCAAAAGCATCATCCAGAACAAATATCATTATATCGATAAGAAGAAGACTACCAACCTTCCGCTGCAATCACAAACTCCTCAACGAAAATCTCTCCGAATCAAATCTCTCGGAGAAAATTTCGAATCTACATCTCTTGACAAATCGACGGATCTATCCACTGGCCAGTTTGAAATCATTGGTGTCAATAATATATCCTGTAGGGGTCATTCCTCCAAAAAGATTGAACAAATTATACTCCGAGAATGTCGAGCTGATGCTGATGGTGGCAGCAATGGCGGTGATAATAGCAATCGGGATGTTATACTGTTGGTCAAAGGTCATGGCAAAGATGATAATACAAAACAATATTCGGGAGGAGGCGGTAT
>Ga0115005_10000714_pt1 | contig 25689 bp, 13 predicted proteins | sample ArcOceMetagenome_FD_87163 | JGI IMG/M metagenome (GOLD analysis project Ga0115005, IMG submission 87163) | Marine eukaryotic phytoplankton communities from Arctic Ocean - Arctic Ocean - Greenland ARC118M Metagenome | ecosystem: Environmental > Aquatic > Marine > Oceanic | place: Arctic Ocean...
ACTCAATTTGGCGCGAACACAAAAATACCGTTGGGATTTCTGACTTTGTTGAGGCAATAATATCAAAAATGTCTATCGATCGCCACTGACAAATCAGATATGACCTTGAAAGCTCTTCAGATTGATTCATTGATACGCTAATGACTCCAACTTAAAAAGCTTTTGTATGCCTTCATCCTTTGATTCTGTGCTTCTTGCATTTTCACTTTGATACCGGTGTGAATACTAAAACCCCTGATGTTCGCGACTGCATTATTGACGGACATATTATAATCAAATCAATCATGGAAAGACTGGAACTACTACCAGCTATTGGGACTGTTCCCAGAAAAAAACTATTATTACAAGAAAGATAAAAGAAATAAAAGCAGCGAATGGAATCTTAAAAGCAGAAGATAGCGTAGAAAGGAACGAGGTCATATACAATCCAAAGACATAAAAAATAGAATCGCAAAGTGATGAGAACTGCAGGGTGGATAGAAAGTCAGAATGGACGGCGACAAAGATCTCTAGCCTCTGGGCTGCGATTTGAAGGAAACATGTCTATGGGAAGTTTGCCAATCACGACGGTTCAAGGAGAATGACTTTGGCGTGGAATACGATGTTGAATAAGATGAGTCATGTCACCAGACGACCCCGCCCAAATTCCTTCCATGAGTACATACATTACATTAACCCTTTCATACCATGCAGTTTGAACTTCATTATTCATTATTTGTTTTGTACATATTTATTTGTTTTCTACTTATCCTTGACTCTGATTTTGAGCCATCATTTCGAACCATTGTTTTAGGGCATCTCCCAGGACTTCTGGTAGCGTATGCATATCTTGCAATACCATATAGTACGGGAATGGATAATCGTCGATAAAATGCTTAACCTTTGGTTTTCCTTTCTCGAACGAAACCTCCTTCATGTTCACAATACTATCCTTGGGTTTCATCCCACGTTTCTCGTCTCCTTCAACGACCACCATAATCAGAAGAATATTCTTTTCGGTCATTTCTCTTACAATACGACGAAGTCTCTCCCTACTGTCGCGCTCTATACGTCCGTCGCTAATGATAAACACCAATTGCATGGATGATGATCCGTTGGATTGTGCTTCAAGTGCTGCTAGGGCACTTTCGACGCAGAGCGCTGTCCTGGTGCGCTTGTCATTAAATTTGAAGTTGCTTACCAAATCTACACCACTTGATGATGTGAATGGTGCGTGAAATGGATGAAGAAGCTTCATCTCCTCGCCAAAACTTGCCACGCCAAGTTCGCCAATGTCGAGCTGGCTCATACCATTAGCAAGTGTTGTCAGTGCGGTCAGCGCCATATCTCCTGCTCCGTTCCTCATACTCTCAGAGTTATCAACTGCGAGAAGGACTCTGTAATCGCGCTTTCCTGGTTTTGTTCTGCGTAGCCAGATCTTATCCTTTCTGTACCCGCTTGCAATGTATCCAATGACACGCTTCATGTTAATTCTCTTCCCTGTACGATAGTCACCGCGCAATTTCGAAGCCACAAGAGGTTCCATTACAAGACGAAGCTTCTCACAAAGGCGTCGAGACAAACTATTCGTTTCTGCCTGAAGCTCTCCCCATCTAAGTCTTGCTTCTTCCATTTCTCCAAAGGTTGTCCCTGCGTGTTCCTCGTCTTCGATCATGTCTTGAGATTGATAATTGTGCTCTTCGGTATCGCGCACTTGAAGTTGATCGAGGTCTGTTACAATCTTGTTGTCAGGGTCGACGTCTTCCTCATCTTCGTCCACGTTATCGGACTCGTCTGACATTTCCACGTCTTGGTCTTTCTCTTCCTTTTCGTTGTCTTCGTCCTCGTCGTCGATCGGAACATCGGCATCTCCCTTTTGATCTTCATCATCATTGGATTCCTTTTTACGAGAATTATCTTGCTTTGTACTATGACGCTTTGCCATTTCTACGTCATTCTGTTCTTCATCTTGTGTTTCGCTCTGGTCAGGGTCTTTCGCCTTTCCTTCATTCTCGTCATCTTGATTCAGCTTAGTTGTATCCTCTTCGGCAACACCACCAAGAACTTGAGTTGAATTGTCTTGCTCATTTGAAGTAAACTCAAAGTCACCGTCTGGGTTACTTTCGTCATTATCAGGATTATCTTTCTCATTTGAATTAGCTTCCTCTGCTTCTTCTTCTTGAGCATCTGAGATGACATTCAGCTTCTTGTGCCAGAATTTCTCTGCATCACCTGGGTCACGGAAAGGATTTGGGGCGTCCATTGAAGTTGAACTTGGTTTGGTGCCAGAACCTTGCTCGCCATCTTGGATCTCTCCAGAATTAGCATCACTCTGCCCTGCACCTTCATTAGCATCGTCTTGATCTCCTTGACCAGCCCCTTCATCTTCCTCTTCGTCCTCGTCGTCACCTTGACCATCTTCTTCATTCTCATCTTCCTCCTCTTGGCGCTTGACTGTATCTGCTCCACTTTTGGAAGCAACGCCGTGTGCTTCCTCATGCTTATCATCTGAAGCATTTAGATCTTGGTTGTCTTGCTCGGCTTCCTCCTCTTGTTTTTCTTCCTCCTCCTCTTTTTCTTCGTCCGCATTCTTTTGATCATCATCACCTAGAGTTTGGTGAGCACTTTGAATCGCTTCGGATTCCATGTCGGCATCCTCGTCTTCTTGCTCCCCTTCCTCGTTCTCGTCGATGTCATTGCCACCAGCATTGTCTTCACCATCTTCGGTGTCGTCAACCTCTTCTTCTTCACCCACTTGAGCACCTGCATCCTCGCCATCCATCTCTCCATCATCACCTTCATCGCCTTCATTCAAATCCATTTCATCGTCAAGATCCATGGCAGCATCATCATTTTCATCGTCAGGCTCCTGGCCTTCTTCTTCTTCGTTTCTGATATCTATGCCATCGTGCTTATCTTCGTAGTCTTCCTCGAAGTCGTTGTTAACCATGTCCTCTTCTTTGTTATCTGCATCCGCATCCTGGTCTTTATCTTGACCATCTTCATTCTTCGGGGCCTCAGCCTCATCTTCATGTTGATTATCCCCGGCATTTTCAGGACTCTGGTCGTCTTTACCATCGTCTCCGGTACCCTCTTCGTCGTCTTCTTTGGTCCTCAATTCGTCCTCTAATGTCTCTCCTGCCACCTTACTGTCTTTTTCAAACTTCTCTTCCTCTTGATCATTTTGTTCCTCGTCGTCCTCATCCTCGTCCCACATTTTTTCATCGACCACTTGCTCGTTCGGGTCGCTCCCATCGCCCATCTCACGATCTAGCTCTTCTTCATCATCATCATCTTGATCATCATTGTCGTCCTCCTTTTTATCTGGGACATCACACATTTCACCATCAAAATCATTCTCCATCTCCATGCCGGTTTCTGCCTCATCTTCGTCTAATTCTCGTTGTTCCTGTGTTTCCTCGTTCTCTTCATCGCCCTTGAGACCGAGAAGTTGTTCTTCGTTTTCTATCTGATCTGTAACATCATTTTTACCTTCTCCCTCACCCATTCCTGTGCCTTCCACATCATCTTCAAATTTAGCGTCACCTTCACCGCCTTCACCATCAGCTTCACCTCCATCTTCTACGTCGTCTGAACAAAAACCCTTTGCGATCAGTACTCGGAATAGTCTAAGCTTGATATACTCAAATTTTGCAACGCTCCTATAGAATTGTAAAGTTTCTGCAAGGCGACTCTGGCACATATCCATAATTTTTACCACCAGAGTGCATGCATCGGTACTGATTCCTTCGATGTACGATTTGTCAGAGTTACTAATTCCTCGTAGACCATTCAACAAGTCTTGTAGAAGTTTCACGAACTTCTGAATGTTGACACTGTCCCATTCTTGCAAAGTTTGTGAATGATTCACCCAGAGCGATTCATAATCCGTCTCTTGTGTTTCGAGTGCACTGTCATCAGTTTTGATGAACCCGTCATGAAGAGTCTGTGCGGCTAGAAGAGAGGATTTGACAATTTCCACCACTTTACTTGGAACACTTTCTTCAGACTCTGAGGATTGAGATGGCTTCATCGATTCCATGATGCAAGTGTTCGCATCTCCTAAAGCTAATTGAAGCTCGTCTAAACATGGATTGAAGCTATCCTGGGGAAGAGCCTTGTGTTCGCGATTGTTGTCTACGCAAGTAGAGATATTATCGAGAACCGTTTGGAGGTGGTCTTTCGCGTTATTGATGCTGTCAATGTTACTATCAGTGACCAAATTCCTCGCGGTGCATGGCTTGTAGACATCGGACAAGAGGGAATATCCTCCTTCGACGATACCAATCATATCAATGCATTGGGATTTTTCCCCATCCATTTGTGATGAGATAGTTTTCATCATTACGAAAGTTTGGCGCATTGCCTCCAGAGCAACATTATACTGACAATCGAACTTTTCAATCGACTGTAGCAGGGCGACTTGATTCCTCGGCAGCCTACTGTCAGATTTTATCTGATCCACAACGTGCAAAAGTTCGGAGACAGATTTGATATCTTGAATAGCTTTCGTCAAATTGGCTCTTTGTTGGCAAAGCATTAGTAGACCATGATCACTGAATCCAACCATTAAGTCCATTTCACGTTTACTCATATATGCACTACCCATCATCTGAACTTCAGAACGAAGCCTAGAAATTTCGACCGTGCACCTTCTGAAATATGTTTCAGCGCCAAGAAGAACACTATCATTTTTAGAATTCAATACGGACTCTGCAGGAGACTTGATGTGAAAAAGAGAATTCATTTCTCTAATTTGCCTCGGCACACACCATTTCATACTTGAATAACCCTGTTTCTTCAATAATTTAAACAAATCGACGAGAGCCCTCTCTTTCATCGGTTTCGTGCCCTTCTCACGTATAATGTTAATTCTTTCAAACATAGAATCGCATATTTCGACAGCGATACCCTTGCCTAGGGAAGCATGAGAATCCAAATCTGATGAGAAGAGCTTGTCCATCTTCTTAGCATATTTTTTAATTCCAAGGATATATTTGTTGTCTCCGATAAAATCTGAATCAACCATGGTCCACACTCTTTTCACTTTCCGTAGATTAGTGAGATTATCCACCAAAGCTCTGTTTGTACTGATCATTGATCCCTTGGCGGACTTGGATATATCATCTTGTAATTCAGGGAAGATGGAGGAATTGGACGGAACATCAGTGACAGCCTGTGCGGGTGGGCCAGCAGCAGATACTTCGCTGTGGGGTCTAATGCCGTTCAGGAAATTTTCTTCAAGAATCCTACCGACACTAGTATGAAGGATATTCTCGTAGTCATGAACGATCATCATTAACTTCCGATGACTCTTTTCTGTAGAGTCAGATAGGGCATAATAGGACTGTTCGTCCCATTTTGAAAGCTTAACTTCATCCTTCAGTTTTTTCTCCATGGGTTTTCGCAATGATTCTTTGGCTCTTGTAATCATAGGCGATAAGTTTTCATAGTGCTTCACAAATGAATCCAAAATTATTGTTTTGGAAAGTTTGCGCCTGTCTGGTACGGTGGCAGTTTCGTATTCTTTGTGAAGGTGGCGAGAAAAGATGTCAATGAGCCTCAGTCGTTCATTAAATTGACCAATTCCTGACGTTAGTATGAACGTATCTAGAACTTTCACCATCTCGAAGAGATCTCGGCTGTCTGATGCATCAAGTGCATCCTTCGTGATATTTTTCAGTTTACTGCCTTGGCCCATCCATATCCACTTGGGAAAGTAGCATGCATTCGTGGAGTCCTTGTCCATGCCACTGCTGTCATCAGCGGTAGAGTTCTCAGGATTAAGAATGAGTATGTTGTAAAGCCGCATCCAATTTCGCTTTGCGGTTAGGGTATGCTTTTGATCGCGAACATTCAATAAACTAGACCAACCCTGTAGCTCAAGCTTTCTCCACTGGGCTACAAGATGGCTGACTTTCTTTAAACTGTCACCCAATGCAACACGTTGGCTTGCATGCTGCTCCCATTCTTGGGCCTTTTTTAGTATGATTTCAAATCCAATCAGCACTTTTCCGAGAGATGTGGTCTTTGCATCCATCTGGCGAATTCTCTCCGCCACTTGACCGATCGAAATTAAAATAGCGTTACCAGGAAATGCCCTCATAAGTTGCGAAATTCGTTGTAACAAGCCACGTAGGGGTAAGTCTGCTTTCAGAAGCTCTGATGGGTTTGGATCTTTATGAAAATCCAAATCAATGGATGTATCACTTCGCATGAAAGTCTCAAACGACAGAGAAGAACCAGGAGTATCTCTTGAACTCAGTGCTAAAGCGTAGCAGTGAGCGCCGAGTCTCTTAACTTCTGGTTGTTGCGAGTCGGTCAGCGCAACAGCGTTATTGAGCTGAGCAGCAGCAACATATGTAGAAATAAACGATTTGATGCGAAGTGAATCACTCCCAGTTCCAGATTTCTTCGAAAAGAGCTTTTCGTGTAGATCACAAAGGAAGATCAATTGTTCTTCGGAGATTGAAAAGTCATTGACTTTTGATTCAAGACTAATGTCCTCGTCTTCGCCCACATCTCCTCCATATTGCACAGCTTCAATCGCTTCAACGATTTTGTTGAATTCTTTAGCATGGTCGGGGAATTGTTCACGAAATTGCCTTTCCATTCTTTCCTCCTCGGTTTCGTCATCTTCATCGGTGGTGCTAGATTCTGACTTAGACGCATTCCAAGCATCAGCAATTGATCGAAAAATGTAAGACGTTATCTCCATGAATTTGTTATCATCAATCGCATGACGATCTTTCAGGATGCTCAAGTTGGATAAAGTTGAAAAAAGGTACGATAACTGGCCATTTTTCTCCATCTTCTTGGTGTGGAAGACCTCTTGATTGACTTCAGCAACAGCACCAAACGCCCTTGAAATCTCATGTAGATCGTTGACATGAAAATCTCTGGAAAGCTTTACATTCGGATATTGCATTAGCCGATCCTGTAGTATCATGGTCGCAACATTAGGTGCAACTTCTGCGGTTGTATTATGGTGTAAAATACATCGAAGCCCATTTCGAATCATCCCAAGAGCTGCCAAGAATGGACTTGTCACATCTTCATAAGACGAATACTTTATGGTCATCTGATTGCAAAATGCTGCAGTTGAGGCCTGCCAGTTCACTTCTTTTTGTTTCTTAGTCGACTCTACTTCTGCACCATTGTCATCTTGAATTGTCTGTAGTAATCCAAGAATATTGTCCGCGCTGGCCACAGTACTTGCGAAATGGTGCACTTCTTTGAACAAATCGTAAAAAGGGGGAATATCAGCAGGGCGTTCAACACACTTTTTCTCTTCATTGGTACGTTTCTTATGCCCGTGGGATAGAGTATCCATCACTATGGTCACCTCGTCGTTATCAGGCTCAAAATTTCCAGTGATTAGACCAGATTCCATCCTCATTGTAACGAGTTTGGATCCTAAATATTGAAGATGATGGTTCCACTGCGCAACTTTTGCGGCGGGTTTTTTACCCGGATCGAGTGGTGAAGCTGGTAGTGTAAGATGGAATCGCAAAATTCCAACGTATACCGAAGCCAAAGCCAGTCCAAATCGAGAAGATGACTGATCCATCTTTTCAATGGATGCCAATAACGAGGGCAAGACCTTTGCAGCAAGTTTGACAAACCTTCCATGTTTGCAGCTTTGAATAGACAATAGTGCGTCGCCGTTTCCATCTAATAGAGAGCTGCGGAAAGCAGCAAAGCTTTCATCGCTATCAAAGGATTCACGTAAGGCATCAATCATATTCTCAAGAAGAAACATGATGGTATCTGAATTCCTTTCATTTTTTCTCAAACCTTTTAAATCGCATGCCAAGAATCGGAAGAGCTTTCTTGCTTGTACAGTCCTAGCATCTTGATTCTCTACAGTTAGATAGGGAATATTTTGAGCCGACGTGTCTGCAACTCGCTTGAAACCCTGCATTCGAAACAGAAATTCAGAAACAACATTGTGATTGATCCTTGGTTCTCCCGAGTAATATGCCAACCCCGCCATGACATCAGTTTTATGTACAGGCGCCACATCATAATTGCCTTCACTGTTTTTGATGCTCCAAAATGACGGAGACGCGATCTCATCACTGATGCTGTTCAGATCATTGAAACTATTACACCAATAATGCCTCGACAAAGTCGAGATAATGGTGGAATAACAGCATCCAAAAAATCGGCGAATTGACTGTGCATCCACCGAGTCAGACTCTAGGATCCAAATAATACTCTGGTATGGCCTCAGATCACATACGGGCCAAATTGTTTTCGAGACCACTGTTTCGACAAAGTCTTTGATTCGGGGAGCAACACTGTGACGAAGCTTTCGTAACATCGCTGCATCCTCAGACATCCTGATTACGCTGACAATATTATCTATGATCCACTCTTCTTCACGAATACATATAAATTCAGCCATTTGTGTCAACTGTATTTCTCCAAATGTGCTGAGAACACCATGGATAACATCATTTGTTGACTCTTCATTTCGCTGCACTTCTTGTAACGCCTTCAAGTCGTCTAGATCGAGCTTGTTTTCTATCGTGTTAATCGACGTGTCGACTGTGCATGCTCGAATGCTTGTTGAAAAGTTGTTTTTCAACGAGTTCAATTTCTCTGTGAGCATGTTTTTTACTTCAAAACCGTCATAGTTTTTACTTTGCATTCGCGTTGTCGCACTCATTTCGTCAGTAGTTGCCCAATGGGCCATGGATAACGCGGTTAGAGTCTCTGACTTAATAATATTGGAGTCCGAGACCAATACAGTGTGTTGTGCTTCGAAAAGGTGTTTCATTGAAACAGTCGCACTGGTTCCTGAGAGAAGTCGCTGATAACCAAAATCTTCTTCGTTGAGCAATGATAAATTGGCAGCTGTGACTTGAAGATCTCTAATAGATGTGGAATCCTGTGCCTTTGCAGGTACTAATGGATGCCCGATTTTTTTCCTACAAGCAGACGATAGTCTAATATCTCCGCTCTCAATCTGGACTGCCCGATCAATTGTGCCCATAATGAGAGCCACGTTTCTTTTCGCAGTTGCCGTGGACGTTGATAAACTCTCAGAGATATTCGAAGATAGAGTATCAAACCTCTTTTTCAACCAGGTCCATTGAACTAGGAACCCCCCTTCATCAAAACCGAGAAACGAAGAATTTACAATGAATTGAGAATCTTTCAAAAATCTCCACAGGCGATCTCTGCTCTCAAATATTGCTCTCATCGACATGATAGCAGCAGAATTTGAGCCGTTTGTGTGCGTATCCATTAACATGTTTAGGTACATGTCAAGAGCAACAAAAAACGGTTGCAATACGGGTGTGACGGGGCAGCTAATGTGAGATCGGTCAATCTTATTTTCATGGACGCAGATCGAGATTTCTATCACACTAAGATCAGACAACTCTCTCTCGTCAACATGATAGTCTGATAGGGATTCCAGGGTAGTGTTCTCGTCGAGAATTTGTGCCAAACGATCGATGACGTGAGTTGTTTCGACAAGGTTCGATAAATTTTCTGTATCGTCTTGTCTTTTAGCAATGAATTTCAGATTCCTTGCCATCTTTGCACAGTACCCGTCAAGAAAAGAAGCTCTCAGATAAGAATCAAGTTTGTCAGATCTTCTGATGAAATTGGCTGCCAAGTGAGATCGAATTGCAGGCAACCTAGGATCACCACTCATGAGGGAAGGAGCATACTTGTTAAATTCCGACATTCTAGCAGCATCGAGGCTTGCCTCTCCAAAAAACGATACCCCAAGAGGGATGGAATCGGCTCCTTCGAGAAAAGACTTTAGAAGTCGGGCATCTGGGGCAATGTTCCCTGCTACTGAAGCACTTTCCAACACATTTCGGATAAATACCTTTGAAACCATTTGGGAATTTCCTTCGATTTTGCTGCAATGTTTTACTCCTTTGACCTCATCAGTGAATTCCTCGTGATGAATTTCGTAAGCTAATTGTTGGGATGACTTTAAATCATTCTCTTCAAAAAATCCACGCCGAAGCGAATCGTCCAATAGCCTCGCCCACTCCGCCAGATTTCTGCACGGTTGGGCATCATCGCCAGAAAAGTCATCAAGATTAAATTCCAATTGGTGAGACCTCAGCATTTCTTTTGCCAATCTCGATGATCTCACTCCGTTGCCCCAAAGACTATCTAATGCATCCAAAGTTTCTGAACTAGATGAGACTCCGTTAGGAACCCCGCTGTCTGCAGGAAGCGCAGGAGCATTTGACACTGGAGGAGGAAGAAGACTAACTTCGACACATCTATTCCTCATGGCTCTGGATACCTCACCAAATGCAGGATTCATCGACAAGAAAATACGGAAGTTGGGATGCGGCTTCACAACCCTAGAGGTTCCAAATCCTCCAGCACTTTCGTCTTCATCAATACCACATTCGGTAAGGACAAGTTCTCCGCCAGTTTCCATCAGAGGATTGAGACGATCGAGAACGGATGATGGACAGAAGTTTACATTTTCAAGATGAAGCCAGTATCCCCTTTCAAGAGCTTGGATCAAAATTCCGTCAAACCATCGAAAGTGTACAGCATTGTTATCATTCTTGGATCTGGTATCTTTCTTGAAGCTTTGCAAGTCTCCTTCAGCCATAGAAAGATCATTCTTACACACTTGTCTGAAATGGTCGTTAAGGACAGTTGCCTTTTTCGCGCTAGCAACAATCTTTTCAGCAACTTTCAGAGCTGCCTTCTCACTAATCACCACAGGTGCCGTGAGATTTTTTCTAAGCCTCTTTATTATTGCCATCAAAGCATGATATTTTGTTGAGATATCTTCTAGGTATTTGAGCTGTAACGCGTCACTAGTGAGGGTCAGACAAGCAGCATTACAAATGCTCTCCAGGGCATTCAAAAGTCGGGCTTCGACTTCAGCTGCATCAATTTGTTCAAAAGTACCAATAAGTTCATTGACATCTGATGATGCTGTCAAGGCTATCTCCTCAAGTTGCCTATTGCAAGATTCAGCTAAAGATTTCAGGATGGTGCTTTTTCCGCTAGCAGCGGGACCCACAAGAAGACATGGCCAACTCATTTCGATACAGAGAGAAACAGCCTCCATTGGTCTAGCAAGATGCCTCAGCAAGGATGGTTCTTCACCCAGAATGATTGAATCAGACGGTGGTAAAATATTCACATTACTGTCAAGAGAAGCAATTCCAACCTGTACATGATCCTTCTCATAAATTACAAGAGGATCAATTCTGATACAATCTAAATTTCCAAAACAATTCTTGTACTGTGTCGACAACAATGTTCTATCACGATCACTTCGAAGGCGTTGCATGTAAATGGTATCGGAGAAGGCTCCGTGCTCAAGCTTCCCAGTTTTTTTGTAGTGATTGTTGATCAAGTCGCACCACCTGAAAACATCTCTTAAATTAAACTCCCAGGGACTGCCTAGTTGGCCATATTTACGTTCCTCTATGTCTTTTTGCACAGAGTCATTGAAATGGACAATGCTCTCGACGAGATCTGGTGGTAGGATGGGGAATTTGCTATGAACAATTCCTTGTAAATCATCTTTCGACAATGCTTCGACATAGACCTTAGTGAAACGATTCAAGAAAGATTTAGGAAGTCCTTTTCTCCCTCCTCCTTGAGCGAGAGGATTCTGTGCAGCAAATATCCTGAATGTTGGAGGGCAAGCAAAAGTCTGGCCAAGCTCAGGGATGTAAACGTTCGCTCTATGGTCTAAGCAACTATTCAATCCTTCCAACACAGACTGAGAGGCTAAATTTAATTCATCAAGCAAAACCCAGTGGCCGTTCTTGATAGCTTTGAGTAGTGCTCCATCGCACCACTTGAAGGATCCTCCAGTGGAAGTATCACCATTTTCGTCAATCGTTTCCTCCGGCATCGGGAGGTCACTTCCCATCAAGTCTGAGATATCAGTTTGCTCTGACAAATTAATTCTCACCAAAGTATGTCCAGATGCAGCAGCAAGTGCTGATATGAGACTGGTTTAAAAAAGAACAAAAGATTACTGACGTTAGCAAACGAGAAACGAACCACAAATGATTCCATTTGATACATTTGATATTTACCTGGTTTTGCCGACACCGGGACTTCCTTCCAGTAAAATAGGCTTGGATATCTGCAAAGCTCTAAGCACTCTTCTCAGATTCATTCCGGTCGTAGGGGCACTGAGTTTGAAACCTAATTTGGCAGGTATTTCCTCAGTACCCGTCGATATGAAAAAAGGATGAATACCAAATCTCTTGTCGATGTGAAGGGCATTCTCATCGATGCTTTCATATTCATCTTCGAAACCCGCTACAGTTCCTTCTTCTCTTGGAATCTGATTGGCGAGGTATTCTTTGGCCATTATCTTCGTTCCTGAAGCTTCTTCATGTGCCAGTCCGGTTCCCAAACCGAGTCCATCAAGATGCATTAATGAAGCACCATGAGCATACGTAGACCAAATTCCCAGATTGTCATCGTTGCATATGGTCTCCACAACGAATCTTGCCCAAGCCAAGACATCGCGGAGAGACAAGACGAAATCAGCGAATGTTGACATGGGCTTAGAACAGATGTCATTGTTAAACCAATTGACATAGTTAAGCATACATTGCTTTACCTCAACAATGGTTGACGCCATGATATGTTTGACTTGATATTTTTCGAAAGAGGCATTAAGCGTTTGGCTGAGGACCAAATCAATATCGGCGCAGTCAGTGACTGATGGAACCCAAATCTCAGTAAAACGACTACGAAGAGCGGGGGAAAGTTCTCTCTTTCCAAAATCTCCTCCTGGGTTCATCGTAGCAAAAAGGCGAAAGTTCTCATGCGCTTTGACCTCCGTACTATCATTTGAATGCTCATTATCAGATAGATCTCCACCCTTTTCTGCCAAAACCAGGGTTCGAGATGGCTCCAAGACCGAATTCAGTCTCTCCAATACTGCATCCTCCGCAAGACTCATTTCATCAAGAAGGAACAGATTGCCAGTTCTCATTGCACTAACAAGAGGACCATCTACCCATTCAAATAACGATGCATGTTGTTGAACTAGCGAATCAAGTTCGTCCAACATTTGATTTAATCTGTCCAAGTCAGCCATACCTTCTGAACCGCCATTTTCTAACTTTCGTTTCTTTACAATCTTCATGTCCTTAGAAACAAGGGCACGTACATCTTTCGATAATGCGCTCATTGCAGGTGCGATATTATCTGGAGGTCTCGAATCCTCTGACTTCAGATAATTCGGAATTACGACGGAACAAAACAGATCCATTCCTGATATTTCCCCGACAATTTCTCTCGCCTTGTTAACTAGGTTCGTGAAAATTAATTTCCTTCCTCGCAGAGGACGGAGCCCACCAAGTAGATCACTCGTCTCAGTACTGGCATGGCAGTTCACAATCTGAAGCTCCCTATCCAGTAGCACACTCATCAGCTGCACAACAGTGGTCTTTCCACACCCAGTATCTTTGTGATATGGAAATAATAGGTAAGATTAGGTTTTCAAATCAAATATCACGAGAAATCACCAACATTTGACTTACCACCTACAAGCAGCACTGGTTCTTTTTGTTTCACACATCGCTCGACTAAAGTCAATAATCGCAAAAGTGACTTTGTAGGGGCAATAGCCTGTAGAGTCAAGCCAGCAGTTCTTGCACTATTTTCCATGTTAGTGATCATTCCCAACCTTCTCCTTGATTCTGATTCATTACCGTAGTATATCTCATCACAATTTATTTCGATCTTCATGTGCTCCTCGATGATTCCCTTTACCAAAGATTTTTCATCTTCGTCCCTCAATCTTTCAGCCAATAGCATGTATCCTTCTAAAGCAAGATCATGCTTTGTTATAGCCTTTCGTTCAGCCCACCGCAACAAGTCTCTAGGCGTGATTAGACCATCTTTTCCTCGGAAGACTCCGCTCTTGCTTCGTCTTTTTCTCAATGCAGACATGACTTTGACCAGAAGCTTCGCATGTGACGGAGGACAATGGCATCGTAACTCCAAGATTGTCTCCATCTCTTTCTCAGGAATGTCTCCAACATGTATTTCTACAAAACGATTGCGAAAAGCTCTTGAAAGCGGTTTCCGACCACCATAGGCACCGGAAGGGTTCTGTGTGGCAAACAATCTAAAATTTGGGTGCGGCTTTACAACCTCATTAATCTCAGGTAAGTAGAGCTCTCTATTATCATCCAATAAACGATTGAGAGCTTCAAGAACTTCGCTAGGGGCAAGATTCAGCTCATCCAAAATAACCCAATGACCTTTTCTCAGAGCTTGGACAAGAATACCCTCCATGAAGCAAAGTTTCCCTGTTGAGTCAGAAGCATAACTTCCCGTGTATTCTTGGACATCTGTGTGCTCATGATTGTTAATTCTTACACTTTTGTGTCCGCACTTGGCAGCTAGATATTCCACCATCGTGGTTTTTCCAGCAGACGTCGGTCCCTCAAGCAAAATAGGCCACGGTCCCGAGGCAACCGCACGAGTCAATCGACGCAGATTCTTTGTCATAGACGGGGTCAAAACAAATCTAGAACGTTTGGCCTTTGACGTAACTTCAGACCAGTCATTTCTTTCAACCAATCCAACCTTCAACCAAAACGGTTTAGAGAGAATGAATTCATCACCACCCACTCCGCTGCTGGGTCTCCTTCCCGGATGATCAAGTTGTTTCGCCGACAAACCTTTAGCTAGGGTGATAGTCAATAATTTTCGCAATGCACTTCGTGATGGCATATCAAGAGCACCCTCAAAACCAAGTTCAAATCCTTCAAGAATGGCACGTTTAACTCCAAACTTTTGGTCTACCATTAAATTGCGGGCTGCTGAAAGTGCTCTACACATTGTTCGCAATGTATACCGTGGCCTTTGGCCTCCTCCATCAACTAATGTTTGCTCTGACAATTGACGACATTTCAAATAGACTTCAACCGCTGTTATTACAATTTCAGTGTGCTCTAGAGGTTTGTCCGATGGCGCGATCACACCTCTAAGATATGTTGCAGCCACCGTCCTCAATTCTACTTCATCAATTAATTCATCCACATAAATTTCAGTGAATCGAGATCGTAAACTCGACGGCAAATCTTTCTTCCCCACATCTGTAGATGGATTCATAGCTGCGAAGATGCGAAAATCAGGATGCCTAGCAAGCGCCTCCGAGTCACCCTTTTCTGTCAGCGTTACACTACCTTGGGCATCATCAAGAAGCCCGCACAATCTTTCGAGAGTTTCACTCGATGCAAGATTAATTTCATCCAGAAGCACCCTGTTTACAATTGTTTGGAAACGTGTCAGTTACTGAACATAGTAACTTTGTAAGTTATCTATGAAATTGAGGAGGATAGCAGCACGTACCATTTCCCACTACGAATAGCGTCAACTAAGGCCCCCTCTGTAAATACGAATGCCAAACCCGTATCACAAGCGACCCTCTGTTTCTCGAATCTCTCACTTGTCCGTTTAAATTCAAACCATAAATCAGAAGATACCGTGGATTTTTTTCTACTCTTTTTCTGCTGCTTGATCTTGTCGAGTCCCATTTTTGCGGCGCGTAGAAAGCACTGAGATAACCTTTTCCAGTTGCTTTTTTCATATGCTTCAGTGACATAATCCAAGAATTGCGCATTTTGTGACTTGGAAAAGTTTGAAACAAATAATTGCACAAAGTCTGTGTATACATTTCGAGCAATATGCCGAATCTCAAGAGGTCTATATCCACCAAGGAGATCAGTGGAATCAGTCTGCAGTGAAAGATTTTGTACAACTAATTCATGGCGCGATAAACTTGCCAACCGTTGAATAATAGTAGTTTTACCGCAACCGGTTTCTATAACGATCACAAAGTTAGACAGTGATTTTTTTGATGAGGAGATAACATTTCGTCAGACTTACCTCCAACAAGCAACGTCGGCTCATTCTGTGTTATACAAACGCCAGCAGCTTCCATAAGTCTCAGGGAATAGTTTGTTTCAGCGAAATTCTTGTTCTCGCTATTTGTCATGTTTCCCAATGTCACTGGAGGACGACGGATTGTGGACCTCCCAACCTCGATATAGTCATTTGTTGCTACAACTTGCGGCTGTCGATCTTCAATATATCGAATTGCACCGGTTGCCGAGATCCCCCAAATAGGTGCAAGAATCATTGTCACAAAGTCTTTTCGAAGATGCCTACAGGGACACCATCCGGCAAATATATCGAATGATTCTGCCATACAAAGAATGCGTTGAGATTCAGTGCAAAATGTCTGCCCTGGCTCGAAGTGCACAGTTGATGATATGCGTGAGAGTAGCTTCACCAAATCTCGAACTGAAGGATGCCGCCCATTTCCTAAAAGGGGAGACCTATGATTAAATGCACCCGAAGCTTCCTTTTTCTCCTCCGCATCATCCATATTTTGACCATCATCATTGTCTCCCGACGAATCCTCCATACGTCCACTTTTGTCAATCTTTCGAAGGACATTCAACGCGGCATCCGAAACTGCTAGAGGCAAACTTGGAAATAAATCTCTACTGACAGTCTGTAACTCTGAATACGGCAAAGGATCCACGTGAACTTTTCTCCAGAGACCAGGATGTATCAGTCTCTTTCCTCCAGATCCAGCAGAAGTAACCCCTTTGCGCAACCTCCTGTTACCATTTTGAGAAGAAGCCCCTACACCCAAGGTAGCCGTGGTGCAAGTTCCAAACATTCGAAAGTTTGGATGACATTTTTCACTTTTGCCCACACCGAGAGGTAGAATGCGTTCTTCGAAAAGTTTCACGAGGGCAGCCTGAATTTCAGCTGGGCACGATTCGGCATCCTCTAATAATACCCACTTGCCTTTTCTCACTGCATTTGTAAGCGCACCCGGTCTCCAGGTGAATTCACCAGGTATATCAGTTGCTGCGTAGGATCCAAGCAATGTTTTAGAATCCGTCTCTTCATCGACATGCAGTTCCAACAATTCATCCATCTTCGATCCATTGTTACTATCCGAGGAACAACAGTGCGCAAGTTCACGAATTAAACTAGACTTTCCAGCACCACGTGGACCACATACCAAGATGGGAGGTGGATATGGGTCAGAGCATAGTGCCGTTCCCAACAAGGAAAGATTTCTCGACGTTGTTTCAGTCATGACCAAACCTTGGCGATTCTTAGTTTCTGCGTCGTCTTTGATCTGCTCAGATGATCCCTCACTCCAATTCACAGTATTCTTTTTAGGCAATACCAACCCCTGTCCCAAATGAGCCAGGGAAGATGGCAGCGAGACAGTTTGTCGAATCTGGGATGGACTCGGAGCATCAATCTCAATTTCTTGGCAATCCTGCACTAGAGAAACAACCCCCCTCAATTGGTTATCCTGAGTCTTTACTTCCTCATCCGTTATTATCCAAGGATGAAGAACCCAAGGTACCATTTCTTCTTCTAACCCCATTCGTTCGACAAAGACTCGTCGAGACGTAGGTGTCAAATTCAATAAGTTCGCAACCGCTCTGGCAGTGAACCACCTTGTGGCAGTGGCATAATTGTACGGGCGTTCCGCCCACCCCACCTGCACCACTTCCTCCTCCTCCTCATTATCCTCATCGGCCATACTCGGATCTGGATCTTCCTTCATTTCCACGTCGACGTCGATGTCCATATCCATGTTCATATCCATATCATTTCCGCGACGTCCCAATAATCCAAACAATTTGGTCCACTCCCACCATTTTTTCATGCAAGAATGATCCCCCCGTCCCGCAAAGAATTTAATCAAAAGACAAGCTGTCTCACTAAACACCGCAACCGCTTGCTCATCACTTTCGTGTTTGTTCTTCTTTTCATTCTCATCGTCCACCTCCATATCATTCTCATTTGCGTCTTGAACTTTCAAGAAATCCAAGGGAGAAATGAATCGATCCCATTGAAATAAGTCCATGACAATTTGTGCAATCTGCGGTGCAATGGGTACCCAAATTGCATAAAGGCAGAATGCATTGGTGCAAATGCCATCCATAGCACCGTTTCCTTTAACCTTGCCATCCGCATCCATATCATCACCATCATCATCACCATCATCTACACCATCATCTGCATTCTCCAAACCTGCAACAACAAGCGCCGAAACCCTCGCTGCAACATCTAACGCAATGGGAGCCATACCCCGAAACACATTCCTCAACGCATCCAACCTCGATTTGATCCTCGTCGGTTTCACCGTTCCATCCTCCGGATACACGAGTGTCGGAACTAGTTCCGTAGGAATGGGCTGGGAGAGGGTTTGGGGGGAGCACACGTGGAAGAGGAGGTTGCGCGCGATTCGGTCCATGTAGTATTCTGGACTTTGGGAATCGGATGTGGTGGGGATGTCATCATGGTGGTGGAGGAGGTCGACGGATTTTGAAATGTGTGTTAGGTATGTGAGTACCACTTCCTCATCTTTGTTTTGAGACATGATGGGATCAATCAATCGTCTCGTCTCTCTTCTTTGTGTATAGTAGCTTTATGTGTAGTCTATATATATGTAGCAACTGCAATAGCGATATCACGAGTAGCACTAGCAATAACAATAGCAATTAATAGCAGTTGGTTGAATGATTGTTCATATAATCAACTGTTACAATTGTTCTTTCAAGTTTTTGAGTGGCTCTGACCAATTCCGCAAAAAGTGGTGTCAAATTATTTCCAAATATTGATTCGATACCCCCAGGCCCTATTGAAATAGGGGAGTTGAAGTTGGATATCCAAAGCATTGGTTCAACTCCTATCCTGTCATGTCATGTTTGTGTAGCATTGACACAAGCTACTAGACTAATACAGATACTAATAACTAATCATTGCTTGAATGAATCAATCGAATCAATCGAATCGAATCATCCATCTACTTTTGAACTTACAAGCATAAATTCTCAGCAATATAATCATCCATCTTTGACATACATAGTACATGGTCTTCGCGCATTGTCATCGTAAAAACATGAATCAAAGAACCCCAACCGCAGTCCTTCGCAACATAATATTCTGCATCTCCCTCCTTTCGATACACATCATCCATGTCCACAGCTTCCAATTCCAAACCAACAGGAACAGGAACAGGAACAGGGGCATTTCGAGTATTAGAACGAGTACACGTACGATAAGGATGGCACATAATCACAACCTCAACAAACGAGCGTCTCCCACTAAACATACCAGCAATCCCTACGCGTACCGTGAGATACGTGTACCGTCCCGCTCGCTATTCTCTTCCTCCACTTACTCACACTCTTCAGACGGCCATGCCAGTGGCAGGGGTGTCGAATTCACCCGTCTGAATCAATCCTCCAACCCTGATAATGTCAATGTCAATGGAAACAACAATTCCAATTCCAATGGCAATTCCAATGTCAATGTCAATGTCAATTCCCTCGGCAAACGACGTCGAGCATCCCGCACCATTTCCAAATTATTCTCATCCCTCCCGGGTCCTCTCAACTTTAGCAAGAGCAGCGATACCGAGACCGAGTTTGATGCGACTACCGCTACCGATACCAAAATATCATTGCTGGAGCAGGAGAATGAAATCTTGCGTCAGACCGTGTCGGAACTGGAGCGAGAGAATGATTTCCTCGGCAAGAATGTCAATGTCAATGCTAGAAAATCAATCATTATGGAACAGTTTGAGGGAGAGGGTCAGCCCATGGTGGATTCCAGCGGTCAACAGATTGATCCGACGTGGTGGGAAAACAATAATGTCCATGCCAATGATAATGCCAATGCCAATGTTGGCAGTGGCGATGTCGAGTCCCAATCGTTTAATTTGGGATTGACCAATCGGGCATTCGTCGACGATCGCTCGAGGGGATCTTCGTCCATCAGCACCAACGATTCATCCTTCTCGGCCGCCGCCCGAAACAACACCACCATCTCCTTCGCATCCTCCTCCTCCGCCATGGCCATCCCTGTCCCTCCACCTCCCCTCGAAGAATGCAATGTGGATGTATTAGCAGACGGGTCTTGTCCTCTCGAACCGGATATATCCTTCAAGGATGCGCTCAAGGATCGGGCAAAATGGTTGGTGGGGTTGTTGGCGCTGCAGAGTATGAGCGGGTTTATATTGGCGAGGAATGAGCTGCTGTTGCAGACTCATCCTGTGATTGTTTACTTTTTGACCATGTTGGTGGGTGCGGGGGGGAATGCGGGCAATCAGGCTGCTGTGAGAGGTGAGTTGAGTGAGACGAGAGTCTTGTTTTGTTTTGTTTTGTCTTGTTTCTTTGTCTTGATTGGATTGTTTGAAGTTCTTGGGCTCCATTATCGTTTTGCACCAATGAAATGAATGCATGCCTCATGGATTACGTGTACTGACTTCCCAACAAACAACAAAAATACAAACATATCTCTCCAGTCATTCGCGGCATCGCCCTCGGAACACTCAATGAAAACACCCAAAGACAATTCCTCAACCGTGAATTCAAAATGGCATGCTCCCTCAGCGCAATCTTATCCGTAGCTGGATTCATACGCGCCACAGCCTTCAATACACCCATAGCCGAAACGGTGGCAGTGACCACCGCATTGTCCATTATTGTCTTTACGAGTATTTGCTTTGGGGCTGTTCTGCCGCTTATTTTGAGGAGTATGAATGTGGATCCGGCCCATAGTTCCACAACTATACAGGTGATTATGGATATTTTGGGGGTGGTGTTGACTGTGTTTGTGAGTACTACTATTTTGGATACTCCCTTTGGGCAGATGATAATAGGAAAGTTGACGGGTGCGTAGCTCTTAGGCTTGAGAGAGAAAAATGAAAGAATTGTTTTTATGTGAACACAGAGTGCGATACAATTAATTCTTGTCATTGTTGGAAATCCAAACGAAACGTGGTCTCTTATTCCCATGGTTATAATGTTAATAAAATAACAGAGGAAGAGCCATGGTCTATTCTATGAATGCTGTGATCTACAGTAGAATATGATAATGTACACACGTACGACACAAATAAATTGAAAATGGACTTGACCATTGAATTACAGTATTTGAAATGACTTCAAGACAAGGATATTTCTCAGTATGCAATGGTACAGTACGTATTGACCACTGACCGGCCCTCACTTTCTTTTATTGCACTGACAAACACAAGCCAAAATTGAATACATCTTGAATCTACATACGAACTGTAAGGTACGGTACGGTGCGGTACGTGTATGTGCCATTCATCCCCGAGATCGAGTGTTTCTCCAATCAATCAGATCTGCATAGCACCCTCTACACCAACACCCCCCTTGTAATACCCCTCATCGCCCACAACTTCATCATGTCCATCATGAACTCCATCATGATGATGAACCATCGCAACTTGTGCAGGAGATGCTGCACCAACTTCACCTTGCAAATTCTCATGTCCATGCCCATGCCCGTGTTCACCCATCTCATGCTCATGCTCATGCTCATGTTCATGTCCAACAACCCCATGATCATTCGTAAGCTGCCCCACAACCACATCGTCCGCAGTTGCATGATGCACACCTAGGTCAGCATTATCATGCTCATGCACATGCACATGCTCATGATCACCCTCCTCCTCGGATTCTTCCAATTGTTCCGACATTTCTTTGGCGCGGCGCTTCCACTCTTCTTTTTCATTGGGGGGAATGTCCTTCCATTGTTTGGCGACTAGGGAGATGATGTTTTTGGATCGGAACTGGTTGGGGTCTCCATCATTTCCTGGGGGTGGTTCGTTCTGTTGCTTGATTTTTGGATAGGTTTCTTGGACGAACTGTGAAATGTCATGTTTGACATAATCATTGAATTGTTGCGTTGCGTTTTTGAAATTTTAGATTTGTGATACAAGAAGCGAAGTGAGAATAAGGAAACACACTCAGATATTCAGATATACTACAATATAACGCTATTTCTAAACATGCTCGACAATTACGAAACACGAGAGGTACAAGGTACTGTACTGTACAGTATGATACGTTTACTCACCAGAGTGTAGGCAGTATGGGCTCTCTTCTTTGCATTAGGATTCCTCTTGCGAAGACGTTTCTTGGGTTTCCTGCCTCTTTTCTTGCCCTTGTATTTTGGAACTCCATTCTCATCTAGAGGGGCGGTTTCATATGGTGGGAGAGCTACAGTAAAAGGACGTGTGGTATAGTATACAAATGAAAAAGTGAGGAGATTATTCTATTGATACAAGGCAGGTTTCGAAATCAGTTTTGAATTATTTTTGAAACACAACATGCACGCGACGTACCAAGAGAACAGTTTTCAGAGAGAAAGGTCCCGCTTCCGCTTTCCAAGGCGTTCGCGAGCTCCCTCAGCCGTTTGGCAGTAGCCTCCGCTTGATCCGCTTCTCTCCTCAAGACTTCGACAATGCTCTCATTGCCGTTTGTTTGGGGAATGACGGGAGGATGGAAGCGCTGTTGTTGTTGCTCGTCCATTTTGAATTTCGATCGGCGTTGTTGGAATAGAATAATCAATAGTGTGTTTATTAGTAGTGTAGCAGTGGTGCTCGGAATACGAAAATTTCAAACCAAAAATTGAAACTAAAGGGGTGTTTGTTTTTCTTCCAGAACCCCCCCCGTGTGATAGCAAGCGAAGGAAGACGAAGGGAGAAAACTCCTAATAACGTTGCTCGTCTACTACGTAGTCTACGCCTCGACAATGCGATCACTAAATTAATTATTTTATATAACCTGGACAAAACAGGGGAATTGCATCAAGCAATCGATCCATCAGTTCAAATCCAAAATACTACTGTACTGTGACTAACGCTTGACATGACAGTACGTAGTATGGAGTTCGTTTTCAAAATATTATCTGTAAATCTTGAGTAAATTCAAAATACGCCTACACTACACGTACCTTCTTGCTTACTAATAGAATAGAACTGAACTGATACACCGCTCGTTGTAAGATATACGTAGTTTCCAAAATACCTTCTAATTCCTGTTTTGATCACCTGCTGTTTGTACACGGAGTTTGCGCAATAATGAATTTAAAAAAAGAAAAGTACAATTTTAAAATGCAAAAGACTTGCTTTGGTAGGTTTCGATCCTACGACCTTTGGGTTATGAGCCCAACACGCTTCCTCTGCGCCACAAAGCATTCAAGATTGTTGAGAAAAGATCAGTCATCAAAGTATATAATAACTATTTCAATGTCCCGGCACAAGAAGCGTAAGTGTACATAGTACATAGTGGAGGAAAGAATGAATCCATCTTGATCTGTTCGTCACCATTCGCCATACATACATACTACCCACGTACAGTACAATAATATGATACCGGCGGTCCTTTTTTTTAATAATAATGCATTTCTTGCTTGCTTCGAGAAAAGAGAGAGGAAAGAAGGGGAGACAGACAGATGAGATTGGATTGAAATTTGTTAAACGTAGTGGGTGGGGGGTCGATGTCATGATAGGACTGACTCTCACTCCGCCCCCCCCCACCAGGATTCATTCATTCCTTCGATGCGGTTCTTTGATGCTATGCTACACGACACTCCCCTTGAATGCGGAATGGGCTGACGCAACTACTAATGCTGGCAACCTTCCACAAGTCATGGTAGCAGCTTCGTGTGAGAATTGCGCAGCGTCTGTGATTTATTGCTTATTGAGGAGGAATGTGAATGGATTTTTAGGAAACATTTCAGCTTGATTTCAGCAAGCGATAGCGACGAGGAGGACAACAACATAACAACATTCATAATACATAATAAAAAGCGCAAGCTGGGTAGTAATTGATTATGGCGATAGCAACTAATTAGCAACTGATTATAGTTAAAACTTATTTTGAAAAACATGGATTTCTATATTTCTTGTACACGTACACCAAGAGGTACTTACGAGTACAAGTTTTAAGTTCCCCAATAATGGTAGTAGTACAGTACGTGTGTACCTACAAAGTATTCTACTGTACGCTTTGAACTTGTTTACAAATCAATTTTATTATCTTGGGTACACGTACTACACGTACGTGTAAATGTAATGCATTGTTGTCTTGCTCAGATTATCTGATTTCTTTTCTTAACTCTCCGTATTCGAACTGTCCTAAACGCTCAAACCAAACATACTCATATCATCATTCATGCGAATCCCGTCATTATAAGTACCTGTACCAGTGCTCTTGGATTGGAATGAAAGACCTTGGCTGGTGGATGGCATTGAACTTCCATGCAAATCTACAATACCTGTCGGTGGATTGCCAACGTACATATCGTCACTAGTACTAGTCCTATGTTCTTCTTGACTTCCTTCACCACCCTCGTCCTCGTGATTTACAACTTGTTTCGAACTATCGTCTTTTTGCCATTGGGAGCCGGCAGAATAACTCAACATTTCTTCACCGTACTCATTGTTTACTTTCAATTGTAGATTGTTTAGCTGGTCATCAAATTGAATCATTGAGATTCTGGAGATAAACATTGGTTCGTCTGCCTCGCCATTCAAAAGATCCAAAACGATTTCCCAAAACGTGTCACTACACAACGTATCGTCCTCTGCTGCCTTTCGAAGAACGTACACCTTGTGATAGATAAAAATTATAAAATTGAAGAACCCCACAAGTGGCATGAAAAACAATTTCAAATTTGCATAGAGTGTTGGGGGTTGCGCAGTATGTCGGGCTGTAGCATCCATCACGGGGAAAACCAAGGCGAGCACCAATGCGAAAATGTATGCGGATGCTTGTATTGTAACAACTTTCGCATTGTCATTATTGCTTTCAATCCCATGGAATTCTGGATTAAATCTTGACATGGATGCCAATCTCCTGTCCAACATGAACACTTTAAATATCACCATCAGCAGAGATACAACGACGACAATGATCAATGATCCTATGCCTACGACGGAAGCAATTCTAACACTGTCATTTCCACCATCATAATATCCTCGCCAGCACTCTGGCTCGCTGGAACTACAACCGATAGTAACGATTGTGCACCAAGATTCCCACCCAGTTGGATTATATCGCTTTTGAAACAGCGGGATAACAGCTATTACAAGTCCGAGAGCAAGCGGGACGAGATGAAGCACTGGCTCGACAAACTTACGGATCTTTGCGTCGGACATTCGGAATGCAATTGCACAAGCATAATACATACATAGTGATCCATTGTAAAAAAGCATTGTTATCAATCCAAACACCCAGCAGAAACCCTGTGCTTCACATGTTTGTGTGTTCCCCAGTCTGGTGACATTCCACTCATCATACGAGTCGACTTCTATCCCGACTGGAAAGCGTTTTGGCATTGGTAACGTGGTAAGGGCAGTGGCAAGTGACCCCAAAATGTCTGCACAACTCATGGCGAATAAGATGCGATGATAGATTGTGCCAAGCTTGGATTTGGATTTGAAGATCACGTAAATGATCAGAAAGGACGAAATAGCTGATATCATGCCAGTGATCCTTGGTGTGATCACTGCATATGTCGTCATGTTGAAAGGCGGGATACTGTTCGACATTCTCGACCTCCTTTTATCCCAAGAAGTCCCAAGTCCGAAGGCGAGTGTCGAATCGCTCTACTTGTACATACCGGTATGAACAGTGGTACAGGTATGATATGATAATATGATATGTTATGTTGAATGTGGTGGGCCGTTGCTTTAGATGAATTTACCTGTGAAGGCCAATTCCGGTATGTTCTAACTCACTAACTATGTACTTCTTGTTGGCAGTTTAAAGCCCGACAGGTGTTGTAGTCGTATTTCCTATTTGTTATCTCTTGAGAATACTTCACATTGTGAGCTCTCAGCAGCCAACAGTTCCA
>Ga0115005_10000716_pt1 | contig 25657 bp, 16 predicted proteins | sample ArcOceMetagenome_FD_87163 | JGI IMG/M metagenome (GOLD analysis project Ga0115005, IMG submission 87163) | Marine eukaryotic phytoplankton communities from Arctic Ocean - Arctic Ocean - Greenland ARC118M Metagenome | ecosystem: Environmental > Aquatic > Marine > Oceanic | place: Arctic Ocean...
ACAAGTGTTCTGGAAATTCAATCTTTTTGATGTTTGATGTTTGATGTTTGATGTGGTTGGTCAGTTTTTTCTGATGCTTCCTTCTTCTTTCTCTTGGCATGTTTTGTGACGCCCCCAAAATCCAAATCTTTCAGGTGTTGATGGATGCGAACTCTAATATTATGTCGTGCATCAGTTGAAAAAAATAATAATAATAAAGAGGTTATGAGATTAGGAGATTGATGTATTTATCCTTGTCAAGTAGAGATAAATTTAAATTGTCTCAACGGATTTTTGAAAGAAACTCCACTCATCTTTACAGTTTAAACTGAACTAAAGTACTGGTGCTGACGGTAGGTACTGCACTCTCGGTCTCATCAATTGATGCATTGAACGAATAGCAAATCAACCAACCAACCAACCAAATCAAAATTACAGTAGACTACACTAATGACTGGAACTCGCAAAAGCGGAACAGCGGCTGTGAAAACACCAAGCACGGCACCTCGATCTAGGAGACGAAGAAAACTGCCAATCCAATCCACACCTCTCGAGGAATCATCATGCCACTCGGATAGCAATCATGAAAGCACCTGTATCGTTGGCAGTAACAGTAAAAACTGTAGTAGGGAATATGAAAAACAGGAATTGGACAAGGAAAATCTTGACGTCTATATTAATTCTCCGAGAAACATCAGTCGGGATCGTTCCGAGAAAAATACCATCAAGGCTGCCTCACCTCCCACTCCTTCTTGTGTGGACGGCAATCAGGGAGAACGAGAAGATCTAGCTGCAGCTGTAGCTGTTCCAAAGCCGTATGAAGAATTGTCAACGGAGAGATCCAATCGTCATTCTGCAGCTCTACAGGGAAAAGTTACAAAGAATTATGCAACGGTATTCACTACGACGCTCCAGCAGGACAATCAATCTATAGCTACGCCACCCATTGAATCCAAGAAACTATGCAGTGCCGTCACTCAGGCGTCTTCTTCGTTTCCGTCCATTTCATCTAGTGGTGCCATACTCTTGGAAGAAAAGAAATGTGACATTGTAAACATTGCACGAAGATGCATTCGGTCAGCTACAAGCACTGCAGCTCATGGTTCTGGTTCTGGTTCCAGTACCAGTACCAGTACCACGTTATCTATTCCAAACATGGAGCAGTCCTTGACCCTGCTCAAAGTATCAATTCATTGTCTTCGGGCGGTATCTCCCATTCTTCTTTCAGAACAAGCATGTGAGAAGAACGAGCAGCAAAGGGTTGCAATGGTGATCAAATTGCTATATCATGCCATTGCAACAGTGGAGGGGATTCAAAAGGAGTTTTGCAAACAGTATTTATCAAAGGCGGAACAAAAAGAAGGAAACATATTTCTTGATTCATCGCTCGTTTGCTTTCATGGGTATCATGTTTTAGGTTTGTTGCTTTCCAATGCCATGGATGGACGAGTTGTATCTACGACTACAAGTGTTTGTCAGAACCAAAAGGTCACTCGGACTTTGTTTCCTGTTCCATCCTTGGAAAAGGATGGGATGGTGGGGTTTGAGGAATTTGGAGATTTATCCTTGGAACAAATCATCAAAATTGCTACTCAGAGTAATGTATCCCTGTCGAATATCATGATTGGCATCAACAAAGTATTTGCAAAGAAGTGCATTGGTACAAAGGAGGTGGATCAGATAAATTGCCAAGTATTCGATATGTTGCACTGTGCCATGCAAAGTGTACTTGGGGGGGAGGTTGAAGAATATGATCAATGTGGAAACGAAGACGGCATAGATGCACTTTCATCGTGTCTTCGGTCCTACAAGAATCTGATTTCCCGAATTGCAATGCCATGGATTTTACTTCCGATCGCTATTGATGGCAGTGGGGTTGATACTGAAAAGATTCAAAGTGCGCTTGCAATGGCTTCCAAGGTGTCGAAAGGACTGCTGGAAATAGCTTCATTCCTTGAAAAGGCGTGTGTCAATTGCAATGAAGAAAACATCGTTTCGGAATTACTGCAGCACAGTCTCTGCTTGCAACAGGAATCCATTTTTATATCATTAGTCCAATGGAAGAATGCACGAGGATGTTGGAGCGATTTAAACAATGAAGTGTTGAATAGTACACATTATTCCTCCGCTATTTGCAAATCATTTGGAAAAATATGCATGTCGGCAGTGAGGGCTTCGGTCACCTACTCAAGGACGAGGAATATGGATGCGACATTTTTGACAAAATTTCATTGTGAAGTTGGAAAAATTATCGACCAAACTGTCCATTGTTATATTCCTGCTTCTGCTCTTTCCGAATATGCAGAGTATGCAGTTTGCCGATCACTGCATTTTGCGAACGATAAAAAGAATATAGAGTTGTGGAGGAGAAAGAATGATTGCAAGTCTAGCAAGTGTATATTTGCTACATTTCCATTCCCTTTTCGACACCGAAGTAAAAGGTGCAGGGACAAGGATGCATTGTTAACGGTGATGGCAGCTTTCTATCTCGGACTCTCGGCAAAATATTTGATACAACTTGAAAGCATCTCGAAAAGTATTGTGGATAGTGTGATTGATTCCTTTCGAGATAGGGTAATAAAAAGTGATTGCACTCGGGGACTAATGATGGCATTCCAAACTATGTCCAAACTTCAGCTGCAATCATTGGCAATAGATCAAATGAAATTTATGGACAAGAAGGCCTCTGGTGAGAACTGGAATTCGATGTATATTACAGCACGCATACTGGGAGAATGTAGTGGGCCTATGAATTTCGCCATGATGAAGTTAGTGAAGAAAGAGAAAGAGAAATATTACAGCCTCGCACTAGATTGTTATTTGCGAGCCGCAAACCTGCAGGATGGGCTTAATTGTCAGATACATGATGCTTCAATGGGACAAGAGAGTTGTCTGCACGATAGCCTTCAAGAGTCGGATCGTCTGATCGAGCGCTGCCGAGAGCTTAGTCTACAAATTCCTGGCAAAAATTGCCTAGCCATTGTTGATAGCGTAGCAAAGTCAATTTCGAACATTGCAAAACGGAGAATGACAAAACAACAAACAAAAGAGTCGTTGTTTCCATTTTTTGTCTCGCTTGAAATCTTCGTGGCCATAAAAGACAAGAGCTTGCCTTCGAGATTCTTGCAGGTCTCCACAGTACTGCAGTCGGAGGGTATGCTGAAGGAGGCGTTTGTAGTTCTTTGTTCCTCGATATCTCAACTTGCAAAACATTCCTGCAAGAAAGGGGATGTTGGATATTTGACGTTGGACAACGTGCTTCTATTCTGTGATGACTACATAAATGGAACAATGACATCTGCAACATTTGTTCAGAGTGATGCGCTGCCAGAAGTAATGGCCCAAGCACTATCTCGGATAGGTCGTCTATTGATCTCTATTATTCGGGATAGAGAGCAAAATATTTCTCTTGATAAATCGTTTCAGACTCCTCTGGCAGATAACATTCGCTGTTGTGCAAACCAAAGCCCATTAGATAATTTGCGATATTTCATCCAAACTGCAATTGCACCTGAAGATAACGCATCCTGTTCTCGAGACGAAGCGGACTTTCGAATGGCTATGGCACTCGATTTTCTCCAGAGCTTTGGTGGGAACCTTGCTGAAGTTATGCGACGAGAGGAAATTGATTTGAATTTGTCAGATTTAGTTGAATTCTTTAGAGCGTTCATTGAAGAAGTGAAGGTGTCGTTTCATGGAATGGAGGTGGTAGATGGAGGCTTTATTGCTTCGTTGAGTATTGTTGGAGCTGCATCAACACTATCCATAGGAAAGCATAGCAATGTTGCGGTATACGATACATACTACCAATTTTTCGTTGATATTGCTGTCAAAGAGTTGAAGGATACTCTTCACTTGGAATTATCAGACGAAAGAACAGCGCAAATAATGATTGCTCGTACATCAGTCGTGCTCCTATCGGATTACGAGGACAATTACATTGTTGGTCTCTGCAAGGACGCATTGGACATGGCTGCAAGAAGTAAAAGCTCTTGGAGTCAAAGTGGGCTCAGAAATTACAATAATGCTCTATTGCTGAATCTCTTCAAGGTGCTACAGACATTGGAATGCTCTGGATCATCGATTGTAGCGGCGGAGTACATTTCATTACTCGAGAATACTGAAGATTTAGGTATGCAAGACGATGTACAGTTATTAATCAGCATCATCACACCGCTGTTAGCTAGGGGTGAATTGTATCCCCTAGCCAAAAGAGGCGAGGCTTTTATCAATGAGCGGCCAGAACGCTCGAAAAACCACCTGATAAATAGAGTTGAGAATTTGTTTGAACGCGTCCATGGAGAAGCAACAACAAACCTTGAAAACGGAGTTGAAAAAATCAAAGGATTGACGGAACTTGTCGTTGAACTGCACACAACATCAGCCGCCATCCATTCGTTGATGATTACTGAAGATAACGATTTCCTTCGGAATGCTGTTGATACAATATCTGATTCGTTGAATAGATGGGAGATATATTACCTGGAAAGTAGCAACAGCGCACACTTGCCAAAATGTCTTCTCTTGCCGGTGGCTTGGTGGTCTTCCTCTTGTCTCCTGGCGCTTTTTTATGGAAACATCAGAATTGGTGATGTTTCACGTGCTTGGCTCTGTATTCGCTTATGCTGCGATATTACCCAAAATGCTCTTGCAACTTCCAAAATACTGAGAAAGCAACTATCTGTTTCTAGTGTTTATTCGGACAAGTTCCTTGTGTCGTACCTGTCGTCAAGGGCTTATGATAAAATGTTCAAGAGTAGAAGGTGCCAATCTCTTGAATTGATTGCCAAAGCGTATGCCAGCGCTGGCGATTCAAGAAGAGCCAAACGGTACATCATAGCTGCCGCAGAATCATTGGATATGATTCCGCCTCGCACAAGTTTGCCTCAAAAATCTGCTCTTTATGAATTGACTACACTCATGAAATGTCAGAATAGCGTCAGCTTGGGCGTTAGAACTACAATGAACGATATATTTTCACTCTCAATGACTACCTCGACATTCGACCGCGAAGTTGTGAATATGGTGAAAGCATTATCTGGGGAAGACGGATTGGCTTCTTGTCCATTTGTTCAGGATAATTTTTTGAAAAAGTCGGACTTGGATTGGAATCGAGAGGCGTTGAAGTATGCCCTTTCAAGTAAGTGTACAAACTTGTGTGCTTGATACAACAACAGCGAATAAATATCACTCATACCATCAATTCAATATTTGCATTTTGAAGTGTGGAAAAAGTCTACAGTTCTTGAAGACTGTGAGGCAGTTTTGGGAATGAACTTCCTCGATAATATTATAAGTCGAGTGAAGATATTATCGAATTTCACTGACCTTGGATGGCCAGATATTTCTGCACCGCCAACGAGTTCCGATACCATTAGAGCATTGGGGCATTTCCACAATACTTTGCTCAAGTCTGATTCGTCTTTTTCTTCTACAGTTTGTGATGCTGTGCTCACTTTTGTCAAGAAAGTCCTGCTCTCAAATGTATCAGGAATAAAGCGGAATGATGTATTGGAGATGTTGAGTATTATTAGTGAAAAATCATTGACTTCCTCTGAGTGCCGTGCTGAGGCGTTGTATTTGCTTGCAATCGAATACCTTGAGAAAGCCAGACAATCTGGAGAGTTAAAATTGCTGTGGTCTGGGACTTCAATGGTAGACGAATCAGTGCATACAGTAGAAACTGGTAATCCAATTCCTCATTTGCTGAGGGCAAGATCGCATCTTTCGCGGGCAATAACTTTCATCGGTCCGGCGTCTTCACATTTATCAAGAAATATACTGCGAACTCTGGCTCTTGTTACTGGTCCAGAAGACCTAAATACAGAAAGTAGCATTTCCGCAGGTGAGATCGTTCATTCGTCGGTAGGAAGTAGTGCACGCCAGGCCGTTGCAAGAGGTTTTGGTTCTGCAAATGTTCAAGAAAATGATTTGAGGACCATTTTTGAGGCGTTTGATCATCCATTTTCGAAACAAGATGATCGAAACAAGATGCTGGAGACTATGTACAGACTGGGATGTAAATACCTTCCCTCTACATGGAAGTTTGTTGCCATCGCTTTATGTCCAACGGGGGAAGTTTTGATTTCACTTTTACAGCCCTCTCTTGGCGAACAGGACAGCCGATACTTTTCGTATCAAACTCAATGTGTGTTCCCACAACAATCGAATAAACCTCATGATGTCAGCGAATTTGAACAATCGGTTCTACAACCTTTCGACGAAATTATGGAGAAAAGTCGAAAACAGCTATCTGGGATTGACATTGGTGTGGCAACCAACAATTACAATAACAGCAAAGAAAAGAAGCAGGCTTGGTGGGACGAACGATACAACCTCGACGAAGATTTGTGCCAGATCTTGCAAAACATTGATGAACGGTATTTCCAAACCTGCTGCCTCGAAGATTTGATTTCGATCTGCGACAATAGTGGAGACGATTCATTTTGTGTTGGGAACCTCTCGGCTCGGTTCGAGGCTGTATGTAATATAGACAAAAATAATACAGGAACAAGAGAGGATACTGTTCCAAGCAAAGAAGAACTGGGAAAATTGACGGTTGTAAAGTTGAAAGAACGGCTGATAGAGTTGGGGTGCAGTCAGAAAGAATTTCGGTCCACGAGGAAAGCTGGTTTGATTGAACTGCTACAAACATTACTGGCTGAAACCCAGAGTGATTCATTGAGCCCTGCGAAAGTTCCTCCCAATACACATTCGCACACAGAATCAAAACAAGCCGCTGGTGAGAACTGCATCTTTCTTATCCTTGATGAACAACTTCAGAGGCTTCCATTGGAAGGTGTCTTATCGTTGCGAGATAAAACTGTCTGTCGGTTGCCTTCGCTACCTTTCGCAATTTCTTCTCTCCACCAACGGAATCAAAATAAAGATGCCATGATTTCCCCCATTGATCTCTCTAAAACCAAGTACGTGATAGATCCCGAATCCAATCTTAAAGAAACAAAAGAGCGAATATTGTCAACCTTGACATGCGTTTCGGATCACCACGAATGGGATTGGGAAGGGAAAGTAGGAGAGGTGCCGTCAAAAGATTTCATGCATAGAGCTTTAAAGCAGGAAGATGGACTGTACTTGTACTTTGGTCATGGGGGTGGAGAGCGCTTTTTCTCGAGAGTGGAAATTGAAGAGTTGGTCAACAAGGCTTCATCTCAATTGGACCCGTGTGCATCAATTATTCTCATGGGCTGTAGTAGTGGGGTACTAAACTCAGTGTCGGGTAAGCAAATGTATTTTGAACCTGATGGCACCGCACTTTCATATCTCTGCGCAGGTGCTCCTTGCGTAGTTGGCACCCTCTGGGACGTCACAGACCGCGATATTGATAGATTTTCTGTTTCTCTCCTTGAAGGAATTTATCAAGCCGACGAGATTACTAATCTTGCGAAATGCACAATGTCTTCGCGGGATGCCTGTAAATTGAGGTACATTGTTGGTTGTGCTCCGGTGATTTATGGAATCCCAGTCTCCATACTTAACTGTTCAAAATAATTATATAATTTTGTGTACAGTACGTATACTTTAGTTTTTCTTAGATGTGCGCTACGTCTTCGATTGTCAGGCCTTCGTAGCATGTGCAACCATCTGCGTTAGTTATGCTGTCATCGGCACCTTTTGAAACGAGGTATTCCCCGAGGGCGTTGAATCCATAACCAAAGCAAAAGTGGAGGCATGTGTGTCCATTACAATTTTGTTTATTGATCTCACACCCTTTGCGTAATAGCGACTTCACCATTTTCTTGTTACCATTTTGACAACATACCATTAAGAGAGTATTGCCAACATCATCTGTGTAATCGATTGGTACTTGCCAGTCCGATTCGTTGAAGAGTAAATCAAATTCCACAGCATTGCCATGGCGAATGCAACGACACATTCTCGAAAACATATCCACATTCTTTTCCTCTTCTTCACTGTTTTTCGTTCTCCCTCTCGAATCTAACCCACTGGCGTCAGGAGTAAAAAGGACGCCGTGAAAGGTTTCTTCGTACATAGTGGCATTCGAGGGTTGCATTAAAAGCTCAGGAATAAACTCGATAGTGAGTAACTCCTTACTTGTAGACCATGGATCAAAGTTCATAGCATTCCAGTCTTTTCCGATCATCCGAGGACGCACGCGCCCGACGGGTTTGCTTTGGGGTAAATTTGGTGCAGAATCGATATAAGCAACCTCTTGTTGACCAACTCGCCTTGCTTCAATTGCATCAAGGAAAAAATCATTTGTTGTTGCATTTGCACACGCGTCTTGATCATATGCATAACATCTGTTATTTTCACCAAGTTCTTCGCCGTCACTGTATTCGTCAAGAGGTGGAGAATACTTTTCTTCTCGAATTTTACTTCCCTCTTGCTCAATGGTCCCTATTTCCTCTTCGAACTCATTCTCTTGATACTCTGTTCCGTAGAGCTCACTGTATTCAGCATCAGCAGATTCGTTATCATTTTTCTCCTCGTTTGTATCTAGTTCATAGGCTCCCGAGACCTTCGTCTCTTCAAGACATTCAGTTTCACCTCCAGTTGATTTTGATTCTTCTATTATTGATGAATGGGTAGATGAGTTGAGATTGCATTCTTCTAGACTTAAAAACCCTTGAGCTCCAAGTGACATCCCCAATCCAACTCCGAGCTTTAAAATATCTTGCTCACTGTTGAACTTATGTAACACATTCCCAAGTGCTGCTGTAATGGACGAGACAAGTGCTTTAGATTTCATCTCCTTAGCATCATAAGTGGTACCGGGTTCGTTAGGTATATCATGTTTGGATGTCTTTGAGGCGGTCTCTTCAGATTTTTCTACAACTCTTCCACCGCCATTCTCCTCTGCAACTATTTGAACCGATGGAGGCTTTGAGGCAACCTCTTCAGGATTATCTACTCTTCCACTGCCAATCTCCCCTGCGTATCTTTGGACTGATGGAGGTTGTGGTACCCGAGACAATTTTTTCTATGATTGTATTATGGGTTAGATGTCAATTTTGTTACAGGGGGGGGGGGCAAAGAACAATGATTGCTCACCTTCGATATAGAGATGTCACCAGGTTTTGTTCTTTGGCTCCTGCTCCTAGTGAGGATTCTCCCTGTTTTAATCGAAGGAAATTCTTTCGTGTCAATTAAATGCTTGACAATTTTATTTGTCCCTGCGTCTGTGGAAAGCCGTGCATTATGCGACAACAAGGACGGCGGCCTTTCAGAAGAACTGGATGCTCTGAAGCGTTCGCGCTTATCCTCTTCGTTTTCGTATTGGGACATGATCACTTTTCTCGAGTTTGATCTAGCATCAACGAAGTCACACGCATTGTCAACATTAATATGAAAGGAGTTGCTTTGATTTCCAACCATTACGCCACCTTCAGCGATTGGCTTTAATTCCTCATCATATAAAGGACGCACCCAATATGTTTTTCCATTTCGCCTGTCATACCAATATGGAACTCCATCTTCAGTTCGGAACATAGCGATCCTGCGCCTATGAACAAATGAGAAGCTCCTAGTTTCGACAGTACGCAGCCTTCCAAGAGGTAACATTGGATCGCAGTTTCGCATGAATTTCCCAGGTTGTTGCTTGGTCATGACAGTGAATAGTTGAGGTTTGTTGGAACTGGCTTTTCTTTGCTCCTTTAAAAGCATATGAGCTAGGTCAGCGATCTTTGGTTCTCTTGCCTTTGTTTCACAAAATGGATAGTTCAAATCAGTTCTAGTTGATATCATTGGTGAGACTTGAGGCACGTTAGGCGTGACTACACTCTCTGCAGGAACGAATGTCCTGGTATCAAGGTCAGAATTCAATTCTGGGAGAGCAGCAGCATCCGAAGTCCTAAAGCCTCGATCTTCGATGTCTCCAGTCTGTTCAGGTCTATTCTTACCGTAGTAATGCCTATCATCAGGACTGATGCCAGTCTTTATCATAACAGTCGGGATCCTTCTGTGATCAAGAGCATGCTCCAAAGGGCGTTCTACGTAGTCCAACTTTGGAGCAGGTATATTCCTAATATAGGGTGGAACAAATGACTCTGGTCTAGGCTTTGGAACGCGAATAGTTTTGTCCATAACATTGTATCCATGGTACGGAGGCGGAAAGTCGGTATCAATCTTTTGAGATAATTTGATTTCCCTGCTAGGCCCACCAACACATTGATTGTGATGAAAACCTTTAATCCCCAAATAGCCATGTGTGACAACATTGATTGGAAACTTCGAATTTATTATATCTTGGGATGCTCCCATGATGATCTTAATTGGCGGAGGAGTCGTAAAAGTTCGTGGCATATACAAGCTCTTAGGAACAGGTAAAGGTAGCAGCATTATGATTTCCTTTTCGATAATTTTCCCTTGTGAATCCAATTCCTTTCTCCAATAGAGTACCCCCTCTTCATCCGAATCGAAACCAGTTGTCGGCGGCCGTGGTAATTGAGATGTCATTTCTTTCGTTACCAAAGTAACTCTCTTTGTATTCACGAGTGTATTTCGCATCCGCAAATTCATTGAAATCGCTTCAACCAAATAGTAACCTTGAATTGAGCCGTTCTTTATACAATCAACAATCGATTCAAACCATTGTCGGATATGAATCTTTCTCCTTGCTCTGGAATTTACATCAAAAATATGTGTAGAGAGTGATTGAAAAAGCGGATGAGATTGATGTTCTGAAATTGCGCTACGCCTCCGTAGATCCTTGGCAAATCGCAGCCGTGACAAACTCGTTGATTTATCAGCTTCAATGTCTTCCGACCGATACGATTTTCGCACAGAGTCAATGCCCCAATTATCACAAAAGGGCTTGGCATTGCTGCCTGAAGCGTCGCTTTCATGTCCCTCGTCGTTCAATTCGCACCTTTCTCCCTTCTTTGCACTCCAGCAGTTGAAACAAATCGGTTTAAGACTCTTTCGTTCATGAACCTTTATAGTATTTGTATCAAAGCTATTCTCAACGCCGGCATACTTCACATCTCGGATTGAAACATTTTTCTCCATCGAAATCATTCCCTTGTCAACACGATCAATATTCTTCTTTTGCGTAATGCAGCTTTGGTTATTGAAAGTTATTGGAGACACAAGTTGCGATCGGTTATGAGAGCCGAAAAGTAACGGATATTCACTGGACAAAGAGCAGTTTTTCCCAGTATTATGATTAGGATCTGCATTTCCAAGGTTAGAAAGAATATTTCCTCGAGATTCATGCAGAAGCACTGACGATATACTATCGAATCTTTTTGTCTTGAGTGCATTCGAAATAGAATCGCGAAGATGTAATGTTGCAGTACCATCATCTTTGAAATATCTTGTTGAACTTTCAATTCTTGCCGTCTCCCTTAGACTGCTTCTTTCTGTTGGATCAATACCGATTGCCTCGGGAGTTTTTGAGTTGTAACCTCCCTGTAAAACTATTCGAGCTGAATTTCCACGAAGTAATGCCTGGATTTTTGTCGCTGCATCATTTCTCCTTGGTTCTTTGATTAGTGTCGAATTTGTTGATGTTACACCAGCCAGTAGTGAGCGAGAACTCCTGCTTTTTACTTTCAGCATACGAACCGAGACATCATCAAATCTTCTGCTGGATAAACTCTTTTTCTTTCGTTTGGAACCAAATCGTCGCAGGACAGAGAGTGTTTCCTCTTCCAAGCTCCCCAAATCTGGGATAAGAGGAGTTTCAGGTTGCATGCGATTTTACAAGTTGCATTTATTTACTAAAAAATGGGTTGAGAAAGAGGATGTTCAATGCTTTCGATTCGAAATATAAATCCTAAATATCAATTCAGAATGATCTCTTTCCAAAAAATGAGAAATCAAATGGGAATGCGTATGAGTTGTAACCATTACGACTTCAAATAAGCCTATGATGCCAATAATCAAATGAAAGATATACTATTTCATAGTCGCCAGTACTGTAGAGTTCACTTTAACGAATGGGACGGTCAAGCTAAACTCTTTCATTTATAAATGCTCAAATTCTAGAAAGTTACATATTTTTATCTTTTGTTTGTGCTTTGTATATCACTGCTGATCTCACCAGGTCCTTCTCTGTCCTCGGAGTCTTTTTCATTGTTATTGGAATCTTGGTCATTGTCCGTTGAAATTACTATGCTAGACTTTGACACTCCAGCTAAGAATTCATTGCACTCGCAAATGAATTCTGGATTAGGATTCAGAAGCTTCAACGCGTCACCAATGATAACTTCAGGAAGCTCATCAACTGATCGCCCCTCAATCACATAAGATAAACTCACGATTGCGTTGGGGAGAACGGCCCACTTCAAATAAGCCATAGCCTTCTTTGCAAGGTAAGGAAATGGATGTAAACTGATTCCAAACTCCATCGCATTTAGCTCAGGATGTTCGATGAGGAATCCTGTGACACTGGCACGCTTGATCAAGACGGGTTTCCCGCAGTATTTTGCAATATAAGACGGCAATCCAACCTCAACTGGATTGTGAACATTTGGAATAAATTTAAAGCGCGCTTGCATCTTTTCATCATGAGGAGCGGTGCGACACCACTCTTCCCATAGCTTGACAGCATTGACAATCCTTCGCTGAACATCCGTTTCGACTTGTTCCTCTTCGATGGGACTGGCTTGATCATAGTCAGAAGCAGTAACTTTTCGTAGTATATCGCGTGTTTCTTTCTTCATTTTGTAATATGTGGTGACAGAAAGTCCTTCCCCATCTGTTGTGGCGCGAGTGATGGAAGGTTCCTCAGTTGGCACGGCAAGTGAAATCACAAATACGTCTGGACTCTTCCAGGTCCGCTCGCCAACGTCCCCTTCAAATTCCATCTTTGGAAATTCGACCTTGCTTGCAATATCTGTAAGTCTCTTGCCAGACTTGAGAATTTCACATCCAATCACTTCATACAACGAAGAAGGAGATTGGACCTTCGTCTTTGTCTTGAGATACCCATGACTTCGTACCTGGACGTCTTCAGAGGGGAGTGTACACCATCGGATAAAGCGTTCACCATTGCATTCAGGAGATTCGGATTCATCACGAACACGCTTTGTGGTACATCCAGCTATAGGCTTAAAACCCTCCTTTATCTTCGGGGCTTCTAATCTTGGTTTCGGATCCTCTTTCTTTGAACTTTCTGCTTTTTTACTTTTGACAGTCTTGGAGGCCGAAGTCTGACTTTCATGTGCTGGAAAGAATTGAGCTTCAATAGCAGAAATCAAGGAGCTTATCTGTTGATTATCTCGGCCATTGAGATTCTCGTTTGCGACTAGTAGCCAAAATATCATATTGGCAAGTGTACCATAAAACAAGCAAGCCCATAAACTCCCTGCGGTAAACACGAGTTTTAAGGCAAGGTTCATGGTGGCGCTGACAACGAGAACATTTCTCCTCGCCAAAGAGATTCTTGGTCCTATCGAAGCACCGTCGTTTACGATCTGATGAAACATCGAAAGTGGCGTATCAGCAGCAATGACTTTGACTGTATCGACTGCCGTATCTCCACTAACGTCTTCTGCACTGCTGTCGACATTCGACTGTTCCTGATCAGTAATACTTTGGCTATGTTCAGAGCGGCCGAGTGAAAGAGCTGTAGAGTATTGCCATAACTCATCATCTTCACCTCCCGGTGGCGATCGAAATGATTCCTCAGCATTAAATGCAATTACATTATTTTCACTTTCACCACCTTCTGAGCTCTTACGAGGAGCCCCCCTCCGACTCTTGGTCAGTTCTTCGTTATAATTGTCTACATTATTCCTCACTACAATTTCTGTCATGACAGCTAACCATCGCATCTGCTCACTTTGTGTCTCGAAACATATTTTCCATTTAGTTTCATTCTTGACAATGATGCTAATACCGAATGGCGTAGGCGGAGCGGAAGAAAATACATTGCTCATACCTCCCATATTGATAGACATTGCAGTTGAATAAGTTTCAGCACGTAAAGCAGATGTCGCCGCGACAACTGCATTCTCTTTGACTAGATTGATCGAACCACGGGGTCCATTGCGATCCACCGTGTGGATGAGATTAGTCGTAAAAGTTTCGGTAATATTTTCCTTGGCTTGTTCCCATAGACCCTTCTTTTGTTTTGTGGATGGCGCATCAGACTGAGGAGCCCCGAGTGTAGCAGCTGTTGCATTTTCAAAGGGAGAGGATGGTCTCGAGAACGAGTCTGACGAAGGCATCAATTCCGCCGTGTTCATTGCACTGCCATCCGCATTCGCATCCTTTTCATTCGTATCTAGAGTTTTAAAGTACCGGACTGTAGCACCTACGAGATCCATTCTCCTTCTCTCCCAAGCATGCTTTGCCGAATATTTTCCATAACCCGACCTCCTCTTATAAACAATGGCTGACAAGAGAGGCTTCTCAACCTTTTCAGGTATCAGGCCGGGAACTTGGTCACGAGGAGCCACGTCTACACTCCGTGTCCCGGCATCATCAATCTGCTGCTTTTCTTGCCTATCTACCAGCGAACCCCCAATAGGTGCCTGTAAATCTTTCGAACGAGTTGTATTTGCGTTGGTCGAATTATTATGGCCCACTTTGCTAAGATCAAACTGACTCAAACTCTCTTCAAACTTTTGTTGCTGTTCAAGCATGAACCCTTCAAATTTATTTTTGACATCCGCCAAACCTGCTACAAGCGGCTTTGAAATAGGCGCAGAGGGTAAATCCTGCTTCAATTTCTGTCCTAGTTTTTCTTCAATGAGTTTTCGCTGTTGGGCGTCTCCCAGAGGAAGCTCTTCTCTCTCAAGGTGCGAGTGCATGAGCATATTGAGACCGGTTGGTTTGTTCTTGAGCCTGGCAGCTAACTTTTGAGCGTTGAGAGCTAGAGCTCTTGCCTGGGCCACCATTTCATCTTCTTCCATCGATTTTTTCGAGGCGATATCTTCGAGTGTAGGTGGGTCTGGACGCAATAATGAGTGCTGCTGCTGGATCGAAGTCGTGGTGGATGCACTGTGTGTGCTGCTGTTGGACATGTTGTCAACGTTTGCGGAGCTCATGAAATCTATCTATTAGCTCTTGTACCTAACTGCTGTTGGATGGTCCTCTGTGCGAGTTTCAAATGACTTGGTGCAGTAATTGAATGCGCAGGGTTTCCTTGGAGATAGTAAGAGGAAGAGAAGCGCATCAACGAACTTTCAGGAATGGAATCAACAGTTTCAACGGATTTTATATGCTGTGTCAATGCCTGGAACAATCATGAACAAGAAGACCACCCAACGGGCAGGAAGGAATCGAACGTGTTGGTATCCTTGTTCACTTGGGGGTCATCTTTTGGAAAACAACAGTGAAAAATGGTGGCCAAGAAGAACTTCCAACTGAGCGGATGTGGAACTCAAAATCGTATGTTCATTGAGTATTGAGTATGTAAGGAGGGTAAGTTACATACAGTACCAATTATATTTTGTAGCAAGAATAATGATTGCTTTGGTGTAATACCTACTAATATCAAGCATCGCGCGGAAGAAGCGAAGAAGAGGCTAAAAGGATGTCGATCGTTTCATCGCAAAAAGGAAAAGAAATGCCTCGACTGTGAATCGAACACAGGGCCTCAAGATCTTCAGTCTTGCGCTCTCCCAACTGAGCTATCGAGGCTTTATGATTACATCACTGCACATTAAGCAATAAAATATTGTATATAATTGTGACGTCTTGTCTCAACACATCTCTTTTTCAGGCTTTTTTTCCACTTCCACCACCTCCTTTTCTTCAACCTGTCTGATCTGTCTCCTCTGCCAGCATTCCCACGTGAAGCAGTACGACTTTGATCAATCTACTGACGAACTGTTAGATCCACTTTTTAATGAAGTTAGCCAATGAAGACAATTATGAAATGCTATTCACTACCAACAATACTTGCAGTTCTTTGCATCGTTCTTGTAACATGTAATGCATTTTCACCCATCAGTACTACGACACAGATTGCAAGTAATAGTGTGTCTACACCTTCATCTACGATGCTGAAAGCATCACCCAAGGCAACTCTGACTCCTGAAACAACCTGGAGATTGAGATTTTCCTTAAACGGCGTGTCTACAAAGAATGGAAGAAAAGTGGGAGATTTATTTAATGTCGATGTTCAGTTTTCAGAAGAGGATGGTTATGGTACGTGAAAAGATTTATACATCAAACCATGTATTCCACAAATGCATTGGATGCAGGGTCAGCCCCTCATGTCCTTTGAACATGCCTTCCTCTTTGCCTCATCATCTTTGCCTCATCATTTTCGATGACAAATGGATCAATGAATGCAATCCTTTCTTTTTTCTTTGCTAAACTATATTTGTCATGCTCAGAGCCACCTCAAGGAGACGTTGTGCAAATTGTTCCCAAATCAAGCGAAGACGGAGTTCAGTACTTGAAAGTAACTAAAGGTAGATGGCAACTAAGTGAAGATCCCGAGGATAGAAAGGATGGGCTATGGATTTGGGGATTGTTCAAAGAACCACTTTATCCGTTCATGTTGTTACAAATCGAAACGGATGAGTATTCTCTTCCAGGAGAGGAAGGAGATGCCATCCAGCCTTTGAAGATGTACGCACAAATCAATCACAAGAGGGATAAAAATACAGGAGAGGTAGAGTTGGATGCTGCGACTTTGAATATTCGGGAGATCGAATCCATCAAAGGTAAGATTATTTATGTTGCAAGAAAAGCTTGGTTTTGCCAATGGAAAACACGAAGTTTTAATTCTTATATCTACAATAATGGTTCACTGACGCTCTCCCTACATTTTGAACTCATAGCTGATCCATTTGGGGCTGCAAAAATTGATATTTACGAGGAAGTAAAATGTGGGCAGTTATCACTTCGACCCTTGATTGAATCATCTGCTATTAACGCAACTCTATGAATAAAACATATTCATATGATAAACGAACTCAATAAAATCATTCAAGAGGAAGTGCATCATAATGAATTAAAAACAAGCGAATCCATCTGTATGTGGTTTTTATGCCAAAAAGGTATTTTAGGTGCATTTTACTGTATGCACTGTATAAGCTATCAGTCCACTTCCTCCCACATTTTGACGACCCCCACAGAAAACGGGGTTACGCCGATCAACATGAGGAGGCGCAAAAACCAAGAATTGCGTAGCGTTTTAAAATATCTCATCGATCCTCTGCTATGTATTATGGATTTTGTTCAAACAGTTTTGAAGTTTGAAGTTGTGCTTGTATGTATTCCCAACAATGGTCGCAAGTAGAGCTACTACTGTAGCTACTGTATTAGTTATTAGTTATTAGTTATTAGGAGATAATATGATAAAAAATAACGGAAGCTCCCAAATAACTAACGGTAGCTGCTCCCAAATAACGGTAAATTTGGCCCCGATATCTTCGAACACGTAGGCGTACTTTGAACTTGTAGTTTTGAAAACATAGGTTATGATATATTTGAGAACCGAACAGCCAGTAGATTGGAGATTTTACACTTCAAACTGCATTCGCACGAATGAAGAAATCAGCTCGCTCGCTCGTGAAGACAACTTCGTGAAGTGCCAAACTCTGAACTCTGTGCCAGCAGCATTCTCATCAGAAAGAAGCACTTGAACTTATGTCTTATTTAGACTACACGTAGTACTACACGCATACATCAAAATTATTACAAGCAAGACATTGCAATCACGCATTGCAGCTCTATTTGAGAAATACATTTGAACAAAGGGCTTCATCCACTGTGACAATGAACCAAGAAATATCACCAGTAAAACAAGAGGAGAAGACACAGCAGGAACAAAATTCAGCTGAAGACTTCTCAATCGAACATCCATTACAAAATATATGTTGCACTTCAATAGGACCATCCTATGGGGCATCAATCGGTCTTGCTCTCGACGCAATCGTCGTCTTTCCATGCTGCGATTCTCAAACGGATGATGAAGGCATAGTCGCCTCCTCTGACTTCCATGTTCAATTTCCAATTTCCTCTCCACCGAAGGGAAGCGAACAACTCCAGTATAGAATTCTTCTTCAAATCAATGGAAATGCCGTGAAAGAATCATTCTTATCCATGAAATTACCGATGCAGGGAAAAGGAACTATGTGCCTCTTTGAACAAGGATGTTCGACTAAACCTTCTACTGATAAATTACAACAGTTGGTGCATCAACGGATACTCTCTCCGGGTAGAAATCTCATCCGTTACATTCTAGTCAAGAATAATCCAGCGGCTAAGAACTTGAAATCAGATGAAGGCGGTATAAACCAAAACGCTTCCTCGTCATACACAACGATTGGGCAGACGGAGGCATACGTCTACTTATGGAGCGTTCATGATACAATTGTCATTTCAGATATAGACGGGACAGTTACCAAGAGTGACGTTAGAGGAGTGATCGATTCAATCTTTACAGAGAAATATGGGCACGTTCACGATGGTGTTTGCTCCTTTTTTTCAGAAATCGTAAAATTCAAAAAGGCACACGAAGGTGATAAAGGGAAAGTTAGGGTTCTCTATCTAAGCTCGAGACCGATGCGGCTTATACACTCCACTAGAAAGTTTCTATCGCTTCTATCTCAAACAAATCCAGAATTCCAAACACCGTCTCAGAGAACTAGTATCTTATCCTGTATGAATGCGTGTGACATTGATATAGATGCTAAACCCGTCGAAGGAAAAGGTCCTGTTGGTCTACCTCCAGGGCCGATATTCCTTCATACAGGTACTCTTTCTACTGTGCTCATGACAGAATTGGTGAAAAAAACAACGCATGAATTCAAAGCCGACTTACTCGCCCGGCAGGTTGTTCTTCCATTTGTCGCTGCTGGCAAAGAAAAGTCAGGGTCAAGACTGTTTTTGGCAGGATTTGGAAACAAGAAGACAGATTCTCTAGCATATGAAATGGTTGGCATGAACACTCATGACATATACATTATTAATAAGAATAGCGTTCTAGTCAGCACGAATGCGGCTTTGGAGTTCGAAGATGAAGTTCAATCAGAGGGAACTGATGTCGTCGGCTGTTTTGCATGGGAACCCATGATATGTACTGAAGACTTATCTTCGGAGAAGATTTCAGTGTCCAATCCAGACAAAGCTACGAATACCGAATCGCAAAAGAAAAGGCATTTTAAAGGGTACGGTGATCCAAAGTTAAAGAATGAACTGTTGTTAAGAATAAGCACCCACTAATAATTACTTTCGACACGGAAACCACTAGTTCTCTTCAACCTTTCTCTTTTTTGATGCTTGCTTACATTGCTTCCTTTTGTTCCATTTCATTTTATCATATCCTGGAGTAGTATCTATTGTCTTTCTCCTGACAGGTCTGTTGTTATTGCCCTTCTTCCCCTTGACCGATAGCATCCACTCTGGCACATCATTTCCACTCAGCTTCACAATGTTTGCAATAGTTCTTAAATGCTCGAAGTCCTGTTCAGTAAATAATGTGATGGCTTCTCCCTTTCTCCCACCTCTTCCACATCGTCCAATTCTATGAACGTATGTTACACCACTAGTCGGCAAATCATAATTGATGACCAAATTCACTGCTTTAAAATCAAGCCCGCGCGCACACAAGTCGGTACTAATTAAGACCCAAATTTCACCTTTACGGAATCTTGCAACTGCCGAATCTCGAGCTCCCTGGGATTTTCCAGCATGAATTACATCAACGTGCACATTGTCATACATGAGTTCCATGTATAGAGCTTGTGCGCGTTCTTTACTTTGCATAAAAATAATGACAGGTGGGGTAATTCCCTTTGCAATAATCTGACGAATAGCCAAAAGTTTCCCCTCTTCTTTCCCTACAAACATGAGAGACTGAGATACATTATCGTTCACCCCCGCTGCTGTGGAATTACCATTCTTGAGCCCAATCGAGATGTCAATTTCATTTCGTAGAATACTTTCTGCCAAATGACGAACCGAAGCCCCAATCGTCGCTGAAAAAAGGGCTCTCACAGCTGTAGACGGAACATGCGAGAGAATATTATCGATCTGCTCCAAAAATGTTTTGGCATGGGATGACCCAGATTTCACTTCACTTTTCGCATCCTTCCCATCACTAGCATCAAGGAGTCGGTCTTTATACAGAACATTTGATCAAAACATGGATATAAGTGAAAATGTCGAATGAAAGAGAGATGCATGTAAAAAATTAACGCAGAAAACTTACCCGCTTCATCTAAGATAATAATCCTAACAGAACCCAAATCAAGTTTCCTACCGTGATCTTCCTTGAGGCACTCCACCAATCGCAAAGGAGTACTAACCAATACATCCAAACCTCTAGATTTTGTCGAAGACGAATTGGCACAAATAGTTGCTGCGTTGGACTTGGAAAGAAGCGCTGACCGAATACCTCCTACTTTCCCCTCACCCAGTCTTTCAACCTCCCTATGTAGTTGGGATGCCAACTCTCTTGATGGCGCCAAGAGTAGCGCTCTAATTTTTTGCGATTGGTCATCCTTGTCTCCCTTTTTGTAAAAAATGGCGTCAGTAACACTCGTCAAGAACAAAGCTGGAATGATGAAAGCTCCCGACTTTCCAGAACCAGTTGGGGCAGTCCCGAGCACATCTCTTCTATTGATTAGGGATGGAATAGCTTGCATTTGGATTGGGGTAGGGTTGATCCATCTTCCACTTTCAATATTCCTCACGACTGAAGTCTTGATGGATTGAAAAGTGCTCTTTTCTGTCCACCACGCTGGAGGCTCCAACTCTGCAAAAGAAGAAATAGGGTCTGGTATGGATGAATCATGTTTATTCTTATGCGAGAGACTGATTCCAAGTCGGTTTCGAAATGCATTTATTTGTTCCTGATGTATGTGTTTTTGCTTGCTTTCGGAATGTGTCTTTTTAGAAGAGCTTTCTAGAAAATGTTCAACTACTACAGGTTCAGCTTTGTTTTTCTTCTTCCGCTTTGACTTGTCAATCCTTGCAGTAGAGGAGAGGAAATTAAACAGTTCATCCATGTTAGATTCAAGAGTTTTTTTTGGATAAACGCACTTGGGGGTGCTGTATCTTTCTATGGTATAGACCGGGTTGGTGCTATATTGATGGATGGGATGGGGCAACTTGGTTGTTGCTTGCTCGCGCTCGCTTGTTCTTGTTCTTGTCGTCGCTGCTCGCTTGCTTGCTCGCTTGATAAGCAAAGTGGTTGGCTGCCAAAGCACAACTGAAAATTGCTGACGTCCTGTATTGCGACTCTACCCAACACGGATACTGTAATAACAGGTAAAAACTTAAACCGTAAACCCGTTGGACAAACAGTCGAAAAGAATAAAAGATTTTAAAAACATGCAGTCTTCGTGCACATTCCCGCGCGTACTGTCACAAATATAGACCATTCATAGGTATTGGGATATTTATCCACATCAATTTGAAAACTTCCTTATGCCCTTTTTTGAACCGTGGCAAGACTCAGTCAATGCGCACAACATACAAACACAATCGTTGCAGAAAGACGACAATACTTGCATATTCTACTAGTCTCAAGCTGTGACTGTTACAACAACATCGCACGTTATTCAAGTTCAAACATCACTCAGTTCATAAACCTCGATCGCTGACAACGGCGTTGAAGGATATCATTGAACCAAGGCACTTCTTGTCAACTCTTTAGAGTAATACATGCCCTTCATCAAGACTTGGAAGCAGCGAAGCAGCATCTACTTTTGATATACTATCTACCGCGCACCTCCCTGTTTTCGAATACAACGTTAAAATTGGGTTCTCACTCTATTTCTGAAACTGACACACAGCACCATGAAATTCTTCAAGAAGCGATCGCAAAAGTCTGGATACTCCAACATTTCTGAACCAATCTCCGATCTGGACCCCAGGCGGATCTCCGCCATTAAATCAAAACATGTGAGTGAGTTAGATCCAAAGGTGATCTCCGCCATTAAAGCACAACAGATCGATGCTGCTAAGATTCAACCAGAGAAAGACGGTACCGATGCTACCGTTTCATTAACGCCCTCGACATCGCTGTCCAGCAAATCTGTTCTGAAACTATGGATTGCAAAGGATGGATCTCCGTACGACATGCAGTCCGCAGGAACCCCAGCTGGGTTCACTGCATCTGAAACTGTCACAACCTGTTCTCCCAACAAGGCTGCCTCCCCATCGTCAATACAGAAACAGCTGTTTGGACCTACGCCCGACGCAGATGAAGTCTCTATTTCGCCAACTGCTCCAAAGAAGCCTTCTCGCAAGGATGAACCCCTGATTGAGACTGCGAACGAACAGTACACTGCGCCGGCACCACCTCCCATAACTCCGAAAACTCCAGATACCTTCTTTCAAGGAAAGAACCGCAAGAGCATCGTCAACGGCGACTTAATCACTGATATCTCAACAGAACACTTAAATATTGTTGTTGGATCAGAAGATCAAGATCAGAATGACGTTGCCAACGATGAATTTGGAGCGAAGGAACCTCAGCAGGAAGGGAATGCGAAAGTCCAGGCACACGAAGCTGGATTGAAACACGCTACTAAGGATGAAAGGAAATCACTTCCTGTCTTTGATTGGAGGCCCAATCCCTTGGAGAAGTGCAATAGCTCCAGTTCCGATCTTGACAAGACGTTCTCGCCTGAAATCATCTCTGTCAATTCTGATATTACAGAACCTTCGTACAATTTGCATTCTTCGAAGAGGACTAATAGGAATCCGAAACGGTCCTGGAACAGCATAAGAGACAACTTCCAGAACACATGCCGTAAGCACGATTTGAAAGCACCTTTGTCTTTTCTTGATACGATTCTGGATTCATTATGCCCCGGCCCTTCTAGGTAGGTAGGTCTATCGGAACTGTTATAATATAAGGAGCTGTGTGGATGGAATGAACAAAGGAGACCCTTGGAAGTACCAAGGTCGCATCTAATTTTTTTATGGCTGCATGCAAGACAGTTGGGTCAACTGGTATATGTAGATAATAGATAAGAGTACAACTCTGTACTGGCGTGAATAAGTAAACATCCCCAATTTTATGAAATATTGACAAGTTGCTTGATAGCATGGTTTATTTTTATTTTTGACCGGTTCGTTGACAGCATTTGAAGGAAAGAGCAAAGTGCATTGCAATTGGCTTCCTCTATTGTCAAATTTTGTTGAAGAATGATCGGCGGGCTGATGTCAAAGAAACACCTTCAAAGTTAGGATTCGAAAAATACTGAATTTTATCATATAACATGACCATTTCATAAAAATACCCAATCCTAAGATCGCTCTAATTTCGCACATTAACGAGAAGGAAAGGAAACTCGTTTTACGAATGAGGAGATGAGCATATTACATAATGGTTCTCCTCTGAAATACAGAAGTGTGGGAAAAGGAGGTGGAAGATGGATTCTCCGATGATATGATTTGTCGAGCTCCACCTGAACCACATTTTGCGCTGAAAACTCTATCTTAAGCAAGAAAATCAACAGTCTTGGACACAAGGTCTCTCTATTATGTTACTGGCAAACAAGAATGGTGACCACAGCAGAAATATAGTTTTTGTCGATCATAGGGAAGAGGTAAAACTAGATCCAGGTGTTGGGGCTAGTAGTAAAGGAATTAATTAAGTCTTTGAAATGGGGGGCATGCCCCTATCCAATCACCCACAACATGGATTCTTCAATCTGAAGAAGAAAGGTCTAAACTGCAGCTGTAGTGGTACGTGTAAAGTATCAACTCGTTTATCAAGAGTCGATATTTCTTGTGTTCATGGGAGCATTGGGGATTGCGAGCAATATTTCATTGGAAAACTTGGGGCAAACAGAATGGTACCGTTGTTAATGTTGTTGTCTGCGCATCTTCTGTACATTAGAAAGTGAATGTGAAGAGTTATAAAAATCTGTCATTTGTCCCGATGATGGAGATGAGGCGCATCGTCTTTGCCGCAATGAGCAATGAATGGCATTGCGCAAAGGAAAGGAAGAGCACTGCCGGGTGTTCTTGATACATCGCGAACAAAAAAGTATACACCGAATGTGGGGATCGAACCCACGACCACACGATTAAGAGTCGTGCGCTCTACCGACTGAGCTAATTCGGCTGTTACCTCTGCCAATCATATCTAAAACTAAAATGTTTACTTTAAGTTTGAAAAGAAACTTGAAGCCGAAGTTATTTTCTCCAAGTTGAAAGTATGGCAACATCTATTTGAATTTTGTTTAACATTGCAGTCGTTTGTGTTGAAACTGGTAAGTTGGACTTGTCCAGAAATTACCTCTAGGAAGCCATCACTTCAGAATGATCGAACAGTTCGCCCCGCCAAGGGCTGTCCAACGTCCACATTGCTTTAAATGATCGTGATCGAGCTCTTGCATGCAGAAATTGTCACCCTTCAGCAAATCTCAACAATTCCGAAATTGCTGATCTCTGGGCGACCGTAGTGAGATTCTTTCCGGAAAGGGGCGACAGTTGTGGAACCCAAAAGCACTCGATTTGGCCATAAGGTTACTGTAGATTCTTCACTTGAAGTTGAGAAGTGCTCGTGTCTCGTGTTGGTAGTCATAAAAATCAAAAACTTATTTTAAACACGTTCCATCGTTCGCCTGCGGTGGTACTGTCTTGTCCTGGTGCTGGTATCTGTTTGAATATAAGGGGTGCCCGCAACGTCAAATGTGTCAATAAAAACAGATGCGATCAATGTACGTGTGCCGATTCCCAACGGCGCACGAAACATTCTGCTAACATCCGTTTTCCTTTCGTCAGGCATGCGAAAGTAATTCATCATTAACGAAATGTATAATGAAAATATCCTTTCTACACACCGTCATTCCATCAACACCTTTCTCTGTTTAGGACCACCAATATCCATTCCATAAAACCAAAACCATGCATTCATGCGGTTACACTTAATTCTAATGTGCAAGGCCGGCTTTCTCAAATATCTCAATCAACTCTGGTCCATTAGGAAACCTACCAGTCTGAATCTTGCTAAAAAGAATCTTTCCGTCCAACATGATCTCAAATGCTCCAGTAGTAACGAAACTCTGTACAAACGTAGGAACAATAAAGAAGAGCACGACAAATGATTGCATGGGATATTGCTTTGCAGTAAGATACCAACCAGGTTGAGTTTTGACAAATGGAATGTACGACCATATTTTATCTCCCATAAAGGTGAATGCAATGGCGAGGAGGTGGATGTAAGACAATGCTTTCATCATAAGGATGGCAAATTGGGGCGGAGGATGATTCCCTCCAGAAATGTGGTCTTGGAGAGAGGGGAATTCTGATTCGAGGAACTGCTTGATGGTTAAGTAGTTCCTCTGCATACCTCAGCTAGTGCAGTATTCGATGCGGACTTTGTTGGAGGCGGTGCTAGCGGTGCCGGATACGCCAATGGGCTTCATTTTCTGTTCTTGCACTTCTTGCTGTATAGGCGAAGTCAATTTGAGGTACGCACAGAGTGAGTTTAGAACAAATAGGTATGAGATTTGAAGTCTAGAGGAACTTGTAACACAAGTGGAAGAACAAAGACACACAACTAGTCCCGTGTTTGAGTGTTGAGCCAGCAAATGCGCTGTTTGCATGTTGGAAGATTCACATGACCACAACAATGCGCTAATTAACTCACAGCATATGCAGACCCTTGAGAAATGCAAGATATCAACGCAAATAGGGTGTATAGAAGCACCGTGATACGAGAGCGGCGGCCCATCATAATGTGTGTGTGTTTTTTTAAATGTTTTATGTTTTATGTTCTGGTTTCTGGTGGTCATTTCTCTTTTCCCATCGATCGATCATCATC